>Ga0209345_10005493_pt1 | contig 11738 bp, 7 predicted proteins | sample Cruoilmetagenom7_FD_187294 | JGI IMG/M metagenome (GOLD analysis project Ga0209345, IMG submission 187294) | Oil polluted marine microbial communities from Coal Oil Point, Santa Barbara, California, USA - Sample 7 (SPAdes) (version 2) | ecosystem: Environmental > Aquatic > Marine > Oil seeps ...
TAATCCGGGTGACGAAATTATTTTGACGGATCCTGGTTTTGCATCCCATTTTCAGCAAATTGCCCTTTGCGGTGGTCATTCGGTCGGATGGCCCCTGGATGAGAAAAACGCCTGGCAGCTGGATGTAGACAGATTACCAGACCTGATAACTGAAAAAACCAAAGCGATTGTTATTGTATCACCCTCAAACCCTACCGGAAAAATATTCAGCGAGGATCAACTAATTCGAGTAGGTGAAATTGCTCGGCAAAAAAAGTGTCTAATTTTACTAGATGATCCTTACTCTAATTTCACTTACGAAAATCATAATCGATATTTTAATTTGGCCTCTGTTAATAGTTTGCAGGAAAATATTGTCTATTTTTTTAGTTTTTCGAAGGCTTATGCGATGAGCGGCTGGCGCCTGGGTTATATGATTTTACCTGCTGAGCTGAAAAGACAAGCTTTAAAAGTTCACGACGCGAATCTTATTTGTGCGCCTCACATCTCTCAAACAGCAGGAATTGTTGCTCTGAGTCACCCGCCTGAGCATATTGTGGAATTCCAAAAAACCCTTGGTCAGCGGCGAAAGCTGATTTGTGAACGACTGGAACGTCTTCCCCATGTATTCGAATATGTAAAACCGGAAGGCGCTTACTACACTTTTCCGCGAATCGTTGCCGATCATTCCAATTCCTGGGATTTTGCTATTAATCTGCTTAATAATGCCAGGGTGACAGTGACACCTGGAAGCGCCTTTGGTAGGCAAGGTGAGAACCATGTTCGTATGGCTTACTGTGTGTCGGATAATACCATAAACCAGGCCTTTGATCGCATGGAGGATTATTTTGGGCTCGCCTAACCCGGATATTTCATGAATGCGCTTCACATCACCTTGTAGCCGGCTTGATTGCAGGGATTGTTGCCTTTACGCGAAAGGCAGCTTGTACCGGACTCATCGCTTGCCAAATGCTAACTTGTTTTGACACGTAAGGAACGCACATGCTCCTTCCAACCTATGAATAACCAGGTAATCCAGTCGCGAGCACGCTTACTGGATCCGCTAATTTCGCAAAAAGCTCGAAAGGTTTATAAACTATTATAAAGCTGCCTGCCCCTTATAAAGCTTCTTAAGGCAATGGCAGAAAAAAACAGACCCAGTATCAGAGTGATTTGTGCTATATCGTCCTCACGACGGGTATTTGCGAAGTGGTATGCAGTAAATGAGCCAATACTAAGCGTTGTGAATAGAAGTTGATGGCCCAGGGAGTAGATTAGTTTGGCGCTTTTATTTATGTTTTTTACTTTAACTTCCAGGTCACCCTGTCTGGTCTGAGTCAAAAAACTTTTTGCTTCCAACGGTAAGCTTATTGTAGCTAAGGATACTTCTCTGGCGGTTTCGCTGATTGTTGAAAGCCAGTTAATTTCCTTGTTCATCACCAAATCTTTTAAAAAGGGTTTTACAATATTTAAGGGTTTTAGCCCAGGGGATAGTTCGGTGCTTACACCCAGTAATAATGCCATTGTGCGTTGTAGTAGAACCCAGTCTTTAGGTATTTGAAAGGAAGCAACGAGTTCATCAATGGGAATGCCTAATTTTCGCAAGTCAAACAGGCTATTTAATTCGGATTCAAAATCAGTAGTAAAATCAGCTAAAGTGAGTGTTTCGAAATCGAGGTTGTCATGGAATTTATCCTGATAATACTGAATAAACTTCTCGAGCACTTTCTCATCCCCATCCCGGGTAAGAAAACCCATGTGGCTTAAAGTTACGATGATTTTTTTTGTATCGTTGCGTAAACCGGCATCTATCAACAAGGGTATACCCTGTTTCATTTCTTTTGAAAGTTTAGCAGTAGCGCCAAAATCAATAAATGCTATTTTACCACCTTCCAGTACAAAGATGTTTCCAGGGTGTGGGTCGGCATGGTAACTGCCATGATGGAGAATCATATGGCTATATATGTTGAGTAATTTTTTGGCTATAAAATCAGGGTCCAGATTTAGTGCCTTGATTCCCTGCTGATCGTTGATCTTTACACCCTTGATGAATTCGGTAGCCAAAATTCGTTGTGTTGAAAACTCTTCAAACAGTTCGGGGAAAACCACATCGGGATTGTTACTGAAGTTATGTTTTATTAATTGCAGGTTTTTGGCCTCCTTGCAAAAATCCAGTTCCTCCAAAATCATTTCTCTGATTTGAATATAATACCAGTCCAAACCCCTAAAACCGGTAATCAGGCCGATGAGTTTGATGATACGACGAAATGCCAGTAGATCCGTTTTTGCCAATTCATCAATATCGATATGCTGAACTTTTAAAGCAATGGTTTGACCATTTTTCAATACTACCTTGTGCACTTGTGCCAATGAAGCGCTAGCCACGGCTTGCTCGTCAAAGGAAAAAAACAGTTCTTCTGGAGTGGCACCTAATTCCAGAATAATTCTATCCCTGATTTCTCTAGCAGGGCGAGAGGGGATCTGGTCCTGAAGGGATTCAAGTTCTTTTCGAAACTCATCTGGGAGGTAGTTCCCCATAATACTAATGATTTGACCTACTTTGATAAACAGGCCTTTAACATCCAGTATGGCATGTTTGATTCTGATGGCATTAAGAATCAAATAGCCGGAAATATGATTTCCGGCCCACTTTTCCCCCATCAACAAACTTAAAAACTTGAATTTTAAGAAGCTGGATATAACCAGAAGAGTGACCCAGTAAATTTTCACAAAGCGTTTGTGTTTTTGAATGTTAGTCTCCCCCAGCAAAATGACTCACAAACTTTATTGTACCAGACAAGCCGTTAATCGCTATGGAACTGGAAAATTATGTTAATTCGCGCCTGTATACTGGATTCACCACTGTCCTGGTGCAGGAGATATGAATAGAGCTGGAACAGGGTAACGTCTTTGATGCCTTCATCTATATAATGCTGCTAACAATAACTTTGCAGTTGTTAAAGAATTTATATATGTTTAGTTAATACATTTAAAAGAGTATTCGAGAGTTGCTTGCTGATTTGCTAACTAATTACTATTTTTTGAGTAGAAAACACACCAATCTCGCAGAGTCTGAATGAGTGTTCATGGATAAATAGCATTGTCACTGGGGCGGATTTTCATACCCTATTTGGCTTACCAAATTTGAGAGGTATGGATATTCAACACATTGAAATTTGGCGACCCTATAATATAAAGATGTCGTTTAATTTGGATCCTGGCCCTGTTTATGGATGAGCACCCTTAATACAATAAAAAAAAGGTGAAAATCAATGCAAACTAAAGCAGCAGTAATAAGATCTCCTGGTGGGCCATTTGAAATTGAAGAGCTGACCTTAAATGAACCCGCCGACGATCAAATTCTTGTTCGTATCGTAGCCACGGGCATGTGCCATACGGATCTCACTGTTCGAGATCAATTAATGCCACTGCCATTACCTGTTGTATTGGGGCATGAGGGCGCTGGCATCGTGGAAAAAGTAGGTAGAAATATAAAAAAAGTGGTTCCGGGTGATCATGTTGTTCTTTCCTATAGCACCTGCGGACTTTGTTATAATTGCCTGGCAGGTGAGCATTTATCCTGCGAACAATCTTTCCCGATGAATTTTGGTGGCCGCCTGGCCGATGGGAAATGTTCTCTGCATGCAGGAGAAGAAGATATTGGCAGCAATTTTTTTGGCCAGTCTTCTTTCGCAAGCTATGCCTTGTCTTATGAACGAAACACAGTCAAGGTTACCAAAGATGTGCCATTGGAGTTACTCGGGCCCTTAGGGTGTGGAATACAAACCGGGGCAGGTTCAGTTCTGAATGCCTTGAATCCTCCACCGGGCAGTTCCATTGTTGTATTTGGAGCCGGAGCGGTTGGTCTCAGTGCTGTAATGGGGGCCGTTGTGGCAGGGTGTACCACTATTATTGCTGTAGATATTAAAGATAATCGACTTGAGCTTGCAAAAGAACTGGGTGCTACTCAGACAATTAATGCAGAAAATGAAGATTTTACTCGTATAATACAGTCAATGACCGGCGGGAAAGGTATAAAATACATACTGGAAACCAGCGGAAATGAGAAGGTTCTGGAGCAGGCATTATGGTGTTTGGCGATGGGTGGTGTTGCTGGTATTGTGGGAGCACCTGCAATGGGAGCTACTTTAAACCTTAACATCGCTCACATGTTAATGAACCGTACACTGCGAGGCATAATCGAGGGAGAATCAAATTCTGATATTTTCATTCCCGCTTTAATCGAACTTTACCAGCAAGGACGGTTCCCTTTTGACAAGCTGATAACGTTTTATAAACTGGACGAAATAAATCAGGCAGCGGCTGATTCAGAATCAGGCGTCACTCTGAAGCCGGTCATTAGAATGTGAGAATGGTTTTTTTAAATCCTGGTTTAGCCCTGCTTCTGTTCCTGTAAGTTGAATCTGCGAAATCATGTTAAACCTTTGCTAGCCTGGATATTTCATGAGTACGCTACAATTCACCTTGTAGCCGGCATGATTGCCGGGATTGTTACATTTATGCGAAAAGACAGTTTGTACCAGACTCGCAGCTTGCCAAATGCTAAGGTGTTCTGATACGTAAGGAACGCACACGCGCCTTTCAACCTATGAATAACCAGGTTTTCCAGTTGCGAGCACGTTCCTTACGCATCAGCCCGGCGTTATCACCTTGGCAATTCACGAAATATCCGGGCTAGCATGATGGAGAATTATTATTTTCGGTTTGCCCCGTTAAATTGACTTATTGTAATCTATGATCTCTTTTGAGCAAAAAAATCAGCAAACGGTGGATCAATATCTTGATGCTCTGTGGGTAGAAAAAGGCGCCAGTCAAAACACCCTCGATGCCTATCGTACCGATTTAATGATTTTTGCCCACTGGCTTGCCAGTACCCATGGTATTGAGCTACTCCAGGTCAAGCGAGCCGATATTCTTGAGAATCTTGCTTTTCGCTTCCATCAGGGCATTAAATCCCGTTCCACATCCCGTTTATTGTCCTGCCTGAGAGGACTGTATCGATATCTGTTACGGGAAAATCTAATATCAGAAGACCCTACTTTGCAAATTGAAAACCCAAAACAGGGCCGGCCATTGCCGGCTTCTTTAACCGAAGAAGATGTTGAGTTACTGTTGAATGCACCGGATGTACAGGAGGTTCTGGGCTTAAGAGACCAAACCATGTTAGAGGTTCTATATGCCTGTGGATTAAGGGTCACTGAACTGGTTAATCTGGAGATAAATCAAATTAATCTGCGCCAGGGCGTCATTCGCCTGTTTGGTAAGGGAAATAAAGAACGTCTGGTGCCATTGGGTGAACAGGCAATAGAGCAAATTGAAATATACCTTAAAGAAGGCAGACCCCTGTTATTGAAGGAACCGTCTAATGTAGTATTTCCCAGTAAAAGGGGGACAAAAATGACCCGGCAAACCTTTTGGCACAGGATTAAGCATTATTCAGTGCTGGCAGGTATTGATAAGCAACTATCGCCCCACACTCTAAGACATGCTTTTGCATCACATTTAGTTAATAATGGCGCTGATCTTCGTGTGGTACAATTGCTCCTCGGACATAGCGATTTATCGACTACTCAAATTTACACCCATATTGCCCAGGAGCGCTTAAAAAACACGCATCAGCAACACCACCCCAGAGCATGAAACAATGGATATCCGTTATTGGGGAACTGTTTGCTTGTTGAAGGCTCTTAGTAAAACGAGATAAATAACTAGTAAAACGAGATAAAATAACGCATCAAAGCCAGTGAGGATAGCAAATTGAATCGTCTCTTAGTAATAGCACTATTAATGTTAAGTTTTGGGTGGACTGCACATGCTGCAGATACTAGCCATAAGGATTTGATACGTACCCAAATCAAGCGGGTAACTCCAAAGGCAGATATTACAAGCATTAAAGATACACCGATAAATGGCTTGTATGAAGTGCTGCTGGATGGCGTAGACATTCTTTATGTATCTGCTGATGGCAAGCATTTTATAAATGGGCATCTTTATGCTAACCAAAAAAACGGCATGGTGGATTTAACGGAGAAAAGATTATCCATGGGTCGTGGAGATAAATTAAAAACCGTATCTGATAAAGGCATGATAGTGTATTCGCCCGAGGGTAAAACCAAAGGTGTGGTTTATGCCTTTACCGATGTGGATTGCGGGTATTGCAAGAAATTTCATCGGGAGGTGCCTGCACTGAATGATCTGGGTGTTGAAGTTCGTTATCTTGCCTGGCCGCGTTCTGGTTTAGGTGCGAATTCAGTAACCTATAAAAAAATGCAAAAAGTGTGGTGTTCCACAGACCGTCAGACCGCATTAACTGAAACCAAACTTCAAAATAAAGTACCTACGGATGTCGCCGATTGTGAAACCGCAATTCCTAAGCACTTTAAGCTGGGGTTTCAGCTGGGCGTGAAAGGTACACCGGCTTTGTTTTCTGAGGACGGGCGTCAAGTCGGTGGGTATCGTAAAGCCGATGAATTAGCCAGAGATCTCGGCGTCATGTAAGGTTTCCATTGACTAAAATGGGTTGTATTAGTATCTTTGGTTTTCCTGGTGGTTGGCTATTTATTGATTAAATTTGACAGACGCCCCAGTGTGTAAACTAATCTTGTAAGCAATTGATGCTCATAGGGAATTTTGAACTTGCAAGGTGAATACATGACGCCCTTGCTACACTCCTTCTACTGATTATATTTGGAATCCTCTGGTGATTGACGATTTTCCACGCATTAAGCGTCTCCCCCCTTATGTTTTTAATATTGTAAATGAATTAAAGCATGAAGCCCGGGCCAGAGGGGAAGATATAGTAGATTTTGGCATGGGCAATCCTGACCAGCCTACTCCACAGCATATCGTAGACAAGTTGGTGGAAACCGTTCAACGGGGAGATACTCACCGTTATTCCCAGTCAAAAGGTATTCCTCGCCTGCGCAAAGCCATTTGTGACTGGTATCAACGAAATTATCAGGTAAATCTTGATCCTGAATCAGAGGCCATTGTTACCATAGGTTCAAAGGAAGGTTTGGCACATTTGGCTCTGGCCACAGTGGGTGCAGGTGATACGGTTTTGGTGCCAAACCCGACCTATCCCATACACCCTTATGGTTTTGTCATCGCCGGAGCCGATATTCGCCATGTACCCATGACGCCAGATATTGACTTTTTTGATGAGTTGAATAGATCTATCAAGGAAAGCTGGCCAAAACCTAAAATGCTGGTACTGAATTTCCCTTCTAATCCTACCGCCCAATGTGTGGATCTGGATTTTTTTGAGAAAGTGCTGGAAATTGCCCGGGAGCATAAAATCTGGGTGATCCATGACCTTGCCTATGCGGATATTGTTTTTGATGGCTACAAAGCGCCATCCATTTTACAGGTTCCGGGGGCAAAAGATTTGGCCGTAGAGTTTTATACATTGTCAAAGAGCTATAATATGCCCGGCTGGCGAATAGGGTTTTGCTGTGGCAATCCAGTGTTGGTAGGGGCTTTGACTAAAATTAAATCCTACCTTGATTATGGTACTTTTACACCCATGCAGGTTGCAGCGATTGCGGCTCTGGAGGGCGATCAAACGTGTGTTCAGAACATCTGTAATATGTATAAAAATCGTCGCGATGTGCTCTGTGCTGGATTGAATAAAGCCGGGTGGAGGGTAAAACCACCCAAAGCCTCAATGTTTGTCTGGGCGAAAATTCCGGAGCAGTTTTCCGAGTTGGGATCTCTGGAATTTACAAAACTATTACTTGAAAAAGCAAAAGTGGCCGTATCTCCTGGTATTGGATTTGGCGATTATGGCGATGACAGCGTTCGATTTGCTTTAATAGAAAACGAACACCGGACTCGTCAGGCGGTAAGAGGTATTAAGCGATTTTTGGCGGCATCGTAACAATTAATCTAGCCCGGATAAAATGGCTCTTTATAAAAAGTTTTACTAAGGAAACCCTATGCCAGTAACAAATAAACAAGAGCAAACCCCATCAGCGGATAATCCTGTGCGGGTGGGAATTATCGGGCTAGGTACAGTCGGTGGAAGTGTCTATACGCTCCTGCTGGATAATGCCAGTGAAATTGCTCGTCGTGTTGGCCGTTTCATTGAGGTGGTTCAGGTGGGTGCGCGTCGTGATAATCCAGATTGCAAAACGGACAATGTAGTTGTATCTCGCGATATTTTTGATGTTCTGGATAACGATTCCATTGATATTATCGTTGAATTAATAGGGGGTACTACCACAGCGCGTGATGTGGTAATGCAGGCTATTGAAAAAGGCAAACATGTCGTCACGGCCAATAAGGCTCTGATTGCAGAACATGGCAATGAAATTTTTGCAGCTGCTCAGAAAAAGGGTGTTACCGTGGCTTTTGAGGCCGCAGTGGCCGGTGGAATTCCAATTATAAAATCCATTCGTGAAGGCTTGTCCGGTAACCGGATTCAATGGGTGGCGGGTATTATCAACGGTACCGGTAACTTTATTTTGACCGAGATGCGTGACAAAGGTCGAGCCTTTGCCGATGTGTTAAAGGAAGCCCAGGCGCTAGGTTATGCCGAGGCAGATCCAACCTTTGACGTTGAAGGGATCGATGCCGCTCATAAGCTCACCATTATTGCTTCCATTGCTTTTGGGGTACCCTTGCAATTTGATAAAGTGTATACCGAAGGTATAACCAGAATTACAGCTGAAGATGTATCCTATGCCGAGCAATTTGGCTACCGGATAAAACACCTGGGTATTACCCGAAAAACCGATGTCGGAGTTGAGTTAAGAGTGCACCCTACATTGATCCCCGATACCCGCTTAATTGCCAACGTCGACGGTGTGATGAATGCGGTACTGGTGCAGGCAGATAAGGTTGGCCCCACTCTGTACTATGGTGCCGGGGCGGGTGGTGATCCTACCGCTTCTGCAGTAGTGGCCGATATTATCGATGTGGCCAGAGTGCTGACCTCGGATCCGGATAATCGCGTGCCTCATTTAGCCTTTCAGCCCGATGCCTTATCCAGTACACCTATTTTAGCCATTGAAGATGTAAAGACGGCTTTTTATCTACGTTTATCAGCATTACCCAGGCCAGGTGTGCTGGCTAAAGTAGCCTCAATACTGAGTGATTATGGTATAAACATAGAAGCGGTCATGCAAAAAGAGCTGAAGCAAGGGGGGGGAGCGGGCAGGATACCCATCGTATTGTTAACCCAGCCAATAATTGAAAAAGGCATGAATGCAGCCATTGAGAAAATTGCTGCTCTGGAAGAAATTGTTGAGCCGGTGATGAGGATTCGTCTTGAAACACTGAATAACGATTAACAGGAAAATGCCAGACTATATGATAAAATAATTTTTTTAGATCTCAGTAAATGAATCTTTTAAATATCTATAACGACAGCCTGCGCCGCAAGCGGAATAAAATATGCCATTTAGAATACGTTACACCGGACTGATAGAAAAATACCGTGACCACCTGCCTATCCATGATGACACACGGATTATTAGTCTGGGTGAAGGTAATACGCCTTTAATACGTTTGAATAATATTCCTAAATTATTGGGAACCGATGTAGACCTCTATGTTAAATACGAAGGACTGAATCCTACGGGATCATTTAAAGATCGTGGTATGACTATGGCGGTTACCAAAGCAGTAGAGGAGGGTAGCAATGCCATTATTTGCGCATCCACCGGTAATACTTCTGCTGCGGCAGCAGCCTATGCCGCCCGGGCTGGTATAAAAGCATTTGTACTTATCCCTGAAGGAAAAATTGCCCTGGGTAAATTAGCCCAGGCAATGATGCACGGTGCGATGATTATGCAGATTAAAGGCAACTTTGATCAGGGCATGGAACTGGTTAAACAAGTTGCACTTGAGGCACCGGTTACTATTGTAAACTCCATCAATCCTTACCGTCTCCAGGGCCAGAAAACGGCTGCTTTTGAGATTATAGAAGAACTGGGATGCGCACCTGATTTTCATTGTTTGCCTGTGGGTAACGCTGGCAATATTACAGCTCACTGGATGGGATATTCAGAATACCATAAAGATGGCCACATTAATCAACGGCCTAAGATGCTGGGTTTTCAGGCGGCTGGTTCAGCACCTTTTTTAAGAGGTAAAATGGTAGATAACCCTGAAACGGTGGCAACGGCTATTCGAATTGGCCATCCGCAATCATGGGACAAAGCTTGGGCTTTGCAGAAAGAATCCCGGGGCTGGTTTGATGAATTAGATGATCAGGACATTTTGGCAGCTCAGCTTATGTTGGCGGAAAAAGAAGGTGTGTTTTGTGAGCCTGCTTCGGCGGCTTCTATTGGCGGTGCAATGAAGGCCATCAAGGAAGGTAAAATTCCAGAAGGTAGCAAGGTAGTGTGCACGCTTACTGGGAATGGATTAAAAGATCCGGATACCGCTATTAATCAATGTAAAAATGCCAGTATGGACACTATTGAAGCTGAGCTGGAAGCGGTTAAGAAATCTATACTGGGCAATTTATAATTTTTTTGTTTTTCAGTCTATGGGCTAAGAATGATCCATGCGTAAAAACATAGTTCGTCGTTCATTAACAGAGTCAATTGAATACTCTTTTGATGAATCTGTGCCCTCTCTTTTGCAACGCGTTTTTGCTTTCCGCGGTGCCTATAATGATAACGATATTCAGCGTGACTTGAATGCTTTGTTGCCCGTAGCGCAATTAAAAGGTGCTCAGGAAGCACTGGTGTTTCTTAAGCAGGCTTTGCATAAGCAGCAAAGAATTCTTATTGTAGGTGATTTTGATGCCGATGGCGCCACCAGCAGTGCATTGGCAGTATTGGCGCTTCAATCCATGGGTGCAAAACATGTGGATTATCTGGTTCCTAACCGTTTTGATTACGGTTACGGCCTTACCCCGGAAATCGTTGATGTGGCTCTTAGCATGAATCCGGATTTGATCGTTACCGTTGATAATGGTATTTCCAGTGTTGAAGGGGTTCAGGCTGCAAACGACGCCGGTATTATCGTAGTTATCACAGACCACCATTTACCCGGCAAAGAAATACCCAATGCCGCAGCTATCGTTAACCCGAATCAGGCGGGCTGTGATTTCCCCAGTAAGAATCTGGCGGGGGTGGGAGTTATTTTTTACCTGATGTCCGCATTAAGAACAGATCTTAATGCGGATGGCTGGTTTGAAGAAAATAGTTTGCCAGTGCCCAATATGGCTGATTTCCTTGATCTTGTGGCTCTGGGAACCGTTGCCGATGTGGTGCCTCTGGATCGTAATAACCGAATATTGGTACACCAGGGTATACGACGTATACGTGCTGGACGTTGTCGGCCGGGTATAAGTGCATTGATTGCTGTGGCAGGTAGAAAACAGGAAACCCTGGTGGCTTCAGATTTGGGTTTTACGGTGGGTCCTCGATTGAATGCTGCAGGTAGACTGGATGATATCTCTCGTGGCATAGAATGTTTGCTTACAGTTGATAGTGTCATGGCTAACGAGATGGCCCATGAACTCGATGGCCTTAATCGTGATCGACGTGCCATTGAAGGTGGAATGCAGAAAGAGGCCATGACAAGTCTGGAGGCCATTCAGGATTCTTTTACAGATAACGAAGATGCTCTGGCCTTTGGCTTGTGCCTGTTTGATAGTACATGGCATCAAGGCGTCATTGGAATTCTTGCATCGAGAATTAAAGAAAAATTCTATCGACCGGTTATTGCTTTCGCTTTGGCAAATGTCGAAGAAGGTGAGCAGTTACCAATTGACGAGAATG
>Ga0209345_10005494_pt1 | contig 11737 bp, 10 predicted proteins | sample Cruoilmetagenom7_FD_187294 | JGI IMG/M metagenome (GOLD analysis project Ga0209345, IMG submission 187294) | Oil polluted marine microbial communities from Coal Oil Point, Santa Barbara, California, USA - Sample 7 (SPAdes) (version 2) | ecosystem: Environmental > Aquatic > Marine > Oil seeps ...
ACCATTTTAAATTTAGTTAACCCGGACGCAAAAGAAAGAATTAAAAATAAAATAAAAGTATTTACTTCTGATGGGTTATTTCATAATAAAAGATTATTTTTAAATGAAGTAGTATTACATGAAAATAGAATAGATGTAAATTTTATTAATACAAATAATAAAATTTTTACAGTAGAAGTTTATATGAAAAGCTTATCGAATGGTAAAGAAATTAATATTAAAAAAGATAATTATAAAGTTTCATCAAATTTTTATTTGGATATAAAAGAGTTAGATAAATCACAAGGTATATATTTTATACTGAGTATAGATAACTATAAAGTTTATGATAATATTTTATTTGATACTAATGAAATTTTAATATAAGAGGATAAATGAATAAAATATTTAACCATATAAAAAACAACAAAGATACACAACTCTTAATTGTGTCAGATGAAAAGCAAGCAAATATAGCAAGAGATTGTGTAAGTTTCTTAGGAAAAAAGCCTTTTGTATTAAGTGATTTGAGGGCAAATTTTGGAGATGATTTACTTTCGTTTTCTGATGAGATTAAGGAGTTAACTGCAACGCTTCAAGAGTATCATAAGTATAAAAAGCAAGACAAGATTCTTATCTCTCCTCTTCGTACTATCTCTTATCCTTTACCAAATGAGAATTGTTTTGATAGTTTGACTTTAGAATTTGGACAAACTATTGATTTAGAGCAGCTTAAAGAGAAGCTTTACAATTGGGGATACTATTTTGTTGATATTGTCTCTGAACAGGGTGAAGTATCTATTCGTGGAGATATTGTAGATATTTGTCCTCCGCATGAAGAGTATGGATATAGAATCAGTTTATTTGATACTGAGATTGAGAGTATTCGAAAATTTGATGTGGAAAATCAAAAGTCATTTAAGGAGGAGTTGGAAAACTTTACTATATCGGCTTCTTTTTTAGCTTTAGATGAACAAAAGCTAGAAGTTTTAAATGAGAAAATAGAAAACAGTAACATTGATGTATTTCAAAAAGATATACACTCACTAGGATTTTGGTTTTTAGATGATGATGCAACTTATTATACGGAGAAGCTAAAAAGTGTTATTACAAAAGAAGCCTTAGCTGAGGTAGAAGAAGCATATATATTTGAAGAAAAAAGGGTAGAGAAAGAAAAATTACTTACCACGCCACCTTTAAATGAAGATGATACTTATAAAAAAATTGATGTAGCAAATATTAAAGAGTTTTTACAATTTCATGCTGGAAAAAAAGTTACAATAATCTCTTCAACTGAGGGGAAGATTCGCTCCCATGAATTAGATATCACAGATAAAAATATCAACTATAAGATAGATTATCAAGTTATCAATCTAGTGAGTGATGATGAGGTTATCATCTCTTTAAATAAAGAGGTTAAAAAGAAACGAAAAAAGAAGCCAAAAATCGTACTTGATGAGCTTCAAAAAGATGATTTTGTAGTACATGAAATTCATGGTATTGGGCAGTTTAAGGGGATAGAACCAGTTACTGTAATGGGTGCAAAGAGAGATTTTGTGATAGTGCAGTATGCTGGAGATGATAGACTTTTAATTCCTGTTGAAAATATAGGAATTATTGATAGATATTTAGCAGATAGTGGTAGCATTGCTACAGTTGATAAGCTAGGTAAAGGAAGTTTTGCGAAGCTAAAATCAAAAGTAAAAGAGAGACTTTTTGCTATAGCTGGAGATATTATAGCCTTAGCAGCAAAACGAGAACTTACGAAGGGAATCTATATAGATACTTCAAAAGAGGAGATACAACTTCTTCAATCTGCTGCTGGGTTTGAATATACAAAAGATCAAAATAGAAGCATCAAAGAGTTTTTAGCTGATATCTCTAGTGGTTTGGTTATGGATAGATTATTAAGTGGAGATGTTGGATTTGGGAAAACGGAGGTTGCTTTAAATGGTATTTTGGCAACTATTTTAAATGGTTATCAAGCACTTTTTGTTTGTCCTACAACACTACTTGCAAGCCAACATTTTGAGGGGATTAAAAAAAGACTTGAACCATTTGGGATAAAAGTAGCCAAACTAGATGGTAGAACAGTAGGGAAAGATAGAAACAGTATTAAACAATCTTTAGAAGATGGAAAGATAGATTTAGTTGTAGGAACTCATGCACTTCTTGGTGTTAAAACTCATAATCTTGGACTTGTAGTTATAGATGAAGAGCATAAGTTTGGGGTAAAACAAAAAGAGAAATTAAAAGAGCTTAGAAGTGATGTCCATATTTTCTCTATGAGTGCTACTCCAATTCCAAGAACTCTAAATCTTGCTTTATCAAAAGTAAAAGGGATGAGTAGTTTGTTGACCCCTCCAAGTGAAAGACTAGGGGTGAGAAGTTTTGTAAAAGAGTATGATGAGAAACTTATCAAAGAGATAATATTAAGAGAGAAGCGTAGAGGTGGGCAGCTTTTTTATATCTATAATAATATTGCTACTATAGAGACTAAAAAAGCTGATTTGTTACAAATTATTCCAAATCTAAAAATAGCAGTGATGCACTCTCAAATCACACCAAAACAAAGTGAAGAGACTATTGAAGCCTTTGCCACAGGTGAAATTGATATACTTCTAGCTACAAGTATTGTAGAATCAGGACTTCATCTCCCAAATGCAAATAGCATGATAATAGATGGAGCGGATAGATTTGGGATAGCTGATTTACATCAGCTTAGAGGAAGAGTTGGAAGAAGTGATAAAGAGGGATATTGTTACTTTTTAGTTGAGGATAAAAAAACTATCACAAAAGATGCTATACGAAGACTTTTAGCCTTAGAGAGTAACTCATATCTAGGAAGTGGTACAGCCTTGGCACATCAAGATTTAGAGATACGAGGTGGTGGAAATATTATTGGGGAAGCACAAAGTGGACATATCAAACAAATAGGATATGGACTTTATTTAAAAATGTTAGAAGAAGCGATTGCAACTTTAAGTGGAGAACTTAAAGAGGAAACTAAAGAGGTTGATATTAAGTTAAGTATTACTGCTTTTATTTCTAGTGATTATATAAGTGAAGATAGAGTACGGCTTGAACTTTACAGACGATTGAGTCGTGCTGAATCGAAAAAAGATGTATTTATGATACAAGATGAGATGGAAGATAGATTTGGAAAACTTGATTTACCTACAAAACAGTTTATAGAGCTTATAATTATAAAGATAAATGCACTTGAAAAACATATTAAAACTATAAGTAATTATGATATGAACATAACAATAGTGTATAATGATGAAACAAAAGAGACAATTAAGGCAAATAGTAGGGATGATGATGACCTTATTAATGCAACGATGAGTTATTTGACAAAAAAAGGAAAATAAAATGGAACCACTAAATACACAAGTAGAACAATCAAAACAAAGTGATAATAGTTTAGTATATATACTTCTTTTTATCATTGTTGTATTATTAGGATATATAGGATATGTTCATGGTACAAAAGAGATTGTGAAAAAAGACCATATAAAAGAAAACTATATTAAAAAAGATGATGTATCATTTGATACTTTACCTTTGTATACACAAGATAAATATGTATTAAAGTCTCTTTATGACTATAAGGTAAATGAATTAGAAATAAAAAACCTTACAATTTTGAAAAAATTAGAAGAGGCTATAGTTAAAAAAGAACCACAAGTTGTAGAAAAAATTATAGCAGCAGAAAAAGCAACACATACAAGAATGGATACAAGTATTGAGTTGATACCAAAGGAACAAAATATAGGTTCACAAACCGTATCTAAATCTACAGTTAGTGATAGTACTAAAACGAAAACATATACTTGTAAAACATTAAATAGTAGTAGTGAATATATAACTAAATATTGTAAAAAGCAACTAATCAAATTTTTAGATGAAAATAAAGATGCCAAAAGATTTGAAGTGATAGGTTTGATTGATAAACAAGAATTTAAATTAGTAGAAAAATTAGAAGATGTTTATGGGAAACAAAGAGTTGGAAATCTTTCTAAATATGCACAACATGGACTTTCAAAACAAAGAGTGATAGAAGCTAGTTGGGTAATACGACAACACTTAGGCAAACAAGTACAAGTAGATAGTGTAAATTATACAATAACCAAAAAGAATAAAAGAGGATTTGTCGTAAAAGCTTATAGATAATGATTTATGATATAGCTATAATTGGAGCAGGAGCTAGTGGTCTGATGGCTGCTAGTGGATTACAAGATAAAAAAGTCTGTATAATTGATAAAAATAATACTGTTGGTGCTAAGATAAAAGTAAGTGGTGGAGCGAAGTGCAATATCACAAATAGATATCTAAGCAGTGATTATTATTTGGGTAATAAAAAGTTTATAGATGAGGTCTTACAAAAGTTTGATAATAAAAAACTACTTTCTTTTTTAAATAAAAATGGACTTCATCCTAAAATAGATGAAAAAATTGTAAAAGGGACATATTTTTGCAAAAGTAGTGATGAACCCATCTCTATGTTTAAAAAGCTTATTCAAAAAACAAAACAATATCTTAATTGTGAAGTTTTAGATGTGGAGTATCATAATGATAAATTCCAAATTGAAACTACACATGGAATGATTGAATCAAAAGAATTAATAGTTGCATCAGGTGGTCTCTCATATAGCTCTTTAGGTGCTACAGATATTGGTTTTAAAATTGCAAAAAAATTTGGACATACTATCAATAAACTTGATCCTGCACTTGTTGGTTTTACTGTACAAAAACCAGAATTTTGGTTTAAAGAACTTAGTGGTTTGTCAATTGATGCAAGAATTACCGTTGCAAATAAGACACTAGAGGGAAAAATGCTTTTTACCCATAAAGGGTGTAGTGGACCTGTGATTTTAAGTACTTCATTGTATTGGAAAAAAGGAAATATCTTTGTTGATTTTGCACCATACAAAGAAAGTTATCTACCAAAAAGATTTAAACAAGCTATCAAAAATATGAATATAGATATTCATAATTATCAAATGGCACCAGCTGGAAATTTTGGATATACAAAAGCAGAAGTGACAAAAGGTGGAGTTGAAACATTAGAACTTACAAAAAATATGGAAAGCAAGTATCAAAAAAGTCTCTATTTTATAGGTGAAGTTATTGATATAACTGGTGAATTAGGTGGTTATAACTTCCAATGGGCATTTAGTAGTGCTTATTGTGTGTATAATTAATTTTTATATAATCTCTTCTGAGATATAATCTTTGTAAATAAAATGCAAGGGTATCTAAAATGTTTTTTTCCAATAAAGCTAAAGATGAAGAATGTGAGTTACTTAAGTCCAAAGTTCATGAACTTGAGGAAAAACTCAAACAAGTTGAATTAAACAATAAAGTTGAAATTGAAAAGTTAGTATCTAAGTATGATAGTAAGGTTACTAGTTTAGAGAACGAAAAAGTTAATCTAGAAAGAATAGCTGCATTTTCTACAACAGAGGGTATTGTTGCTATAGATTCTAACAAAAATCTCTTTTTTATGAATGATAGGGCTAAAGAAAATATTAAAAATACAAATAGTCTAATGGATGTAATCTCTCAAGAGGGTGAACGGATTATCATAGAAGATTGTGAAGCTAAATTAGAGTATAAAAAATATGATAATTTAACAATTGCTTCACTAGTGAAAACATCAATTCATGATAATGCTGATGATGGATTACTTCATAAGCATAACCAAAATATCAATGTTTCTTTAACAAATACACAAAGTGTGTATCAAGAGTTATTAGTTGAACTTGATAGTATGGCAAAAGAATCTAAAGAGACAGCAAATGGTTCTAATGAAGGTTTGTCATTAACTAAAAATATTGTTAAGGATACTGAAAACTTGAACAATCAAATTGTAACTGAAAATGAGATTGTAAATAATTTAGTACAAAAAAGTGATGATATAGCTCAAGCTATCGTTGTTATTGACCAAATTGCATTCCAAACAAATATTCTTTCATTAAATGCTGCTGTTGAAGCGGCAACTGCTGGTGAAGCTGGGAAAGGGTTTGCTGTTGTTGCCCAAGAGGTTAGAAATCTAGCTTCAAGAAGTGCTGATGCTGCAAAAGAGATTAAAGATGTTGTTGTATCAATACAAGAAGAAACTGCAAGAATGAAATCAAGTTCTGATATTGTTGCTAAAGTTGTTGTAGAGACAAAAGATAGAGTAGATATTTTAATTAAACTGATGAATACATTCCAAAAAAATGCAGGAAGAAGTGTATTTGAAGTTGAAGCAATAAGTAATAAAATATTTGTAAATCTTGCAAAACTTGACCATGTAATATATAAAAATAATCTTTACCAATTATTGTTTGGAGAAAGTAATAACTTCAAACCTACAGAGCACACAATGTGTAGACTTGGTAAATGGTATGATACAGGTTTAGGTAAGTCAGAATTTGGTACGACTCGATCTTACAGCAGTTTAAATGTACCACATAAAACAGTTCATGAGGAAGCAAATGCATTAGCAAAAGAGTGTGCAGGAAGCTCTGTTGTTTGTTCCAAAGCAATTATAGAAGATAAAATTTCTAAAATTGAAATTGCAAGTCAAGAGGTATTTGAAGTTTTAGATCATATGCTAGAAGAGAAAAATGATCAAATAATGAAGCATGCAGCAAAAGATTTATTCGATAATACAAAGGAGTAGGTGATGAAAAAAGATGTGTATAAAGTAGCCGTAGTTGATGATGAAAATGAGATATTAAGTATGATACAAAGGTTTCTTAATAGAAGTGAGAAGTATCAGGTGACAGTTTTTTCAAATCCAATTACAGCAGTTGAAACAATCGATAAAAGTTACGATATAGTTTTATTAGATATTATGATGCCACAAATGAATGGACTTGATGCTTTAGAAAAGATTATGGATAAAAATCCTGAGCAAAAAGTAATTATGATGACTGCTTACTCAACTTTAGACAAAGTTTTAAAATCACATAAACATGGTGCAACACACTATTTGATGAAACCTTTTGATTCATTACAAGCAATTGAGACTAAGATAAACGAAGTTTTATCAAACTAGTCAAAATACAGAATTAATAAACTAGAATTTATGTCAAAATTATATTTTAATACAAAGCTTCTTGGTTTATTTACAATACTTGGGGTTATAACCTCAAGTTTTACATTTTATCTATTTTCTAATTTTAACAAAGATAATTATATTGAGTTGATTGTAATTGTTTTTATAGGTTCAACTTTAGTATCTCTTTTTCTTAGTTATATATTCTCAAATTATAATAAAAAATCACAAGAAAGTCTTAATAATAAATTGGCATTAAAAACAAAAGAACTTGAAAAATCATTGTTTTTAGTTGATAAGTATATTATTAGAACTACTACTGATACACGAGGTGTTATAACAAGTGCAAATGAAGCTTTTTGCGATATTTCAGGCTACACAGAAGAAGAACTAATTGGAAAACCACATTCGATTATACGAGATCCAGATATGCCAAAGGAGGCATTTAAAGACCTTTGGGACACAATACAAAGTGGAAAAAGTTGGTCTGGTGAAGTTAAAAATAGAAAAAAAGATGGGAGTTCTTATTGGGTATTTGCCTATATTGAACCAATCTTTGATGATAAACATATCATTATTGGCTACAGTGCAATTAGACAAGAGATTACAGATAAAAAAGATGCTCAGTTTAAAATGGAACAAATTGATGCTATTATAAAATTTGCAAATAGTGGTGTAGGTACAATTGATTTTGAAGGAAATTTTTTAAGTGTAAATGGATATTACACTAAGCTTTTTGGTTATTCTACAGAAGAGATGATAGGAAAAAATTGTATTGAAATGTCAAGTTCTGATTCTAAAATAGTCGCAGAAGAAGCATTAAAAACTGCGATAGAAACTGGAACAGTAAGTCAAGTTGAAAAAGCTTGTGATGATAAATATGGAAACAAAGTTCATGTTGAATTTTCACTTAATCTTCTCCCCGATAAAAAAACTTTTGTTGTTGTAATTAACTCTTTAGAGGATAAGAAAAAACTAGAAGCATTGAATAAATCACTCAATGAAAAGATTAAACAAGAGGTAGAGAAAAGTACTAAACAGTTGGAAATGATCCAAAAAGAGCAATTAGAAAGTGCAAAACTTAGCTCTATTGGAGCATTAGCTGCTGGTATTACACATGAGATAAATACGCCGCTTACTTATATTAAGGGTAACTTTGAATTAATGAATTATGATATTGATGATTTAGAACCAAGTGATATTAAAACAAGAATGAAAAATGATTCGATTAAAATAATTGAGGGTATAGATAGAATTGCTAATATCATTGAATCTATGAAAGAGGTATCACAAGTTGCAAGTGAGAAAAAAGATTTAGTTAATATATACAGCACACTTGTGACTGCTTTAATTGTGAGTCATAATTCTATTAATCAAATTACAAATGTTTATTTAAATGGTGAGAAATTTGATATTAATACAGATAAAAATAAATTTATTTTTAATTCAAAAGTACAAAAACAAAGAATTGAACAAGTCTGGATAGTGATAATTAAAAATGCCTTAGATCAACTCATCTATATTGATGATTTTGATAATAGAAAATTATCAATTGATATTAACAATATAGAGAACCATGTAGTTGTACAGTTTAAAGATAATGGTGGTGGAATTAAGAAAGATATTTTAGAAAATATATTCGAACCTTTTGTAAGTTTTAAAGAACATGGTGGAATTGGTGTTGGTTTAAACATTGCAAAAAAAATTATAGAAGATCAAGATGGAGAGATTACAGCATACAATGAAGATAATGGTGCTGTTTTTGAGGTAAAATTAAAACTATATTAAAAAAGGTGTAAGTTGAAAATAGGATTTATAGGGGATATTGTAGGAAGACCAGGTAGAAAAATAATTAAACATAATTTAGAAAATTTAAGATCTCAATATAACATTGATGTTGTTATTGCTAATGGAGAAAATGCAAGCCATGGATTTGGATTAACAGTTAAAAATGCCAATGAGTTGTTTAATTGTGGAATTGATGTTATTACAGGAGGAAATCACTCTTGGGATAAAAAGAAAGATATTCTTGCTTTGTTGGAAACTAAGCCAGTTTTACGACCAGATAATTATCCAAAAGATGTTCCAGGCACTGGAGTATTAAAATTAGATATAAATGGTAAAATATTAGCTATAATAAATTTGATGGGATTGTATACTATGCCACAGGTTCTTAATCCCTTTACCCATATTTTAGAGATAGTAGAAAGTTTAGAACAAGAGGGTATTAAGCATATTTTTATTGATTTTCATGCGGAAGTAACTGCTGAAAAAAGAATTTTAATGCAAATGTTAAAAGGGCGTGTAAGTGCTATCTGTGGGACACATACGCATATAGGAACTGATGATTTAGAGATAACAGATGGTACATTTTATGTAACAGATGTAGGGCTTACTGGATGTAGAGATAATGTAATAGGGATGGATAGTTATGTTCCTATTCAAAAAGCACTTACTGGACTAGGAGGACATTTTGATGTACCAAATAGTTGTAAATCTATTATGCAAATGATTATAGTTGAATTAGATGAATTAGGAAGTTCTATTGATGGGTTTAAGCTTAAATTATATGATGATAAAGATGTGATAATTTCAAAAGCTGTAGTAAATTAAAAATTAGATAGAATTAATAAAAATAATCAAAAGGTAATAATATGATTATAATTCCTCAAACTAAAGGTGGCGTTGGTAAATCAACTGTAGCAATGCAAGTTATCGCACCATATTTATATAAAAAACATGGTAAGCCAATTACATACATTGAGATAGATGATGAGAATAATGATTCCCAAAGTTTTACACGAACTGAAATTGTCAATAAAAAGATGCTTAGTACAAATAAACTTACTCAATTAGATGAACTCATTCTTATGGATGATAATCATCAAGTGATAGTTGATGTTGGTGGGAATAAAACATCAACACTTGTACTTGATGAGATTGCAAAAGTTGGTTCTTTTAACAATGTAAAATGGATAGTTCCTATGGGTGATGGTGAGCTAGATGGAAAAAATGCAATAGCAACTATGAAAAAGCTTAGAAAAATAGAGAGAAACTCTACAGATAATCTCTTTTTTGCTTTAAATAGAGCAATATCTATAGAACAAGATTACTTAGAAGAGCAGTTTATTAATTTTTTTGGACATAAATATTTAGGGAGTGATTCTACAATAACAGATTTTGTAAAGGATCCGAAGTATTTTGCTGTAAAAAATGATAAAGTTATTACTATGAGCAGATATCTTGGAAGCACTGTTTGGGAGATGGCACATAATAATACTGATTTTGCACAAAAAGCAGTTGAAGCAAAAGAGAATGGAGATAGAGAAGCTGCTTTAAAATATCTTTTTTTTAGAAGATTACAAACAGAAGCAAAAGATTATGTATTGAATAATCTTAATGGGATATTTTGTACCCTTGATAGATGGATTGATATCAAATAAATGATAAGGATTAATTAGTATGAGTGATATGAGTTTTAAACAAGCTAAGGAATTAACAGAAAGATTTGAATTAGCAGAGATAACTCTTACTCAAACACTAAAAAGGGTTGATAGAGCTACAGAAAATTTTGATAGAGCTTTATTAGAACAAGAAAAAATTGTACGAACAATTCCCCAAACTGATAAAAAATTAGAGTTGATGAAAATAATTGTTGCACTTAATATAGGCTTTATCATAGGGTTGTTAGTTTCAAAATATATTATATAAGGTAAAAAATTGGCAGAAGAAAATAGAGATAATCAGGAAGATATTGTAAAAATGTTTAATGAGATTGCTAAAACTTATGATTTAGCAAATAGAATCTTAAGTATGGGTATAGATAAAATATGGAGAAAAAAAGCTTGTAATATGGCTTTTAATTTATATGAACATAAACATATTTCAAAAATAGTAGATGTGGCTTGTGGAACTGGTGATTTAATGATAGATTGGGAAAACATTGCTAAACAAAATGGGATTGAGGTTGATGATATAGTTGGTATTGATCCAAGTATTGGGATGATGGAAGTTGGAAAGACAAAAATACCACATAGAACATTTATAGAAGCAGGAGCAGAAGCAATGCCAGTGGAGGATGTAAGTGCTGATATTATATCTATCTCTTATGGTATTAGAAATGTTGTACAAAGAAAGGAAGCTCTTAAAGAGTTTGCACGAGTGTTAAAAAAAGATGGCTTATGTGTTATTTTAGAGTTTACAAAAAATGATAAAGATACACTATCAGCAAAGCTTACAAAATTTTATATGAATCAAATAATGCCTCATATCGGTGGATTAATCTCTAAAAATAAAGATGCTTATACATATTTACCAGAATCTATTGAAGCTTTTATTACTACAAAACAGATGATTGAAGAACTAAAAGAGGCTGGATTAGAGCCAATCTTTGTTCAAGGGTATTCTATGGATATGAGTACAACATTTATAGCTAGAAAGATTTAATGCAATCACCACTGAGCGTATCAAGTTTAAATGAACAGATAAAAAGTGTACTTGAAACCACTTTACGTTCTGTATATGTTGAAGGTGAGATATCAAATCTTACTTATCATAGTAGTGGACATATTTACTTTAGTATCAAAGATAGTAAATCAAATATCTCTTGTGTAATGTTCCGTGGAAATGCACAATATCTTAAGTTTCGTTTAGAAGTTGGTGCAAAAGTAGTTATTAGTGGTAATATTACAGTTTATACCCCTAGGG
>Ga0209345_10005495_pt1 | contig 11734 bp, 11 predicted proteins | sample Cruoilmetagenom7_FD_187294 | JGI IMG/M metagenome (GOLD analysis project Ga0209345, IMG submission 187294) | Oil polluted marine microbial communities from Coal Oil Point, Santa Barbara, California, USA - Sample 7 (SPAdes) (version 2) | ecosystem: Environmental > Aquatic > Marine > Oil seeps ...
CGGTAGAGCTGACCAACCAAAGCGGTGATCTAGAGCACCGAGCAGCTGGCTTCCAAACGGAAAGACACCACCTGCAATCATTGCTAGAACGCGGTCCCAGGATTTTGTACCCATAGTTTGTGTTCCCCGCGCGCGTTCTGCCAACAACTGAGGATTGATGGGAATCAACAATAGTGGATGCGCTATTAAGAATGCGGCCAATTTAATAAAAAAAACACTCCCCCATACCCACTTCCAATCACCAGCTGTCAGGAAGAAGACAGGGAAATAGACGATTAAGAAAAGCGCACTCTGAAAGATCCAACTTCGCACCAGTTTTTTTTCTCTCTCAGATAATTGATAAATTTTCAATTTTCCCTTAGACATTTTGGCTACTTCACTTATTTATTAGTATATACTAATAATACACCTAAATCAACCTGTGCACTTTTTCAATTTCCAAATTAGATTTCTTGGCGCTTACCGCACCCATTTTTTCTGTCTCTTTTCTTTTAAACTTTAGCCGAGAGGTTGTTTAAACAATCTTGTTTTCTCTTCATAAGGTCTTTGAAGATCCACCAATTTAATTAATAATCTATAATTTAGGAATCCGATTTCCGTCCATTCGTGGTTAAATTAAGATATGAAAAACGAAGCATACTCCCGATTCTTAAAAAAACATCCTACTTTCAAGAACACAGTTGCTCTTGACCTTCTCAGGGAAAAAGATTATCAAACACTTGATTCAGAGGGGCACGTTTACTTGGATTATACTGGCGGCGGTTTATACGCCAATTCACAGTTAACAACACATCAAGAATTACTCAGTAAGAATATTTTCGGAAATCCCCACTCTTACAACCCGACCTCCCTCCACGCGACCGAGTTAGTTGAAAGTGCGCGCAATTATGTGCTGGAATATTTCAACGCGTCACCTGAAGAATATGTATGCATCTTCACTCAGAACGCCAGCGGTGCCTTGAAGATAGTCGGAGAATCCTACCCATTTGGCGAAGGCTGCCGTTACGTGCTCATTTTCGACAACCACAATTCTGTAAACGGTATCCGCGAATACGCCAACGCAAAAGGAGCCAACGTCCAATATATTCCAGTCGTGCTTCCCGACCTGCGTGTGGATGAAACGGTTTTATTTGATGAACTAAACTCATCTGACCGCGGGTGCTTTAACTTATTTGCGTTCCCTGCCCAATCAAATTTCTCAGGCGTCCAGCATCCACTGACATGGATTGAAAAAGCGCAGGCGCTGGGATGGGATATACTCTTGGACGCAGCCGCATTCACGGCAACCAATCGGTTGGATCTCAGCCAATGGAAGCCGGATTTTGTTCCGCTGTCCTTTTACAAGATGTTTGGTTATCCAACTGGCGTAGGTATCTTGCTGGCGCGTAAAGACGCGGTCAGCAAACTGCACCGTTCCTGGTTTGCAGGCGGGACCACCACAGTCACATCAGTTAGAGGAGAAAAATATTATCCAGCGGATGCTCCTGCTTGTTTTGAAGATGGGACAGTAGATTTTCTGAGCATCCCCGCCGTAGAGATCGGCCTGCGCCATCTCAAGTCTATTGGCATTGATGTGATCCACGACCGTGTGGCCAGTCTGACAGGTTGGCTGTTAGATACACTCAGTGAATTACAGCATAAAAATGGCACCCATCTGATAAAAATTTATGGACCATTGACCACAAATGCCCGCGGGGGAACTATCACCGTGAATTTCTTTAATAGCAAAGGCAAATTGATCCAGAAACACCTATTGGAAAAAGAAGCCAATAAAAGAAAAATCTCCATCCGAATGGGATTCTTTTGTAATCCAGGAGCAGGGGAAATTGCACTGGATATTTCAACAGACGAACTATCGTCCTGTTTCTCTCGTCCTCATTATTCTGATCGGTTAACAGATTTAGATTTCCAGCAATGCATCGACCCCAAGGCAAGTGGGGCGGTCCGTATTTCGCTTGGATTGGTCAGCAATTTTGCAGATGTTCAAGCATTTATCGCTTTCGCGGGAACTTTTATAAATAAATAAATGAACTGTATATTTCAGTCTCGTTCGTAATCAATTTATATACAACAAGACCAGCACAATCAAGCAAATTATCAATACCGGAATCAGAATCTCTGACCACCGCAGGCGAATAGATCGCGACCCATCCGGCAGCGGTTGTGTTTTTTTATTAAATTGATCAATCAGGAAGCGGATGGTAGGAGTGAACATCCCCGACTGCTCAACCAAATCAAGGAATTCTGTGTTCAACTGCTGGATTTCATCGCGAATTACTTCTGCGTGCCGGACCATGGCTATTTCCATACGTGGATTTTTTATCAGTTTTCTCAATAAATAAACTGCAAGCGGTTCAGGCATAAACAGGAAACGTTTCAGATATTTCGGCCGGATGGGATATCCCAACCTTTTCAAGACACTGAATCCCTCTTTGATCCCGCGCCATGCCAGGACAAGCGCATCGCGCGTCCGCGACATACGCAGATTGTCATTTCCGCATAAGTAAAGAGCGGGCGCGAGTGACGGAAAAAGTAGTGCCACATGATACTTTGACCAGGCATCCATATACGGTTCGATTACTGCTTTGACGTTTAACCCTTTTCCTAATTCCTGCGCGATTTTCCCCAGGTGAGTAGCAATTCCTTCATCTATCTCTCCCATAATAATCTCTGCTGGCCTGTCTGGTGATCCGTTAAGGTACATAATGGTATGGCCTTCGCGGTATCCTACCGCACCCGGAAACCCCATCATCACCCGATCCTTACCCAGGGCATCTATGAAAGCACCCGGACCTGCCGCATTATTCATCAAGAACAGGAATGCTGGCACTTTCTTATTCATGGAAAGCAGCGGCAGGATTTTTAAAGCGCTGTTCTTACGCATCACAACCAACACGAGATCATAATCATCCTCCGACAAGAACATTCCTACAACCGGAACTCTGACGGACTCCGTCTCCTCAGTCGGCCACCGGCGCAGCACTACGCCGTGCCTCTTCAAATCCCTCAATCGCATCCCGCGTGCTAGCAAAGTAACTTCATGCCCACCCTGGAACAACCGTGCGGCCAGCAAGCTGCCCAAAGGTCCTGCTCCAAATACCAGGATCTTCATAACTTCTCCATATATTAGTACATACTAATATTATAGGTTATTTTAAGGGGATCCTTTCAATGAAAATTAAAAATACCAGCTACCAATAAAAATTTTATCAAAATAAGCTGCCGAATAACCAGCAGTTTTTATTGTTTATTAATCTGCCTCTAAACGTCAATCCCGATCCAAACACGAATCAAATTCCCTATCACAAATGAAAGCAGAGCCACTCCAAGACTGATGGATGCCATTTCTAAAAAACGCTGGCGGAAATTGTACCCACGGGCAACGGAAATGTAATAATTAAAGACTGCTATGATCAAAATCGCATTAAAGATAGTCCATGCCAAACTGATGTAATAGTTCGTTGTCAACAGATACGGGAGGATCAGCATGATCACTGTAAAAATATAGGCAATTCCCGTATAAAGAGCTGAAAGGAGTGGGTTTTGTCCGGACTCATCAGATTTTGTGGACAAGTATTCCGATGCAGCCATGGAGAATGACGCAGAGATGCCTGTTATCAGGCCTGCCAACGCGATTATTTTCGTATCCTGAAATGCAAAAGTTAACCCTGCCAGCGCGCCAGTCAATTCCACAAGCGCATCATTCAACCCGAGAACCACCGATCCCGCATACTGCAGGCTCTGCTCATCCAGCATATCCAGCAGTTCATTTTCATGCTTATCTTCATCCGCTAACACATCAACTGTTTCTGGGAACGCCTTGAGCAAACTCGCATACTCAACCTGAACTTTCTCTTCGCCCAACTCCATTAAACGAATGCCAAAAGTCAATCCAAACAACTTAGAAACCCAAAAGAAGAAGCGTATTTTCCACTTTTCAGGGGCAACTTCTTGCTGAGTATATTCTTGCCAGGTTTTATAGTGTTTGAACTCTTCACCTGCGATCCGTTTTAAGATCTTGCTGTTGTTCGGATCTTTTACAATTTCAGATAATCGGTTATACGTATGATACCCATTGATCTCTTCTTGCTGCAAGACAAGCAATTGTTCCCTTTGGGCCTGTGTGATTTTCTTCATAATTTCCTTTTTTAAATTCTCTATCTTAAAAAATTTTTGAAATAAATATAATTCCAGTTATTCCTTCAGTTGATCGCCGCGTGTAGCGAAGAATGCAAACAGAATGCTTAATAAATATAGGATAAATAATGGCGCCATTAATAATGCCATATTGACCGGGTCCACTGTGGGTGTGATCACCGCTGCCAATATCGCAATAATAACTATCGCATAGCGCCACCCTTTCGCCAGGGTTTTCACGGAAACAATGCGCAGTTTTGCAAGCGAGAACACAAGAATGGGGAACTGAAACCCGATCCCTAGCCAGAAGATGAGACTCGTGATGAAATTTATATAAGAGGATAATCGCGGTTTAGTTTCAACCCCCAGGAACTGCAACAAAAAGGCCAGTGATGCCGGCAGCATTACAAAATAGGCAAATGCCGCACCAGCAAGGAACAAAACCGTTCCAAAAAATACTGCCAGTATCACCCATTTTTTCTCGTTTACCTTCAGCCCCGGTATGATGAACGCCAACAGCTCATATAGAATGACAGGCATCGCGATCGCCACTCCGCTCAGCAGTGACACACGCATGAATACTGCCACATTCTCTGTCACTTCGATAGACTGCAGGGTATCGATCGAGCCGGCTGGTTTTGCCAAAAGGTCAATGATACGTTCGGCAAACAGAAAACTGCCTGCCGTTGTTACTGCAAGAGCGATAAGTATAATCAGGAGACGGTGCCGCAGTTCTTCCACATGATCCCAAAACGGCTTTTTAGAATCCTTTGCAGTTCCAATTTGGTTTTCCTTATTCACTTTTCGCCCTTTTGTTGAGATAGATCAGTATCTTCTTGATTCCCTTCCGATTTTTCAACCGGTGAAATTTTCGGATGATGTAAACGATTGATTTCACCAAGCGTCCCTTGAGTAGATCGACGCAGATCCTCCAGATCCTTTTCAATGCCCGCTTCACGCGCTATTTTTCGGGGAAATTCGCGGATCTCCCGTGACGTATCCACGATTTCATGCCAAATCGGTGAACGGACGATCTTCCGGATCACATTCCCAGCTTCACGCGCACCGCTGACCATACCCTTTGGCCCTAAAACGATCACGGCTATTACCGCAATAAGCAATAACTCTAGTGGTCCAATACCCATTAACTGCATCGAGCAATACTCTCTGTCTGAATTCTTTATTCGTCCTGTTCTTTATCTGTATCTTCGGTGCTATCCTCCCCAGAAAGGCCGTCTTTAAATTCTTTAATACCCCTTCCCATCTCACCAGCAATCTTTGTAATCCGACCAGGACCAAAGAGCAAGAGAACAATGACCAGAACAATGATAATTTCCCATCCGCTAAAACGCATGTCAACTCCTGTAAATTTATTATTTTGTTTTCTGATATTAATATACCGCATATCCATAAAAAATAATATAAACGTATGATAAAAAAACATGTGCCAATTCAACTCCTGCAGTTTTTTCATCCTTAAATACAACAACTGTAATCTATTTACAGCTGTTGTTGTTGTATTTATTGGTTATTGGGCAGTGTCTAAGATTGGAAGTTCTTCAACATCCTCTGAAGTAGTGACCATATCGGTATACACCCACCCGATGACACCATTCAGGTTGATCTGCAGCCAATCCCCGAGTTCACTGCGGCCTAAACCAATTGCCTGCATGGCTGGCTCGAACTGGGAAATAACGTCAGCGTTGATGTCTGGCTGGCTGCGTACATTCACCCGCTGTGTGCCATCATTACCTACAAGAACACCGCTGTCCGTTGCTGATGGGGGTGCATTACCGATATCTGGCAACTCATCAGAAACCAAACCAGCAGTAGTGAGCAATTTGTTGAATTCCCCAAGAACCACCTGCCACAAAACCTGGCTGTTCTGGATGCCTGCATCCACATTTTCTTTGGTTTCACCACCCATGAAAAATGACAGGTAATTAATCGTGGAATTCATGTAATTGAGGGAGGCGATTTTGATGGCCTCTTCACATTCAGGAACGTCTAACTTCTGCAAGTCCCGACGGACAGCCTGCATTTCCATGATGGGTAAGATCAGCTCAGTTTGTGGGGTAAAGTTAGCTACATACGCGACATCTTGGAACGCGTTGACCAGGTCCTGTACTTTTTCGACCTCTTCTAATAAATTTTCAGAAGCGCAGGGGTCCGGTAGTGCTGTAGGCATGGGTGTGGGTGGAACTGGCGTAGGATCTGCAGGTGTGAGGTTTTCAATCACCGAACAGGATGAAATGAATATCGCCGCAAGAGAGATGATTATTACAATTTTTTTCATTATTTCCCCTTCTTCCTTCCTTTTTTATTATTCAATAGCATCAATATATTATATAGCATCTTACAATCATTGTTATTATTGCTTTCAACACTGAAGAATAATTGACCATCTGATTGTTAAACTATATAATTAACAGATGAAAAATCCTGCCATTGCCATCGTCACAGACAGTACCGCCTGTATTCCTCAGAACCTCCGTGAAAACCTTCAAATCCATGAAGTAGCATATTATATCCACCGCGGGGTTGATGTATTGAAAGATTTGGTAACCGTTCAACGGGAGGAGTTCCTGCAATGGCTGCCAACCGCTGAAGAATTACCAAAAACCGCCAACCCGGGGCCAGGTGATTATTTTAAAGTTTACAAAGATCTGGCGGATAGTGGAAAAAAAGAAATCATCAGCATTCATATGACATCTAAAGGAAGTGGGGCATATCAGGCAGCGTGCATTGCAGTAAAAATGATGAAAGAGAAATTACCGAACGTCCATATTGAAGTGGTTGATACCCTCAATGTTGCACTCTGCCAGGGGTGGATTGCCATTGAAGCAGCACGCAATGCGATCGCTGGCGTGAAAATCGAAAAGATCATAGAAATAATTCAAGACATGATCCTGATCACCCGCATGGTTCAAACCGCAGATACCTTAAAATATCTATATATGGGCGGACGAATTGGGAAGGCGATGCATCTCGCCGGGTCTATCCTTAGTCTAAAACCAATCATCAGCATGAAAGGCGGGGAGATCGTCGCCCTGGGTGTTGCCCGCGGATTGAACCAGGCGTACCGTAAGATGGTAAACGTGATCGAATCAGTAGTTGGATCTTCAGGCAAAATAAAAGTAGCATACATGCACGCTGGCGCACCTATAAAAATCCTTAAATTAAAAGAAATGGTAGAAACAAAATTTGAGATTGCAGAATCATTTATTTCTGAACTTTCTCCCGCTCTGATGATACATACCGGACCCGGCACTACTGGATTATGCTATTTTCCTGTTAAATAAAAAATCCTTGTATTTATCCAAATTGAATTACTTCGTACTTGTAAACTAGAAATATTGTTCTATAATTAAGGTTATGGATAATATCGAGAAGCTGAAAATGCTCTCTTCTGCCAGCCAAATTGAAGCAGACGAAGATGGCTGCCGAACAGCTAAACGAGGACGATTGGATGGCATCGTCGTTACCCATGCGGCTCTATCTAATGGAAAAACCATAACCCTTTTGAAATCACTGTTAACTTCAGTATGTGAAAACAACTGTCTCTATTGCCCAATGCGGGCAGGGAGAGATTTCCACAGAACTACTTTCCAGCCAAAGGCATTTGCACAAATGGTTGTCAATCTCACAAAGGCAGGGTTGATCCAGGGCGTTTTTCTCAGCTCAGGCATCGCGTGCAGTGGAATCCGCACCCAGGACCGGCTGATAGAAACCGCAGAAATTCTACGCTTCAAGCTAAAATACCGTGCCTACATTCATCTCAAGATCATGCCCGGAGCTGAATTCGCGCAAGTGCTGGCATCCATGCGCCTTGCCGATCGGGTTTCCATCAATCTTGAAGCACCCAACGCGGCCCGCCTTCCCACGCTCGCCCCGAAAAAACAATTCGAGAGCGGGTTGATGCAACCAATTAGAACCATGAACCATATTCGTCAAAATCTCACACCCGACACCGCCTGGAAAAACCGCTGGCCGTCTTCCTGCACCCAATTTGTTGTAGGCGGTGCAAGTGAGACAGACAAAGAACTACTGTCAACATCCCAGTCACTCCATAAAAATCATGGTATTCTTCGAATCTATTATTCAGCACTCACTCCATGCAAGGGAACTCCGTTTGAGAACCACATACCTATTTCTATCAAACGTGAGCACCGTCTTTATCAGGCAGATTTTCTAATTCGGGACTACGGTTTCACCGAAAATGAATTAGCGTATGATGAAAATGGATTCCTTCCGCTGGAAAAGGACCCTAAGTTGATTTGGGCAGAACGTTATATAAAACACCAACCACTTGAAATCAATCGTGCCAGTCACAAAGAACTGCTGCGTGTACCAGGTATTGGACCAAAAGGCGCTTTGGCAATTATTCGCGCTAGGCACCATTACACCATATCTAATCTCAGCACATTAAAAAAGATCGGTGTTCGCACACATCAGGCAAAGGATTTTATTCTTCTAAACGGAAAACACCCTGCACAACAGCTTATGTTCTTTTAAGTAAAATCCTTTTTCTTTCCCTCCCTAAGATATAATCTTAATATTGGAATTAGATCTGATAATGAACACTATACTCACCTCCTGCCAATTGGCCACTCCCTTTGAAACGATATCTGATGGGTTGGTTGCCTGGGATATAAGGGGCAAGATCATTTATGCCGGTTCTGAAAAAGAAGGGGCACATATCACCGGTAATCGCATTGATCTAAAAGGAATGACCGCAATTCCAGGGTTGATCGATATTCACGTGCACGGCGGATATGGGATCGCGTTTGGGCTCGGGAATCTATCCGAAGAACTAAATAAATATTCTAGCTGGATAACACATTTCGGCGTAACAGGATTTGTGCTATCCATCACCGGCCCAGATCCTGATTTTATCCTTCAAACAATTCGAACGTACATTCCCTTGTTTGAAAAAGAATTTGCTGGCGCCCAACCTTTGGGACTGCATTTAGAAGGGCCCTTTATCAATCCAAAAAAACACGGCGCGTTTAATCCCGCCTGGATCCATCTGCCTTCACTTAAAGAAATGAGTGCATATCTGGATGCTGGGAAAGGTTGGATCCGTCAAGTTTCCCTCGCCCCGGAGATGGAAGGCGCAGATCAGGTCGCAGACCTGTTGAACAACTCGGGTGTACGTGTGGCGCTCGCTCATTCCAACGCGGATTTTGAAACAGCCAGACGTGCTCTGCGCGGTAAATACAATCACGTAACCCATACCTTCAATGCCCAATCCCCTCTCCACCACCGAAAGCCAGGCGTGGTGGGTGCAGTACTGAATTCAGAAGGAATCAGCGCAGAACTGATCGCCGATGGCGTACATGTTCATCCTGCGGCAATGCGAATCCTGACACGCTGCCTGGGTGCGGAGCGCATTGTTCTCATTTCAGATGCCATGCCAGGAGCTGGCCTGCCGGATGGGACATACACTCTTTTAGGCCAGCAAGTGGCTGTACAGAACGGAGAAGCACTTCTACCAAACGGAACACTCGCTGGCAGCACCGCCACCCTGGATGCCTGCGTGCGGAATATGGTTGAATTAGCAGATGTACCTTTTGCTAATGCGGTACGAATGGCGTCATATAACCCGGCAGAGGTTATCGGAGTAGATGATCACATCGGCAGCCTGGCACCCGGAAAAAAAGCAAATATCGCCGTATTCGATAAAAACCTGAATGTCAAAATGACTTTCATTAATGGAAGTCTTGTTTATGAGGAAAATAATTATGGGTAATAAGCCCTTGAAAGTAGGATTAATTGGACTAGGATTTATTGGAAAAATACACGCCCAATCATACCGCTCCATCCCATTCTGTTATAAAAATCCCGTGACACTTGCAAAAGTGAGTGCTGTGCTGCGCACAAAAACAGGCGGAGACCAGGACCTTTTAGAAACACTCGGCAGCCCTTTTGTCACAACGGATGAAAACGCCTTTTATGATCAAGGCCTGGATATAGTCGATATTTGCACACCAAATGCACTTCACATGAAGCAGGCGGTCACCGCTCTCAACCATAAGGTGCACCTTTATATTGAAAAGCCGCTTGGGCTGAATCTGGCTCACGCACGAAAAATTGCTGCTGCTGCCCGCTCTGCAGATGTTCTTTCCCATACTGCTTTCATGATGCGCTACTTCCCGGGAGTTCGGCAGGCAAAAGCGGTTATTGCATCCGGCGCTTTAGGTGAGATCTACAATTTTCGGGCACAGTTCTTTCATAATAGTTATATGAACCCTCAACGCCCAATTTCCTGGCGTCTGCAGCACGCTCTTTCTGGCGGCGGTGCGCTGGCAGATCTCGGTGTGCATATGATCGATATGGTACGGTACCTATTGGGGGAAGCATCCTGGGTGCAGTGCCGCACACGCACATTCATCAACCAACGACCAGGCTCACCAGACAGCAGTAAATTGGTTCCGGTAGATGTGGATGATTGGGCGCTGTGCATTATAGGTCTTGAGAACGGAGCGCAGGGCAATATTGAAGTGACCCGTTTATCCGGTGGGATGGGCGACAGAACTCATATGGAAATTTTCGGCAGCCGGGGCAGCGTCATGTTCGACACCAAAGATCCGCTGCACTGTGAGTTCTATGACCAGAAAAGTAAACAATACCATATCGGAGATCTGGATTTCCCCTTACCTGAAGGGGAAAATGAGACATCTGATCTTTGGCCGCCTGCCAAAATGTCACTCGGGCATTTTATCGACGCCCATACTGCCTGTATCTATGATTTTCTACAGCACATCCAATCCAGTAAACAGTCTCCTTTGAACTTTGATGACTCAGTAAAAACACAGGAGATCCTTGAAGCAGTTTACCTTTCCGCCAGCAGGAATTCGGAAATCATTCAACTGCCCCTAAATTAAAGGAGCTGCAGCAATGAGAATAGCAGTCATCGGCGCAGGTGGGATCGCCCAAAAAGCATATCTTCCCCTTTTAGCAGTCATGCCAGATGTGAAGATTGCGGGGATATTCAGCCGCACGCAAGCACGCGTAGATGAAACATGCAGAAGGTGGAAAATCCCAGAAGGCACAACCGATCTTTCTTATATTCTTACTCTAAAACCTCAGGCAGCGCTCGTTATCAGCAGCACTGATTCCCATTATGCAATCTGCCGCAAGATGCTGGAAAACGGGATTGATGTGTATGCGGAAAAACCACTTACAACCTCAAGTACACAATCTTATGATCTGGCGCGTATCGCACGTGAGAACAAGCGCATTCTATCAGTCGGATTTAACCGCCGATATGCCCTTCTATATAAGAAAGCAAAAGAGATAATCGGAAAGTGTAAAATTGAATTAGCAATTATTCAGAAACACCGCACTCAAGCGTCCAATCCGACATTATTTAATCAGTATTTGGACGACACCATTCACCAGATTGACCTGATGCGCTTTTACTGTGGAGATGTGACATCATTCAGCACGACGTATGAAAAGAAAGACAGTGTTATCACCTCGGCGGTCAGCACCGTGATTATCCCCGGCGGCGGCCAGGGGATAATCACGATCTGCAATCAAGCGGGGGCCTGGCAGGAGAGTGTTACCCTGCACGCAAGTGGATTATCCGTGC
>Ga0209345_10005496_pt1 | contig 11732 bp, 8 predicted proteins | sample Cruoilmetagenom7_FD_187294 | JGI IMG/M metagenome (GOLD analysis project Ga0209345, IMG submission 187294) | Oil polluted marine microbial communities from Coal Oil Point, Santa Barbara, California, USA - Sample 7 (SPAdes) (version 2) | ecosystem: Environmental > Aquatic > Marine > Oil seeps ...
GATATCCCACAGAAAATATTAACACCTATAATACAAACACATCAAAAAAATAGTTTTTATACAAAACCTATAAATTTCATCTATCCTAAAATTGATGGGCTCAAAAGTGATTATTTTGAATGGCTTAACTCAGGACTTATTGATATTAAAAAAGAGTTTTCAGTAATGGATTCTACAAAAAGTATTGTAAAACATGTGAGATATGGGTATTGTAAAGAGAGGCTATATATCTTTTTTGATGGTAGTTTTAAAAAACTAAAGAAAAATACTATTTTAAAAATAGTAATCAATACTATTGAATTTGAAATAGAGCTACAAAAACCTACACAAACTATAACAAAAGATGATATAACACTCTTTGCATGTAATGTAAATGATAATATTGAATTAGAAATTTTACAAAAAGATATTATAATAGGTCAAAAAATAGATTTTAAATTTTTTATAATAGAAAATAATTCAACTCTTCAATCATTTCCTTTATATGGTAACTTTACCATTGAGATAGAAGACTTAGATTTAAATAATTGGTATATATAGGGTGATTAATGTCAGAATTTAGATATAACAAACTTACGCAACATTGGATACTATTTGCACCAAACCGTGCAAAAAGACCAACAAACTTCAGCACTTCTAATACAACTATACAAGATATTAAAAGTTGTCCATTTGAGTTAGGAAATGAATCAAAAACACCAAATGAACTGGCAAGAATTGGGAATGATAAACAGTGGAGATGTCGAATAGTTGCAAACCTTTACAATGCACTTTCAATAGAACAAGAACCAAAATCATATAAAAATGGCTGTTTTGAAAATAAAAGTGGTTTTGGTGCTCATGAAGTTATCATCGAAACACCAAGTCACACAAAACAGATGTTTGATTTTAATGTAGATGAATTTTTTGACTATTTCTCAATTATACGCTTACGACTAAAAGATTTAAAAAAAGATACCAGAATCAAATATTTTTCAATATTTAAAAACTATGGTGAAAATGGTGGTGCTACTATACATCATTCCCATTCTCAACTTATTGCAACTCCATTTATTCCTAAAACTACACATAAAGCATTACAATTTTATGAAAAATACAAAACTGATACAGAAAGAGATTTTTTTGATGATTTGATTGCTGATGAAAAAAGTTTTAAAAAAGCTATATTATTCGAAAATAACTTTTTTATAGCCTATTGTCCTTATGCATCTCGATATCCTTTTGAGATAACTATTGTTGCTAAAAAAAACCTCACCTCATTAATTGATTTTACTGATGTGGATATCTATTCATTAAGTGAAGTTATCAGTTTTTGTTTTTTAAAACTTAAGTCTGCTTTGGGAAAACCAGATTTTAATATGCTTATTAAAAATGGAGATATACAATCTTCTACAAACTCAAATCGTTTTCATATAGAAATTTTACCTCGACTTTATAAGACGGCTGGATTTGAGTTAGATACAGATATAATGGTGAATACTTTTTTACCAGAAACAGCAGCAGAAATTTTAAAAGAGAGTTAATAAAGGGGTTAAAAATGAAAATATTATTTTGTACAAGTGAGATGTATCCATACGCAAAAACAGGAGGTCTTGCTGATGTCGCTCAAAGTTTACCAGAAGCCTTACGAAAAAAAGAGAAGGTTTATACACTACTTCCTTTATATCAAACAATCAATAGAGAAAAGTTTAATATTGAATATGCAAATTTAACTTTTGATTATACACTAGATGGTGTTGTGCATCAGTTTGACCTTTTTATAAACACTAAAAACAAATATGAACTTTTTATCTATAATCCAATTTTATGTGATAGAGATGGTTTATATTTTGATGATTTTGGTGATTTTGGTGATAATGCTTTGCGATTTGGACTTTTTAGTTATGCGTGTATTGAGGTTATGTTACAAATGCCTTTGGATATTGATGTGATTCATTTAAATGATTGGCAAACTTCACTTATAGCGTTGCTAGCTAAAACTCAATATCAATTATCACAGAAAATTATACTTACTATCCATAACTTAGCTTACCAAGGTGTATTTCCTAAAGATGTTATGTCTGCTTTAAATATAAGTTGGGAAGAGTGTTTTAGACCAGAAGCTTTGGAGTATCATGATCAAGTTAACTTTTTAAAAGCTGGTATATTTTATAGTGATCATGTTACAACAGTGAGTCCTACATATGCAGCTGAAATCCAAACACCACTTTTTGGAAATGATTTAGATGATGTTTTAAAAGCTAATAGCTATAAACTGCAAGGTATTTTAAATGGGATTAGTTATGAGATATTTGATCCTAAAAAAGATGATATGATTTATAAAAACTTTGGGGTTAAAACCTATGAAAGTAAAGATGAAAATAAACAACAACTTTTAAAAGAGATAGGATTTGTAGAATGTGATAAACCTCTTTTTGTATTTATAGGGAGATTTACACATCAAAAAGGGATTGAACTTTTAATAGAAAACTTTAACTTTTTCAAAGATTTTGAAGCAAATTTTATAGTTCTTGGAAGTGGTGAAGAGCACTATAATACTGTATTTAATAATATCTCTGTTAGTTATCCAAATGTGTATATCAAAGTGGGATATGATGAGTCTTTTGCTAGAAAAATGTATGCTGGGGCAGATTTTTTAGTGATGCCATCTTTATTTGAACCTTGTGGTTTAAATCAGATGATTTGTATGAAATATGGAACTGTACCAATTGTTGCTAAAACTGGTGGACTACAAGATAGTGTAACAGACTTTACAGATATTGATTATACTGCTTTAAAAGGGTATATGGGGATTGGTATCACTTATGAAGAACATAATATTTTTTGGTTTATGCATGCTATTGCAAAAGCATTATCACTCTATGGAAATCATAAAAAATTCGAGAAAATATCAAAACATAATATGAAAGTTGATCACTCTTGGAAACAATCTTCTAAAAAGTATATAGAACTTTACGAGTCATAAAATGAATCTTTATATTGATTTTGGTGGTACTCATTTTAGATATCAACTCAATGACTCTAAAATCAAAACACTCAATAGTGATAATATAGATTTAAAAAAATTTCTTGATGAGATGATACAAAAACATTCAGATATATCATATATTGGTATATCTTTTGCAGGAATTGTACAAAATGGGAAAATCATCTCTTCTCCAAACACAAATACACAAAACTTTGCTGTGAAAAAATATATAAAAGAAACATATAATATCCCCTTAGCTATTGACAATGATTTAAATTGTGCAGCTTTGGCTGAACATAATGCTTTACAAGTAAGTTCTCTAGCAGTTTTTTATATAGGAACAGGTTTTGGCAGTGCCTTTATTGATAATAATAGATTAATCAAAGGTGCAAATAATAAAAGCGGAGAGATAGGACATATCCCTTTTAAAAAATCCCCTTTTAAATGTGGCTGTGGTAGAGAGGACTGTTTAGAACTCTATGTGAGTGGAAATGCTATTGAAAATTGGTGTGATTATTTTAATATCGAATCAAAATACAGAAGATTAGATTTATTAGAATCTTTTGATGACTATAAAGCAAAAATTATTATAGAAAATTTTTATCATGGTTTAGAATATGCATTTCATTCAAGCCTAAATCTCTTTGATTTTAATAATTTGGTTTTAGGTGGAAGTGTTGGAAAAAATGAAAATATCAAAAGTTTTTTAGAAGAACAATTCACTAAAAGTGCTTTCCAAAGAGAAAGTTTAAATATTACTCTTTCACAACTACAAGAGGGTTCTCTTCAAGGCTCAAAACTTCTATATACAAAAAACTAAACAAATTAAGTATTCAATTTTACTTATTAACTAAATATAATTTTTTAATTCTTAAGAAAACTAGTTGTAAAATGATGACATTAAGTTTTTTATCTAAAAGCTTTCACATAAGTATAATAAGAGGTAGTAAAGTCATCAGTTAATTTGTCAAAGTGTAATTAAAATGTAATAGTAATCTCTTATAATACTTCCAATATCATTACGAGGATTTTCTATGAGTAAAGAGTTTAAAACAATCGATGGTAATGAAGCTGTTGCTTTAGTAGCCCACAAAATAAATGAAGTTATAGCAATCTATCCTATTACTCCATCATCCCCTATGGGTGAACTTAGTGATCTTTATAGTGCAAAAAAAGAGAAAAATATTTTTGGAACTATTCCAGAAGTATATGAGATGCAAAGTGAAGGAGGGGCTAGTGGTGCTGTACATGGTGCTTTACAATGTGGAAGTTTAACCACAACTTTTACAGCCTCTCAAGGTTTACTTCTTATGATACCAAATATGTATAAGATTGCAGGAGAATTAACACCTACAGTATTTCATGTTGCAGCAAGAAGTTTAGCAGCGCAAGGTTTATCCATCTTTGGAGATCATCAAGATGTGATGGGTGTAAGGCAAACAGGATTTGCTTTAATGGCATCAAACAGTGTACAAGAAGCCCACGATTTTGCGCTTATTTCTCAAGCAGCTTCTTTACAATCGAGAATCCCTTTTTTGCATTTTTTTGATGGGTTTAGAACCTCTCATGAAGTGAATAAAATTGAGGTTTTAAACGAAAATATATTAAAGCAAATGATTGATACCCAACTTGTAAATGCTCATAGACAAAGAGGCATGACACCTGATAAACCAATTTTAAGAGGTACAAGTCAAAACCCTGATGTTTATTTTCAAGGACGAGAAACTGTCAATAAATATTATAATGAAACTCCGAAAATCCTCCAAGAACAGATGGATAAATTTGCTGCTTTAACAGGAAGAAGTTACAAACTTTTTGATTATGTGGGAGCATTTGATGCTACAAAAGTTATAGTTGTGATGGGTTCAGGAGCGAGTGCTGTTGATGAAACTATCGAACATCTTACAAAAGATGGAGAAAAAGTTGGTATGATAAAAGTAAGACTAGCACTTCCATTTTGTGTAGAAAGTTTTATAGACTCCTTACCAAAAACACTACAAGCTATAGCAGTTCTAGATAGAACAAAAGAATCAGGAAGCACAGGAGAACCACTCTACCACGATGTAGTTACAGCACTTTTTGAATCACAAGAAAAACTACCATTTCCTATGCCAAAAATCATAGGTGGGCGATATGGTATCTCTTCAAAAGAATTTACACCAAGTATGATAAAAACTATTTTTGATGAATTAGGAAAATCACTTCCTAAAAATCACTTTACAATAGGAATCAATGATGATGTTACCAATACAAGTTTAGAATATGATAAAAATCTTATTATGAAAAACAGTGACCAATATGAGGCTGTATTTTATGGACTTGGAAGTGATGGGACAGTAGGTGCAAATAAAAACTCTATAAAAATTATAGGGATGGAAACAGAGAATTATGCACAAGGATATTTTGTCTATGATTCAAAAAAATCTGGTTCTATGACAACTTCCCATTTACGATTTGGGGCAAAACCTATTAAATCAAGTTATCTGATTCAAAAAGCAGATTTCGTAGGTGTACATCAAGCGGTCTTTTTAGAAAAGTTGGATCTATTAGAGATTGCTAAAGATGGAGCTACATTTTTACTCAATACTCCATATTCAAAAGAGGAGATTTGGGATAGATTACCAAAAGCTACACAAAAACAAATTGTAAATAAAAAACTAAAATTTTATGCAATAGATGCTTATAGTGTAGCTAAAAAAAGTAATATGGGTTCAAGAATCAACACTGTTATGCAAACATGTTTTTTTGCAATAAGTGGAATACTTCAAAAAGATGAAGCGATTGAAAAAATCAAAGACTCAATTCATAAAACTTATGGAAATAAAGGTGATTCTATTGTAAAAATGAATTATGCTGCTGTTGATAGCAGTTTAGAAAATCTTTTTGAAGTAAAAGTTCCATCACAAATTTCAAGTGACATTGAACTTAAAAGTGTTCTCAAAGGTGAATTATCTCCTTTTGTTGCTAATGTTATTCAAAAAATCACAGAATACAAAGGTGATGATATTCCTGTTTCTGATATACCAGCAGATGGGACTTGGCCAACAGGGACAACACAGTATGAAAAAAGAAATATAGCACAAGAGGTTCCTGTGTGGGATGCTGATACTTGTATCCAATGTAATAAATGTGTTTTGGTCTGTCCACATTCTGTAATTCGTTCAAAAGTATTTGATAAAACATTACTGCAAAATGCACCTGATGGTTTTAATTACAAAAAAGCAAAAGGGAAAAACTTTGGGGAAAATGATGTATTTAATATCTCTGTTGCCGTTGAAGATTGTACTGGTTGTGAACTATGTGTAGAAACTTGTCCTGCAAAAAACAAATCTCAAACAAATCTCAAAGCTATCAATATGAAAACACAACTTCCTATAAGAGAAGAAGGGATTGAGCAATGGGATTATTTTCTTTCTTTACCAAATGTACCAAGAGAACAACTAGACCATACAAATGTAAAAGAGTCACAATTTTTAGAACCATTGTTTGAATTTAGCGGTGCTTGTCCAGGCTGTGGGGAAACACCGTATGTAAAACTGACTTCACAACTTTTTGGGGATAGAATGCTAATAGCAAATGCTACTGGATGTAGTTCTATTTATGGTGGAAACTTGCCAACAACTCCTTGGAAAAAAGATGCTAGTGGAAGAGGACCTGCTTGGTCAAACTCTTTATTTGAAGATAATGCAGAGTTTGGTTTGGGATTTAGACTCTCTGTTGATAGTCATACTTTAAAAGCGAGAACTTTACTTGAAGAGTTACAAGAAAAGCTTGATACAACTTTAGTAAATGAAATCTTAGCTGCTGAACAAAAAACGGAAGAGCAAATCAATCTTCAAAGAGCAAGAGTTTCACAACTAGAAGAGTCACTTAAAACTATCTCAAATGATGAAAAAGCCAAAGAGTTAGAATCTATTGTGGATTATTTAGTGAAAAAATCTGTATGGATTATGGGAGGAGATGGTTGGGCCTATGATATAGGTTATGGTGGTTTAGACCATGTTTTAGCAAGTGGTAAAAATGTCAATATTTTAGTACTTGACACACAAGTCTATTCAAATACAGGTGGACAGCAAAGTAAAGCAACTCTTACAGGTGCCGTTGCTAAATTTGCAGCAGGTGGAAAAGCTGGATTACCAAAAGATTTAGCTTCAATGGCTATCAATTATCAAAATGTTTATGTAGCAAAAGTTGCTATGGGTGCAAATGATAAAGCAACTGTAAAAGCTTTTATGGAAGCTGAACAATATGATGGTCCATCAATTATCATAGCTTATTCTCATTGTGTAGCTCATGGATATGATTTACGATATGGAATGGAACAACAGAAAAAAGCTGTTGAGTGTGGATTATGGCCTATTTTTAGATTTAACCCTGAACTTTTAGACATTGGAGAAAATCCACTTACTTTAGACTATAAAGGTCCACAAATCAGTGTAAAAGATTATATGTATAATGAAACACGATTTAAAATGGTTGAAAAGATAGATAAAAACTCTGCATTAACCTATCTTGATACAGCAACTCATGCAGCTAAAACACTTTATGAAAGATACACCAACTTACAACATCAATTTGAAAACAAAGGATTACAAAATGATTGATTTAACAACAAACTATTTAGGATTTAAACTTAAAAATCCAGTTATCGCTTCAGCATCACCTATTACAAATAGTTTAGGCGGTATCAAACGATTAGAAGATAATGGTATAGCTGCTGTTGTTCTTCACTCATTATTTGAGGAACAAATTAATCATGAACAAAAAGTATTAGACCACTTTTTATATAAAGAAAATGATAGTTATGCAGAAGCTTTAGAGTATTTTCCTACTGATATGCAATTTGACAATCTTGATAGTGAACACTATTTAGAGTTTGTAAGTGAAGTAAAAAAATCTACTGATCTTCCTATTATTGCTAGTTTAAATGGTGTAAGTGATGCTGGCTGGATAAAATATGGTTCAAAACTACAAGAAGCTGGGGCAGATGCTTTGGAGCTTAATATCACTTATATCCCAACTTCTATTGATATGAGTGGTGCAGAGATAGAAGATATGTATATCAAAACTGTTAAAAACTTACGACAGCATATCTCAATCCCTTTAAATGTAAAAATGAACTCTTATTTTACAAATCCTGCAAGTATGGCAAAAAGATTTGTAGAAGCTGGGGCAAATGGTTTAACACTTTTTGATAATCCTATAAATGTAGATATAGATTTAGAAGAGTTAAGTGCTATCCAAAATGCTCATCTAACAAACTCAAAAGATAAAAGTGAATCATTACGATGGTGTGCAATTCTTTATAAAAAAATTCATGCCGATCTTTGTATCAATACAGGAATAAAAACTGGACAAGATGTATTAAAAGCTATGATGAGTGGTGCTAATAGTGTTGCAGTAGCATCTATACTTTTAGAAAAAGGGGAAAAATATCTCTATAATATGCTTTTAGAAATGGAACAATGGATGGTAGAGAAAGAGTATGAGTCAATTAATCAAATGATTGGAAGTATCTCACTTAACCATACAGATAATCCATCAGCTTATGAAAGAAACTCATATATGTACGCATTGAAGCATTTTAAGATATAATTTCTCATTACACTGATATGTCAAAAAACTTATTATGATACTATTTAATTCATAAGGAAAAACATGAAAACATCTCTACTCTTTGGTATACATTGCCATCAACCAGTTGATAATTTTGATTGGGTTTTAGAAGAAGCAATCGAAAAATCTTATAAGCCATTCTTTAAAATTTTAAAAGAGTTTCCACAATTTAAATGTTCTATCCACTATAGTGGTTGGCTTTTAGAATATATTGAAAAAAATGATGAGGAACTTTTTTCTTTAATGAAATCTCTATCAAGTCAATTAGAATTTTTTACGGGGGGATATTATGAACCTGTATTAAGTGCTATACCTTCAGTTGATAGAGTTGGTCAAATAAAAAAACTCAGTAACTATATTAAAAAACATTTTAACCAACAACCAAAAGGACTATGGCTAACTGAGCGTGTGTGGGATAATTCTATTATCAAAGATTTAAAAAAGTGTGGGATCCAATATGTAGTAGTAGATGATTATCATCTTCTTACAAGTGGTGTAAAAACTGAAAATCTTAATGGATATTTTTTAACAGAAGATAGTGGAGAGAGTATCGCCCTATTTCCTATAAACCAAGCTTTAAGATATGCAATCCCTTTTTATAGTTTAGAAAAAACAGAAAATATTTTAGAATCATTTTCAAATCTTGATGGGAAAAACGGAGCAATCATTTTTGATGATGGTGAAAAGTTTGGTATCTGGCCAAAAACTTATGAAACAGTATATGAAAAAAATTGGTTGAGAGATTTTTTTGCACAAACATTAGCAAATGAAAAAATTAGTGTAGATACATTTGAAGAGTTTTATACAAATAATCCCCCTATAGCTTTAAGTTATCTCCCTACTGTTTCTTACTTTGAAATGGGTGAGTGGTCAATGACAAGTAACGATACTCTTGCTTTAGAACATCTTTTAGAAAATAATCCAGAAGCACATCAGTTTATCAGAGGTGGAACATGGAAAAACTTTCTAACAAAATATCAAGAGAGTAACTGGATACACAAAAGATATATTGAGCTCTCAAAAAAACAAGATACTCAACTAAAATATAAAGATGCACTCTATAAAGCTCAATGTAATGATGTACTATGGCATGGTGTTTTTGGTGGTGTCTATTTGCCAAACTTACGAGATAATGCTTTTAAATATATCATAGAATGTGAGAAACTAATCCCATCTAAAAGAGAAAAACTTGATATAGATTTTGATGGTTATGAAGAGTATAAATACAACACAAGTGAACTTTTAACTATTATCTCTTTAAAAAATGGTGGACAAATATTTGAACTAGATATTTTAGAGAAAAATTTCAATCTTCAAAATACCCTTACTAGATATGAAGAAGCATATCATAGTAAAATAGAAATAAATAAGGAGGAAGAATTAACAACTTCTCTTCCTAGTAATGATATAGCTACAATTCACGACAATAAACTCATAGTAGATGAAGATATCTCTTTAATCACTGATTGGTACTTTAAGAAGTCTGCTATTGATCATATAGTGCCTAGTGATACTACTGCAATAGATTTTTATAATAGTAGTTTTCATGAGTTATCAGATTTTGCAAATCAACCGTATAAACTAAAAAAATATAAAGCAAAAACATTAACACTTACAAGAGCTGGTGGAATTTTCACAGATAAAAAATATGAAACTTCATTAGAAAAAAAATATAAATTTGTTAAAAATACAATCAGTGTTGATATATCTATTGATACTGAATTTGAAACACCGCTACAATATATCCAAGAGTGGAATCTTCACTTTGCTAGCTTAGAAAACCTTACTTTTAATGGTATGATTATTACAGAAGAACTTAAAAGCGAACCATATACTTTAACAACACGATGTTTAGAAATTTATGATAGTTATTTAGAGAAAACTTTGATTTTTAGTTTTGAAAAAGAGATTGAGATAATCATCTTTCCTCTTAATAGTGTAAGTCAAAGTGAACAAGGTGTTGATTTAACAAACCAAGGTCTGACTTTTGGGTTTGTTCATCCATTTACAAAAACAGAACAAAACTCACTACAACTAGAGATAAGATAAAAGCTTAAAGTGTCAAAATACACTTTAAGCTTTTAAATATAAACTTGTTTTCTATGAGCAATTTTAGATATAAGCATTAAATTATCTTCTTGATAAAAAACTACTCGATAATCTCCAATACGAAGTCGATATGCTCCATCAAAAGGAGTCTTTAACTTTTTTATTTTTGTAAGTATGGGATTAGAAGCAAACTCTTCTATACCATCTAGTATATCAGATGCTATACTTTTATTTAATTTTTGTAGTTGTTTTACAGCTTTTGGATCATATTGGATATCATAAGCCAAGTGAAGCTCTTACATCTTTATGCAATACAGTTTTTAATGTACCCATTTTATACTCTTGTACTGTCGTAGTTACTTCATTTACATCAAAATAATCTTGTAAAGCTTCTCTTACTACTTGAGCTTTTTTCTTTCCTGTTTGTGTTGCTAGAGTACTTAACTCTTCTATTAAACTATCTTCTAAAGTAACTGTCATTTTTTTAGTCATACGGTAACCTTTTTATTATTTACCATATTTTACCATACTTTTTATAACTTCTCTTTAAAAATCTAAAGTAAATAGAGTTTTAGATAAAATTTATATCAATAAAATAAAAATAATTGTAATATTAAAATGAGGCATCGATAATATAGCATTTAAAAATTGGCTTCATTCATTGTCTGTTTTACGAAATATTTGTGCCCATCATAGTAGATGTTGAAACAAAACATTGGGTGTTAAGATTGTAGTTCCTAATAAACTAGAAAGTTTTAAAAAATAAATAAAACAATTGTCGATGAAAAAAGCAACTTACCACGCACTGTTTATATGAACGACAAAATATTTTTTGCTTTGAGTGTTATAGAGTACATATTGACTTGTATTGGTGAAGTTAAGTTTAAAGAAAAATTCAACAGCTACTTCATAATTATCCAAATGTAGATAAAATGCTATTGGATTTGTAGATGACTGAGAAGATTTGGAGATAAGAATAGAATTTTGTAAATAAAAATAATTAAATTAAGAATACTAGGATACAAATAGATGGAAACTAAAATAAATAATGAAATAAATATTACTCAATATATTGAAAACTTAGCTCCTGTTATTGATG
>Ga0209345_10005497_pt1 | contig 11732 bp, 11 predicted proteins | sample Cruoilmetagenom7_FD_187294 | JGI IMG/M metagenome (GOLD analysis project Ga0209345, IMG submission 187294) | Oil polluted marine microbial communities from Coal Oil Point, Santa Barbara, California, USA - Sample 7 (SPAdes) (version 2) | ecosystem: Environmental > Aquatic > Marine > Oil seeps ...
CTTGACCATTTACGCCATAAACTGATTCAACGATGGCGATTATTCCGTTGTCGCGAGTGACGCGACGAGCTTCACTCACAAGCTGTAATGGGTTATCGCTATGATGTAGGACAGTAAGTAGGAGGGTGTTGTCGAATTGATCTTCAGAAAATGGGAGGGACTTATTTTGCTCCAAAAGCTTGAAAGGTGTTTTAGCGTTGACATTTGGATTTTTGTAAACATCTGCAAGCTGCAGGTTAAAACCGTCTTGTATCAATAGTTGTGCGAGCCTTGCATCACCACAGCCTAAATCGAGAACTGAGCCAGCAATTAGGTGTGGGCTAATCTGTCCATATATAATTCGTGCTCGCTCCGCGAGTTTTTTTGGTATTGTCTCCGTAATTCCTTCATTTTTAAGTACAGAATGAGCTGATTGTTCGTAATCTGTTAAATCAGTAGACAATAGGGCGAGATTAAGACATTTATTTGCAATTGAGTTTGATTTCTTGCTTGATAAATCTAAATTTTGGAAAATACTGAAGATCATTTCTCGCACGACTGTTTTAATCTCGGCATCTAAAAGTGCATCTTTAGGTTCGTAAGAGACATCTAAGCCGAAGAAATTTTTGCATTCAGGCTGGCTGTCCGACGACTTTTTAAGTGCTTCAGATATGTAGAGGGGAGTGAGAGAAAATTATTCTGTCAAATAATTATTTTTCTGTCAAGCCTCTATTTTGTTAAACTTATCGCATGCTTCGCTTCGACATCATCTCGCTTTTCCCCGAGTCGTTCGAGTCGACTTTGAACTCGAGTATCCTCGCGCGGGCGATTCGGCTCAAAAAAATCGACATTCATCTCCACCAACTTCGCGATTTCGCCAAAAACAAATGGCGGAAAGTTGACGACCGACCGTTCGGCGGGGGAGCCGGGATGGTGATGGCGTGCCAGCCGCTTTTCGATTCGATCAAAAAAATCCGCGGGCGGTCGAAAAAGAAAATTCCCGTCATTTATTTCACCCCGCGGGGACAAAAATTCGACCAACCGACCGCCGAAAAATTCGCCGCGGAGTTCGAGCGGGTGATTCTCGTGTGCGGACATTACGAAGGTGTCGACCAAAGATTCATCGACGCGCTCGTCGATTTCGAAATTTCGCTCGGCGATTTCGTGCTCACCGGCGGCGAATTGCCCGCGCTCGTTTTCGTCGACGCGGTCGCCCGACTCGTCCCGGGGGTCGTCGGCAAAAATGAATCGGTCGCGGAGGAATCATTTTCCGAAAGATTGAATCGCAAAAAAGAATATCCGCATTTCACTCGTCCGGAGGATTTTCGCGGAATGAAAGTTCCCGCGGTTTTGCTCGCGGGCGATCATTCCGCAGTCCAAAAATGGCGGCGCAAAAATTTAAAATGAAAACGCTCAACCAACTTTTCGACGAATTTGCCAAAACGGGGCGACTGATTTTGAAAATTAAAATTATCCCGCGCTCGGTCGAAAACGCGATCGTCGGATTTCTCGACGAGGAAACGCTCAAAATTCGCATCGCGGCGATTCCCGAAAAGGGAAAAGCGAATGCGGAATTGATCAAATTTCTCGCCGCCGAATTCGAAATCCGAAAAGAAAATATCACGATTCTCGCCGGTGCGGGCGATCCACTCAAATTGATTCGACTCGAAAAATGAAGCTCGCCGATTCCTCCGAGCTCGCCGAGTTTCTCCGCCAAAATAATTTGCGCGCCGATCATTCACTCGGGCAAAATTTTCTCGTCGACGAAAATATTTTGCAAAAAATTCTCGCCGCCGCGGAATTAAAATCCTCCGACTTGGTCGTCGAGATCGGCGCGGGGCTCGGAATTTTGACGAGCTCGCTCGCCGAAAAAGTTTCGCGCGTCGTCGCGCTCGAGTTTGATCGCAAAATTTTTCCGACGCTCGTCCGCAATTTGTCCGACCGCGAAAATGTTTCGCTCCAAAATTCCGATGTCCGGCACTTCACTCCGCCGACCGAAAATTTTAAACTCGTCGCGAATATCCCGTATTATTTGACCTCGCCGATTCTCCGCAAATTTTTTCTCGAGAATCCGCCGCCCGAAATTTCCGTCCTCCTCGTCCAAAAAGAGGTCGCGCAAAAAATTTGCGAACGCGAAAAATTGTCGGTGCTCGCACTCGAAGTCCGCATTTTTGCCGAGCCGGAAATTGTCGCGATCGTTCCGCGGACGAGTTTTCTCCCGCCGCCGAAAGTCGAATCCGCGGTGCTCAAAATTTCGCGCAAAAAAACTCCGGCGATTCCGCCCGCCGACATCCCCGCCTTTTTCGAAATTGTTCGCGCCGGATTTCGCGCGCCGCGCAAAAAAATTCGGGGAAGTTTCGCCGCGGGTTTTCCGGGCAAAAAAAATGTCGCCGCAAAAATTCTCGAGCTCGCGAAAATTGACCAAAATTTACGACCGGAAAATTTAAAAATTACCGACTGGCAAAAAATTCTCGCCGCGAGTCGGGAAATTCAAAATTAATTTTTCTCCACTTTCTCGAGTTCGGCGGATTTGTCCTCGTCGAGTTTCGTGTCCAAAAAGTCCCCGGACTCCGGCAGTTCGAGTGCGAATCGGGGAGTCGGGTCGAGCTCGATTCGCATCCCCGCGGCGAGCGCGATTTCCAAAATGTGCCCGCCGCCGTCGCGCGCCGCATTCAAAAAATGGAGGTGGTAGCCCGGGACATTCATTCCGGCGACGAAATCCGGCGAGCGGAAACCGACCACCGTACCCGCGACATTTTCGAACTCGAATTTATTTTGCTCGGCGATGATCTCGGCGAGCGGTGGACACGGCGGGGATTGTCGCGGGACACTCCGAGTTTGAATTTTCGGAAATTCGCGATCGGTTCGTCCAAAATCAAAATCTCGTCCGCGTCGAAAAAGGTCGAATTCGCGAACGGAGTTGTCGTCGCGTCGTCGATTTCACTCACCGAGCCGTCGTGCGCGACTCGGAAAACAGTGCCGTCGAGCGAAATCATTTCGCCGTCGAGCGTGTCGAAAGTGCCGATTCCGAAATCGCCATTTTCCCGAATCGTCCCGAACGAAGTTTCGCCGTCGAAAACTCCGGCGAGCAGTGCGTCGATCGTCGAGGTTTAAAAAATTACATCGCGGTCGATCGGGGTGGTCGCGCAACTCGTCAAAATTATTCCGCAAAAAATGGCGAGCATCCGCGACGCACATTTCATTTATTTCGCGTCTTTTTTTCGACTTGTTTCTCGACGATATTCGCGATTGTTTTCGCTTTTGAAAAAAGAAATGTCAAAAATTTGGTCGGCTGAATCAAAATGTCGTTCGTTTTTTTCGCCGTCTTTTTCAAAACTTTCGTCAATTCATTCACATCGCGGAGGACAAAAATGGCTTGAAATAAAGCGATTGACAAAAAAAGTGCGACGAGTCCGATCGAAATGGCGAGGACAACATTCAAAATGTCGCCGGAAGTTTCAAACATCGAACACAAATTTAGCTCAAAAATTTCGCCCGCGCAAATTTATTTCGCGATCTTTTTTTGCAAAATCTCGTTCACTTTCGCCGGGTTCGCCTGTCCTTTCGAAAGTTTCATTACCGCGCCGACGATCGCGCCGAGCGCCCGACCTTTCCCGTTCCGAAAATCTTCGATCGCGGACGGATTCGCGGCGATCGCCTCGTCGACAAATTTCTCGAGCTCGCCGTCGTCCGAAATTTGCTCGATTCCTTTTTCCGCCAAAATGTCGTCGACCAATTTTCCCGACTCCCATATTTCCGGGAAAATTTCTTTCCCGATTTTGCCCGAAATTTCGCCGGCGACAATTTTTCCGACTAAATTCCCCAAATTTTCCGCCGAAATTTTTTGTTTCTCAATTCGCAATTCCGACTCCTTCATCCGCGCCAAAAGTTCGCTCAAAATCCACGCCGCCGATTTTTTCGCATCACCCGAAATTTCAAAAACTTTTTCGAAATAGTCCGCCAAGTTTTTCGACTCGGTCAAATTGCACGCGTCGTCCGCGGTGATTCCAAATTCCGCGACGAATCGCTCCCGCCGCGCGAGCGGAAGCTCCGGCAACTCGCTCCGCAATTTCTCGACAAAATCTTTTCGCAAAATGAGTGGCGGGATGTCCGGCTCGGGAAAATAGCGATAATCCGCCGCCGACTCTTTGGCGCGCATCAAAAAAGTTTCACTTTTTTCCTCGTCCCACCCGACCGTCGTGTCGTGATCGGGGATTTTATTTTCCGCCCATAATTTTTTTTGCCTCCCGATTTCGAAATCAATCGCCGACTCGAGCGCGCGAAAAGAATTCAAATTTTTGATCTCCGCGCGCGGGTTCAATTCCGTCGTCCCGACCTCGCGGAGACTCACCGACGCGTCGAATCGCATTTCGCCTTTGAAAAGATCCGCGCCGGAAGTGCCGACAAATTGCAAAATCTTTTGCACCTCCTCGGCGTAAATTTTCGCCTCCGCCGCAGAGCGGAGATCGGGCTCGCTCACGATTTCCATCAGCGGAGTGCCCGCGCGATTGAAATCCGCGAGCGAAAAATTGCCGGTGTGCGTCAATTTCCCCGCGTCGTTCTCGAGATGGAGGCGGGTGATGCCGATCACTTTTTTCCCGCCGTCGAGATTGATTTCGACTTTTCCGTCGACGGAGATCGGTTCGTCGAATTGCGAAATTTGAAATCCGAGCGGGAGGTCGGGGTAAAAATAATTTTTGCGATCGAATTTCGACTTCTCCGGGATCTCGCAATTCAGCGCGAGCGCGGATTTCACCCCGAGCGCGACGGCTTTTTCGTTCGGCACGGGCAAAGTTCCCGGCTGTCCGGTGCAAACTGGACAAATCTTCGAATTCGGCGGCGCGCCAAAAGCGTCGTTGTCACAGCAGCAAAACATCTTCGTTTTGGTCGCGATCTGCGCGTGAATTTCGAGACCGATGATTGTTTCGAGTTGCACCGCGGAATTTTAGCAAACAGCCATTTTTTTGCAGAATTCGACGATTTTTCCCGGAATATCCACCTCTGTTGTCTCGACGAGCCCGTGAAATTCGACCCCCGAATTTACTTCGACGACCTTCATTCCGTCCGCCGTCTCGACGAGATCGACACCGAGCAACGCCGGCTTTCCCGCGACTGCCGCCGCCGCGGACTTCACCAATTTCTCGAATGCCGCATCGATTTCAAATTTTTCGACATCCGCACCGCGCGCGGTGTTCGTGATCCAGTGCGCCGATTTCCGCCGCATCGCCGCGACGACTTCACCGCCGATCACGATCGCGCGAATGTCGCTCCCGTCTTTTTTCTCGACGAATTCTTGAATGTAAAAAATTTGCGAGTGGGTGATTCCCCCCAAAATCTTTTTGTGCTCCAAAATTGTTTCCGCCGCGTCGTGATCATTTATTTTCGAAAGCAGTCGTCCCCAGCTCCCGACTACCGGTTTCATCACGACCGGATATCCCCATTTTTCGATCGTCGCGAGTGCCGAGTCGGTGTCAAAACAAACTTTCGTTTTCGGCGTCGGAATTCCACTCTCCGCGAGTGCGAGCGAAGTCAAAAATTTGTCGCCGCAAATCTCGATTGTCCGAAAATCATTCACCACTTTCACGCCCCGACTTTCCAAAAATTTCGCGAGGTAAAAATTTTTCGAATGCGAAACGCTCCGGAGGAGGACGACATCGCAGTCCAAAATCGTCGCATCGTCGTGGAGGTCGAGCTCGATTTCGTTGTCCCGAATTTTCACCAACTCGATTTCCGGGTCGTTTTCCGCCGCCGCGAAAAGTGCTTTTTCTTCGACGCGCGGATGCGAATAAAAAATTCCAAGTTTCATATTTTTATTTTAAAATAATTTGTCCAAAAATCAAGCAAAACCGACGATGAATTTTTCGAGCGCGAGCGCGAACTCCTCCGGTTTCGCGGAGGAATAATTCAATCGACCGGTTTTCATCGCGACATCGATTTTCAAAAGTTTCGAATGCGCGACCAAAAGTTCCGTCTCCGAAAAATTCCGAGTTTGCCGGAGTGAATTTTGCACGACGAAGGGGTGCAATTTGAGCTCGCGGGCGATTGCGGCGGGCGGGAGATTTCGCGCGGCGAGCGCGTTCAAATTCAGCAAAATCCGAAATTGTCGGACGATCATAAAAAAAATTTGCACCAAATTTTCGCCGCGATCGACGATGTCGTGAAGGTCGGCGAGCGCACTCTCGATTCGCCGCGCGCCGATCGCGTCGGTCAAATTAAAAACCGAAGTGTGCAGATTCGGGTGTGTGAGCGCGCGGACATTTTCCCGCGAAATTTTTTCTCCGCCCGCGAAAGTTTTCAATTTCGCGATCTCGTTTACCGCCGTCGCGCAGTCGCCGAGCGTGAATGTCGCGAGCAGTTCGAGCGCGTCCGGCGCGATTTTCAATTCCTTCCGCGCGATCTCTGCGGCGATCCATCTTTTGAATTCGGCTGGCTTCAGCGGCGCGAATTCCTGCAGCTCACCACTTTTTTTAAACGCTTTAAACAATTTCGTTCGCGCGTCCGGTTTTTTCGCAGTTAAAATCAAAATCGTCGACTCGGGCATTTCGGGGATGAAATTCGCGAGCGGCTCGGCGGATTTTTTGAAATCAAAATCGCGGACGACGACGAGTCGGGCATTCCCCAAGAATGGCGGCGTCTCCGCGGCGGAAATTATTTCACTTTCGTTCGCGTCGCGCGCTTCCAAAATCGCGAGATTCAAATCACCTTCTTTTTTTTTGAACTCCTCGACCAAAAAAGACAACTCTTTTCGAAGCAAAAAATTATTCTCGCCAAAAAAAAGTCGGGCGGGCATCAAGTTTTTGAAAATTTAGATTCCGGTTTGCGGACGCGACCACTGCGCAACATCCGGACAAAAATTTTCGTGAGATTCGGATCGAACTGTTTTCCGCCGCCGGCTTCGAGCTCGCGAATTGCTTCCAGTTTCGTCATTTTGCGACCGTAACTCCGGCGGGTGGTCATCGCATCGTAGGCATCGGCGATCGCGAGAATGCGCGCTTCGCGCAAAATTCCCGCGCCGCGCAGTCCGTCGGGGTATCCATCACCGTCCCATCGTTCGTGGTGGTGGCGGATCGCGACTGCGGCGGATTTCAAAAAGCGCACCGATGAAACAATTTTTTCCCCGACGAGCGGGTGGTTTTCGAGTTCGCGCGCCTCGTTTTCGGTGAGCGCAGTCCGTTTTTGCAAAATCGATTGATCGGTCGCGACTTTTCCGACATCGTGGAGCAGCCCGGCATATCGCAAATCGGTGAGCGCATTTTTGTCCATTCCGAGTTCGCGACCGAGCTTCACGGCGTAGCTCGCGACGCGGACGGAATGACCGCGAGTGTAAATGTCTTTTTCTTCGATGCTCGTCACCAGCGAGGAGATCAATTCAAAATGCGTGCGTTGTTCTTGTTCGCGCAATTCTTGATTGTCGCGAATTTGTTTTTCGAGCGAGCTCGAATATTTCCGCAGTTGTGCAGTCGCGACGACCACTTCTTTTTTTAATTTTCGATTGAAGCTTTCGATCTCGGCGACAGCCCGCGCCTTCACGATCCCGTTTTCGACTTGATCGCCGAGTGTGAGAAAAAAATCGAAATCACTTTCGCGGAATTTTTGCTCCTCGTCGTGTTCCGCAAAAATCACTCCCAAAACATGATTGCGTCCGAGGAGAGGGATCAAAAGTGCGTTTTTGATTTGAAATTCGCGCAGTGCAGGAAAAGGTATTTTTTTTGTGTTGATCGCGATTGTCTGTTTCTCGCGAATTGTCCGTTCGAGTTGCCTCCGCAAAGCTGGAGTGCGCCGCAAATTGCCAATTTTTTCGAGCAATTTTTTCGAGCAATTTTTCGAATTTGCCGCAATCTCCAAATTTCCATTTTGAATAAAAATCAAAACGCGTTTAAAAAATAGTTCTTTTCGGAAGATCGCGGTGATTTTTTTGAAAATGTTTTTTTCTCCTTTGGTTGTCCGAATACTTTCCGAAATTTTATTGATTGCGGCGAGTTGGCGGATGTAATCCGGCGCGAAAGTGCCCTGCTCTTCGATTTTTTGCAGACTCAGTTTCCGCTCGGCGAATGAATAAATTGGCTCATCTTTCTCTCCGAGGAAGACAAAACGATCGCGACCGGTGTGTTTCGCGTGATAAAGTGCGTTGTCGGTGAGCCGTATCAAATCGGTGAGCGATTTGACTTCGGGGTGGGGGAGCGCGATGCACCCGATGCTCGCCGTCGCCCCCGTCGATTTTTTGATTTTGCGCAGAATTCTTTCCAAAACCTGAGTGCATTTTTTTTTATTTTTACCCTTGGCTAAAAAAGCAAATTCGTCGCCCGCGAAGCGCGCCGCGAAATCGATATTTTTATCTCTCTTCAAAATCCCTCCCAATTTCGCGAGCAGTTGGTCGCCGGCGGCGTGACCGCGCGTGTCGTTCACATGTTTCAAAAAGTCGATGTCGAGCATCGCACAAACGAATGATTTATTCGCGCGCAACAATTTCCCCAAATTTTTTTGTAAAAAACGGCGATTTGGCAGTCCGGTCAATTGATCGTAGTGCGCCAATTTTTCGAGTACTTCGTTTTTGGTTTTCAATTTTGCCGTCGCTTCTTCGATTTTATTTTTGAGTTCGCGATTCGCGATTTTTATTTTTTCGTCGGCGATGACACGATTGAGCACGAGGGCGATGTGATTGACGAAGGGCATAATTTTTGTTTCGCTCTCTTTCAAATTTATCTTTCGACCGGAAAATAAATTGTCGACGGACACGACGCCCAAAAGTTGTTTGCCGGAAAGAAGCGGGAAACCGACGGTGTACGGCAATTTGTAATCGCCGAAAAACTTTTTCAAAAGTGGTGTCGTCGCGTTGAGATATGGCTTTTTCTTTTTCAAATAAGCGACATAATCTCCCGGCAAAACTTTTCCGTCGAGATCAGTTCGCGCTTTTTGAAATTTTTCGTCCGGCAGATAGCTCGCTTTCGCACCGCGGTAAATTTTTTTTTGTTCATCAATAAGCCAAACTCTTACTCGATCGAAACCGAGTTTGCGAAAAATTCGAATCGTGAAATCGAGGACATCTTTTTTTCCTCGTGCCGCGCGGAGTGTCTCACCGGTGATTCGGAGGTCGTGCAAAACGGATTTGGTTTCGGTGGCATTCGTGTCGAAGAAGTTTTTCACCTCTGGATTTTATGTTTTCCGGCTGTCGAGTTCAAGAATTTTCGCTAAAATCTTCGCGTGTTTTCCGCGATCCGAAATCTCGTCGCCGCCGCGCTTCCCGCGAAAATTAATTTCACGCTTGAGACGCCACCCGATCCGCGGTTCGGCGATTTTGCGACGAACGCCGCGCTTATTCTCGCGAAAAAATTAAATAAAAATCCGCGCGATGTTGCGACCGAAATTTCCGCGAAAATTTCCGAAAACGAATTTGTCGCGAAAACCGAAGTCGCGGGACCGGGATTTATCAATATTTTTTTGAAAGATTCGGTGATTTGGGAGGCGGCGCGTGAAAAAATTAAACCGAAAGTGGTGAACAAAGATTCTCCACTGATTGTCGTGGATTTCGGCGGTGAGAATATCGCGAAGCCGATGTCGGTCGGGCATTTGCGCTCAAATATTATCGGACAAGCACTTTGCAATATCTACAAATTTTGCGGCTGGCGCATCGTTGGCGACAATCACCTCGGTGATTGGGGCACTCAATTTGGAAAGTTGATCGCGGCGTGGAAGAAGTGGGCTGGCGATAAAAATCCGGAAGAGGCTACGATTCAGGAGCTGAATGAATTATATGTTCGCTTCCACGAAGAGGCGGAAAAGAATTCGGAGTTGGAGGATGAGGCAAGGGCGACTTTTGCGAAGCTGGAAAAAGAGACTATAGATTTCAGAAAAAAAGTTGATGTAATCCAGAAATCTAATTTATCACCAGACGAAAAATGGGAAAAAATAGATAAATTAAGAATGGGAAGAGATTTATTCAAGACTGACACAAAACATCAAAATAACGCTTTGTGGGTCGGTTTTCGCGAGGCAAGTATTCAAGAATTTGGAAAGGTGCACAGGAGACTTGGAATTAAATTTGGGGACTATGCGAGCGTGTATATTAGTGAAAGTGAACAATACATCCAAAAAGGTGAGAGTGAATATCTCGATGCAAGTCAGGAAATTATCGAGCGCGGAATTCAAGAAGGAATTTTAAAAAAAAGTGAAGGTGCGTTGATCGCCGAAGTGGAAGATGAAAACACGCCGCTACTTTTACAAAAAGCTGATGGGGCTACTCTTTATGCCACTCGTGATCTCGCAGCGATTGATTTTCGTATCAAAGAACTTAAGCCTAAAAAAATAGTTTACGCGATCGGCTCGGATCAGGAACTGCAATTTCGCCAGCTTTTTAAAGTTGCCGAGAAATTTTTTGGAAATAAGTTAAAAGATGTCGAGCTCGTTCACGCCAAATTCGGGATGGTGCGTTTGCCGGAGGGGAAGATGAGCACTCGAAAAGGGCGGGTGATTAAATTGGAGGATCTGCTCGACGAGGCGGAGGAAAAGATGAAAGTTGTGCTGGCGGAGAAAAATTGCGAAATCACGGGCGCGGAGCGCGAAAAATTGACCAAAGATTTGGCGATCGGGGCGGTCAAATTTGCCGACCTCGGGCACGGTCGCGAGTCCGACATCACTTTTACTTGGGAATCAGCGCTCTCTTTCGAGGGCTACGCCGCGCCGTATCTCATGTACACCCACGCTCGCGCTTGCTCCATTTTGCGTAAAGCCGGTAAGTTCACCGCGCCGCAAAAAATTGAAAAATTCTCCGTCTCCATCGAGAGACAGCTCGCTTTGAAATTAGATCAATTCGGTGGAGTTGTCGAAGGAGCTGCGCAAAGTTATCACCCCCACCTTATTGCGACCTACATTTACGAACTGGCGCAAGATTTCAATAATTTTTACCACAAATCCCACGTCTTGAATGCCGAAAAAGAAGAACTCAAAAAATTGCGTCTTGGCTTGGTGAAGCAGACAGCGGAGATTATAAAAATAGGACTTGGGTTGCTCGGGATTGAGTCGCCCGAAAAAATGTGATTCAAAATTTCAGCTCGAGCGAAATCGGACAGTGGTCGCTCCCCAAAATTTCGGAGTGGATTTCCGCCCGCGAAATATTCCCCCGCAGTTCCGCGGAGACAAAAAAATTGTCGATTCGCCACCCGACATTTCGTTCGCGTGCACCGGAGCGCACGCTCCACCACGAATATTTCACTTCGTCCGGGTGCAGTTCGCGAAACGAGTCGAGCCAATTTTTCGCGATTAATTTGTCGAGCCATTTCCGCTCGACCGGAAGAAATCCCGAAATTTTTTCATTCGCTTTCGGTCGCGCGAGATCAATTTCGTGGTGCGCGGTGTTCACATCGCCGCAAAAAATGACCGGTTTCGTCCGCCGCAATTTTTCCGCGAGTCGCAAAAATGCGTCGTAAAATTCGAGCTTGAATTCGAGCCGTTCGGCACTCGCTTTTCCGTTCGGAAAATAAACATTCAAAAAATAAAATTCCGCGAACTCGGCGAGCAAAATTCGACCCTCGCCGTTCAAAATTTTTGCGGGGAATTTCGTTTCGACTCGGATCGGTTCGATTCGGCTGAAAATCGCGACGCCGGAGTAGCCGGGTCGATCGGCGGAATTCCAAAAAGTTCGCCAGTTTCTCGGCGACAAAATATTTTCACCGAGCTGATCTGGTCGGGCTTTCGTTTCTTGAATCGCGACGAGATCGGCGTTCGATTTTTCCAAAAATTCCAAAAATCCCTTTTTC
>Ga0209345_10005498_pt1 | contig 11732 bp, 8 predicted proteins | sample Cruoilmetagenom7_FD_187294 | JGI IMG/M metagenome (GOLD analysis project Ga0209345, IMG submission 187294) | Oil polluted marine microbial communities from Coal Oil Point, Santa Barbara, California, USA - Sample 7 (SPAdes) (version 2) | ecosystem: Environmental > Aquatic > Marine > Oil seeps ...
CGGCGTCTCGAAGAGCTGGATCGAGGCCTTGGGCAGCGATGGTGCTTGGACCTGGCTGGTTGGCTGGAACGAACGAAACAGCAAGTATGATCTGGCTGCACTACGATGTCTTCGGTGGTGTCACATTAAGTGCAATCAGCAGTGACGTTTATCGACAAATTCCGCTCAGTCTGACTTAATGTGACAACGCCGAATGGAGAATAAGATGACGACCAAATATATCCTGCGAGTTCGACATGAAGACGGGACACCAGATTTCGCAATTCGTGTGTGCGTCATCATATAATTTGAGTTATGAAACTGAGAATACTGCTGGCCACAATTGCATCGACCATAGGGCGCTTAGCAATCGCCCCAGCCAAAGCACGCTTCATCAGACCATAGAAACGGCAGTGTCGAGGCCATCTCATTGAAACGCAGTGAGATCCTGATGCGGCAGTCGAACCCTATTCAGGGGCAATCGAAACCTTCGGCGAAGGTGCTTTGAATTTGATCAGCGAAACGGGCAGCGGCGACGGGTAGGCTTCGATTCTTCAATTGAGCGAGGTGCAATCGCCCAGCCGGGACATCGCGGTCGCGAAGAGGACGGCTAACAACTCCGGTATCCTCCTCGCTGGCCATGGGTAAGCCGATCTCAATCTGAAAGGCAACGGTGCGACCATGGACAACGACATGCCGAAGGAATTCGAAGCTGTCTGACTCTATTGCTGAATTTAGCTCAATGTTCATGCGTGAGGCTGCGGCTTCGAGCAGGCTCCGTACGCCATAGGGCAACGACGGAAGTGCAAGAGGAAAATCAACTAACTCCTCCAAGCTGACTTCAGTCTTTGTCGCCAACGGGTGATTGGTGCCCATGACCGCATGTATCGGCTGGAGAATTGTCAACAGCGTTTGGCAGTCGGCTAATCGGACTGGTTCGAAAATTAGCGCAACGTCCGCTGAATAGTTAACGAGTGCCTCCTCTGCTGCCTCTCGATCTCGAACCGTAACGTTGAAGGTCACGCCTGGATGTTCGCTCCGGTAATGTTCGATCTGACTAGGCAGAAAATACGGCAACAAGGCCTGACTGCACGCAATGTTCACGTGACCGCGCCGAACGCCAGACAAGTCTGCAATTTGTGATTGGAGCCGCTCAAAGTCTGAGAGCTGATTACGGATATGGAGGACGAGCAACTCGCCAGCTGTACTCAGGCGAACGCCACGCGGTAGGCGCTCAAATATCTGTACTCCTAATTCTTCTTCAATCGCGAGAATCTGTCGATTGAGCGCCGACTGCGTAATTGCCAGAACCTCGGCTGCCTTTCGGATGGAGCCCGCCTTCACGACCGCATCGATATGCCGAAAAAGTAGGAGATGCCGCATAGGCCCCGATCTTACTGTTGAAAATATTGCATCACTATGAGCTAAAACTAGCAGAAGACCGCAACACATGCCAGTTCTATTGTTAGCGGCAGGATTGAGAACTTCAGGCGTTTGCGCCGGAGAAGTTGCGAGGAGATCGAGAGATGACGGAAATCAAGCCAAGCCGCCGAGGACTGCTCAAGGGGGCCGGCGCACTCGCCTTGAGCGCGCCTATGCTGCCGATGCTCAAGGTGCTCCCGGCATCTGCCGCCAAAGCGGACACGGCAGTTGTCGTGATTGGCCAGACGATCAATTCATTGGACATTCACCGCAAGGGTACGAACCGGCCGAGCTATCAGATTGCGGTCAACTGTTATGACAGACTTGTTTCCTTCGGCACTAAGACTCTCGCAGATGGATCTCTCTCTTACGACTACTCAACGCTCAAACCCGATCTGGCAGAGAATTGGTCGACTACAGAGGATGGCAAGTCCATCATCTTCAAATTACGCGCGAATGCTGTGTTTTGGGATGGTTCGCCGGTTACAGCGGAAGACGTGAAATGGTCACTTGACCGGGCCGTTTCGTTGGGTGGTTTCCCAGCGGTTCAGATGAAGGCAGGTTCACTCATTAAGCCCGAGCAGTTCGTAGTGATCGACGAAAAGACCTTCAAGATTGATCTCATTCGTCCCTCCAAACTGACATTGCCTGATCTGGCTGTTCCGGTACCAATGATCATCAACTCCAAACTAGCAAAGAAGAACGCGACCGCGAAAGACCCTTGGGCAACGGAATACCTGCACCGCAATCCCGCCGGCAGCGGCGCTTATAAGGTTGCCCGCTGGGACCCAGGTCAGCAGCTTGTCTACGAGCGCAATGACAAATGGACGAGCGGTCCATTGCCGGGCGTCAAACGGGTTATCGTACGCGAAGTGCCTTCGGGCTCAACGCGACGGGCCCTGCTTGAACGCAAGGATGTGGATCTGTCGTTCGGTATCTCCGACAAAGATGCCATCGAACTGGCGAGCAAAGACGGACTTAAGGTGACGGCAACGCCGATCGAAAACTGCATCTATTGCCTTGGCGTGAACCTCAAGTTCGACGCTTTCAAGGACAAGAAGGTGCGCCAGGCGATCGCCTATGCGGTTCCTTACGAAGAAATCTTCAAGGCCGCTGCCTACGGAAACGGCGTCAAAATGTGGGGCGGTGCTTCTACAAAGCCGGCGGACACATCCTGGCCGCAGCCGTTTCCCTATTCAACGGATCTCGATAAGGCCAAAGCGCTTCTATCAGAGACGGCCTTCAAGGACGGCTTTGAAGTTCCACTTGCGATCAATCAATCGCTCAGCAGCTGGATGGAGCCAACGGCACTTTTGATCCAGGAAAGTCTTGCCAAGATCGGCATCAAGGCGACCATAGAGAAGATCCCAGGTGCAAATTGGCGCACGGCTGCGTTGGTCGAAAAGCGGCTACCTTTACACCTGGAGAATTTTGGCGGCTGGCTGAATTATCCCGACTACTACTTCTTCTGGGCGTACATCAAAGGCCACCTCTTCAATTCCTCCAATTACGATAACCCGGAGGTTAAGGCGCTCGTTGATGAGACGCTACACATGGAGATCGACAACCCTGATTACGCGCCGAAGGTGAAACGTCTTATCGAAATCGCCTTCGATGACGTTCCCCGCATCCCGTTGTGGCAACCGACACTCAGCTCCGGCATGACCTCCGATTTAGAAGGGTATGAATTCTGGTTCCATCGCCAGCTCGATGCCAGAAAGTTCAAGAAGGCGTAACTCGACTTGTCCCCCGAACCGGGAGCTATTTGATGCTCAGCTCAAGAACGATAACTGTTCTGCTACGGTTGTGGCAGGCGCTCCCGGTTCTTTTCGGCGTGATTGTGGTTACATTCCTGCTGACAAGGGCCTTGCCGGGTGATCCTGCGGTCTACTTTGCGGGGCCTGCCGCAGACGCAGAATCTATCGCCGAAATTCGCAAATCACTTGGCCTTGATAAGTCTTTGCCACAACAGTTTTTGATTTACCTGGATGACCTGTCGCGTGGCGATCTCGGCCAGTCGCTATCTACAGGACAATCTGTGCTTGCCGATCTCACAACCCGGTTGCCGGCTTCGTTGGAACTCACATTTGCAGCGCTATTGCTTTCGACCATGATAGCGATCCCATTGGGTATTCTGGCAGCACTAAACCCTGGCCATCTGATCGATCACGCCTGCCGACTACTTGTTACCATGGGCGTGTCTTTGCCGACCTTCTTTACGGGTCTGGTCCTGGTGTTCTTCTTTTATTATTTGCTTGGCTGGGCACCGTCTCCCATTGGCCGGTTGGATTTTGCATATCTGCCGCCGCCTCATGTGACGGGCTTCTACACGATCGATGCATTGCTTGCGGGCGATCCTGAAACAGCGTGGGCTGCGGCGGCTCAGGTCTTTCTACCTGCTGTTACGCTTGCATTGTTTACGCTGGCTCCGATTGCGCGCATGACCAGAGCCGCCATGATTCAGGCTCTGTCGAGTGAGTACATCAGAACGGCGAGGGCCGCCGGGCTATCATCGCGCAAAGTGATCCTCACCTATGCGCTTGGCAACGCGATGCTCCCAGTTGTCACCACGCTCGGTATGGTTTTCTCCTTCACGCTTGGGGCCAACGTCCTGGTCGAGAAAGTATTCGCCTGGCCCGGGATCGGATCTTACGCGGTAGAGGCGCTGGTTGTATCCGACTATGCCGCCGTGCAGGGCTTTGTACTTTCAATGGCGATCCTGTTTGTGCTGCTCAATCTGTTCGTTGACATCGTCTATACGCTAATTGATCCACGCATCGGATCGGCGACGTAATGCAGGATCAACAATTCATCGCAGCGATTGCAAATGAGGCCGACGGACAAGTCGAAGCCGCCGATCCCTTGAAGACCTTGCGGCCTACTCAATCGGCTGGTGCAAGCAGCACCATCGCGCATATTGCCTATGTTCTAAAGTCCAATCCAGTGACGCTCGTATCGTTCGGTCTTTTCTTCCTCATGGTACTCGCTGCAGTGCTCGGCCCCTATATCGTCCCTTACGACCCACTGGCTTCCAATTCCGCAGCAACATTACAACCGCCATCCTGGGCGCATTGGTTCGGAACCGACCAACTCGGTCGCGATGTCTTCTCCCGCATTGTTATCGCGACGCGTCTTGATCTATTCATCGCAACGTCGGCGGTGGCTCTATCATTCGTTATCGGCTCAATACTGGGGTCGCTGGCCGGGTACTTTGGTGGCTGGTTCGATACGATATCCGGCCGGGTCATTGATACCATCATGGCCTTCCCGCTCTTCGTTCTGGCAATGGGCATCGTCGCGGCCCTTGGCAACACAGTTGAGAACATCATCTACGCGACGGCCATTATCAATATTCCCTTCTATGCCCGTGTTGCCCGAGGTGAGGTGAACATTCGACGCAACGCCGGTTTCGTGCACGCTGCTCGCCTTTCGGGCAACAACGACCTGCGCGTGTTGGCGCTGCACATCTTTCCAAATGCGTTGCCGCCCATGATGGTTCAGATCTCTCTGAACCTAGGCTGGGCCATTCTCAACGCAGCGGGCCTATCGTTCATCGGTCTTGGCGTTCGTCCGCCAACGCCTGAATGGGGCATTATGGTTGCCGAGGGTGCGCAGTTCATTGTCTCTGGAGAATGGTGGCTCGCGTTTTTCCCGGGCATCTGCCTGATGTTGGCGGTTTTGACATTCAACCTTATGGGGGATGGCCTACGCGACATGGTCGATCCGGCCCAAAGAACCTGATGACTGGAGGAACGTTGTGAGCAATCCAGTTGACATAGATGAGACGCACCGGCCAGCGCTGGTCCGTGTTGATCAGTTGGGTGTGTCATTCGCAACCCGGAATGGCGTGGTAGAGGCGGTCTCTAACGTCAGTTTTGAGGTTGCAAATGGTGAGACGCTCGGCATCGTCGGCGAATCCGGGTCTGGGAAATCGGTTACCTCTTACGCTCTCATGCGCATCCTGGATCGTGCTGGTCGGATCTCAGCGGGACAAATGACGTATTCCAGCATTGACTTGGTCAATGCCAGTGAGCGAGAGATGCGCGACCTTCGCGGGCGTGAAATCTCGATGATCTTCCAAAATCCCCGAATGGCGCTCAATCCCATTCGACGGGTCGGCGATCAGATTTCAGACGTACTCACTCAACATGCACAGGCAATCGGCGCCGAAGCGCGAGCGAAGTCAATCGAGCTTCTGAAGACCGTGAAAATCCGAGATGCTGAGGCAAGATACAACGCCTACCCGTTTGAACTGTCAGGTGGCATGTGCCAACGCGTTGTCATTGCGCTGGCATTGGCGTGCCGACCACGTTTGCTGATTGCGGATGAACCGACGACAGGACTTGATGTCACGACACAAAAGACAGTTATGGAACTCATTGTGGAACTCACGCGCGCGCGGGGTATGTCCACGATCTTGATCACCCACGACCTCGGTCTTGCGGCATCCTATTGCGATCGCATCATCGTCATGAAGGACGGTGAGATTGTTGAGGCCAACAAGACTGACGCTCTGTTCGCGTCTCCGAAACATCCCTATACCCGCAATCTCATCCGCGCGACTCCACGGCTCGACAGCAGGATCCGCGATCTGCTGCCGGAAGATCTTGCCATTGCGGCATTACCAAAACGGGATACCCAACTGCAGGCAACATCGCCAATCTTGGAAGTGACGTCGTTGATCAAGACTTTTTCCCCGACTGATACAAGACGTCCTGGATGGTTGAGCAATCTTATCGGCGACAATCCTGCCGTGCGCTCGGATGCGCAGAGAGCGGTTGACAATATATCGTTCTCGATCCCGGCGGGTGGCAGTGTCGGGCTCGTTGGCGAGTCGGGCTGCGGAAAGTCAACAACGTCGTCCATCATAATGCGATTGCTTGAGCCGACATCGGGATCGGTCAAGCTCAGTGGCGTGGAGCTGACGGGCGTCCCGATGAAATCTTTCGCACGGTCAGCTTATCGCGCGCAGTTGCAGATGGTGTTCCAGGACCCAACCGATAGCCTCAATCCTCGATTTACAGCACGACGTGTCATCGAAGATCCAATCCGGATGCTTGGTAGCGATGAAGACCGCAAGTCCATCACGTCGCGTGTCGATGAAGTTGCTGAGCGAGTTAGCCTCCCGATTGATCTGCTCAACCGGTTTCCGCACCAGCTCTCAGGTGGGCAAAAGGCGCGCGTCGGCATTGCTCGGGCGATTGCTCTCTCTCCAAAGCTATTAATTCTGGATGAGCCGACGGCGGCCCTTGATGTATCCGTGCAAGCGGTTGTGCTGAACCTGTTGCACGATCTGCGAACGGACCTGGGTATGAGCTACCTGTTCGTTTCTCATGATTTGAATGTCGTCCGTCTTCTCTGTGATGACGTGCTTGTTATGCAGGCGGGGCGCATTGTTGAGCAAGGCAGCGCTGATGAAGTATTGGCGTCTCCACAATCCAGTTACACGCAGACATTGATCGACGCGATACCCCACCCACCGCCTCTGTACGCGGCTTGATCAAAACAGATGCTACACGGACCGACGAATGCCATGATCCAGAACCTGCCATTTGACATCGCAAGCCTTCACGCAGGCTACGCAGCCGCGCTCGATGCAGCCGATATAATCGATGAAGTATTCCGGCGGATAGATGCGGTAGCTGATCCCGGAATTTTCCTATCGATCCGTGATCGAGCGGATATCAAGCGCGATATTGAAGAGCTTGGACCATTTGATCCATCCGCAAAGCCACTGTGGGGCGCGCCCTTCTGCATCAAGGACAACATTGATGCTGGCGGCATGGAGACAACGGCAGGGTGCCCCGCTTATGCCTACCAGGCCAACGAAGATGCATTTTGCGTCAGGGCCCTTAGGGAAGCCGGCGCCATCTTGATCGGGAAGACCAATCTTGATCAGTTTGCCACCGGGCTTGTAGGGATGCGAACGCCCTTTCCGGCACCAAAGAACGCGATTGATGAGACAGTGGTTCCGGGCGGTTCAAGTTCCGGGTCCGCCGTCGCCGTCGCGCATGGGATCGTATCATTTTCGCTTGGAACGGATACGGCTGGATCGGGCCGTGTTCCGGCCGCCCTCAACAACATTGTTGGACTCAAACCATCGCTTGGTGCCTTGTCTGCGACCGGCGTCGTGCCAGCATGTCGGACGCTCGACACGATTTCGATCTTCGCGACGAATGTGGACGACGCTTATGATGTCGCGCGTTTTGCAGCCCGGTATGACATTGGCGATCCTTACGCTCGCGAAACCCCTTTTGCTCATCTGACACCGGTCCAGCCGCAGCTCAAGATCGGCATACCATGCCAGAGCACTCGCCAGTTTTTTGGTGATGCCGTCCAGGCTCAATCCTTTGAAGAAGCAATAGAGCTACTGCATGCAAGGGGTGCGGATCTAATCGAGATCGATTTCAATCCGTTCTACGACGTCGCCGACTTGCTCTACGCTGGTAGCTGGGTTGCCGAGCGATACACGGTTGTTGCTGATCTTCTGGCGAAAGATCCAGAAGCCGTTCACTCCACAACTCGCAAAGTGATCGGCGCAGCACGCAATTTCTCAGCTGCCGATGCGTTTCGTGATCAATATCGGCTAGCAGAGTTTAGGCGACGTCTCGCACCTGTCATCGAAAGTGTGGACTTGATCTGCGTGCCCAGTATCCCAGCAATTGTCCGGCTTCGGGAAATCGAAGAAGATCCCATCACGCCAAACTCGCGGCTAGGAACCTACACGAATTTCGTAAACTTGCTCGATATGTGCGGCATCACCGTGCCGGTGGCAAACCGGGGCGACGGCCTGCCCGGCAGCATCACTTTACTGGCACCGTCAGGACAGGACGCTTGTGCCGCATCAATCGCGCGTGATATTCATATTCAGTCCGATGTCAAAGCTGGCGCGACAGATTGGGATGTGCCGAAAGCCAGACAATACCAACGTGCGCCGAGCAGCGATGAGATCGAGCTTGCCGTCGTTGGTGCTCACATGTCCGGGCTGCCGCTGAATGTTGAGTTGACACGTCTCGGCGCACGTTTCCTTCGTGCTACTCAGACCGCATCGGCATATCGCCTCTTCGCGCTGGCGGGTGGGCCACCTGAGCGTCCAGGACTTTTGCGCGATCCCGCTGGAAAAAGCATCGAGCTTGAAACATGGGCGATCCATCGCGAACGATTGGGAGAGTTTATCGCCGGCATCCCGCATCCACTTGGTATTGGCACGATCACGCTCGCGACAGGCGAGTATGTCAAAGGATTCATCTGTGAACCGATCGGCATGCAAGGAGCAACCGAAGTCACCGACTATGGCGGCTGGCGCAACTACCTCGGGTCACGCGAGGTTGTGTCTGCGTAGACGGGCAACAACTTCCGCGGTCTGATCAGCAACCAATGATCGCTCCGCACGTCGTTTTCAACATCTCTCATCTGCGGATTGATGCACACCACTTCGTATGTTTGAGAGTCTGCTTTGTGGACGCCGCGTCGATTTCCGCTCCAAGCGCTCAGATAACTGGTGTCAAAGTCACAACACAACAAGTAGGAATGAGTATTTCCGCTGTCGGTCGAAGCGGACGAAATGCGCATCACACCCAATGTCTGGTGCATGTCTCAAAGTGGCCCATCGCGCTCGTCATTGATCTTGTGGCATCGTCGCTCCTGACCGTCGGCTACCGGAGTAGAAGCAGCCACAAACTACTGATTGACTAAGATCTGACCGTGTCTGTGAAGGCACACATCGCTAGCGCATTATGGACGACACCGGTCGGACGGACCGGAATGGCGCATTTGATAAGAAGCGGGCATTGACCGCCCCATTCACTTGGCGTCAGCTTCTTCGCCGCACCACAAATATCGCGTAGCGATTTAGTGCGTTGGCCCAACTAGGAAAGGCTCACTTCGAGCAGATCCAGTCCGCTTTCGGAGCGACTTCGAACGTTGTCACTTGTTGAGATACTCGGACAACTCCATTGGTCGGCGATAACCGCCGCTTGATGTTTGCCAATTTCTGGCAGATGGATGCGGGACGTGATATTGCCAACACACTGAACGTGGCAGCATTATCATCCGAACCTATGGAGATATTTGGAACGTAGCGCATGGTCGACTTGGACACGCTTGCTGCCTACTTGAGCTCAGATAAGTCACCCGATGACTGCATGCTGCTGTCGGATCTCGATGGTTTTCTGACCGGCGTCATCTGCTGCCCGGTCCTGATCATGCCGAGTGAGTGGTTGCCGGTTGCCTTGGGCGGGAAACCGGCCGACGTGCCGCCTGCGATCCTTGAATTGGTCATGCAGCGTTACAACGAAATCGTTGCCGCATTAAACAGCACGCCGCCCATTTTGGAACCGATCTTCTGGCAGGCTAACGAGGGCCACGTTATTGCTATGGATTGGTGCGAAGGCTTCATGGACGCCGTTGCGTTACGCAAGACTGAATGGGACGCATTCATAGCGACCAAACAGGGTAAGCGATGGATGCAGCCGATCGTGAGCCATTTGTTCGATGAGCACGGGGTATCGCTATCGGGCGTCAGTGAGGAGGAACTTGACGCGCATCTTGATCGCGCGGCTAAGAAGATCCCGGAGACCGTGCCACGCATCTTTGTGCACTGGCAGTCGAAGCGCCGCAAGCAGGCGTTGCACTAGCGATCGCCACCTGCAGCGACCATCTCCTGCAACACCTGAAAAATCCGCACCATCGCCCAGGTATCGAGCGTGCAGTATTGGTCGAGATCGTTGAAAATCTTGGCCGCAGTTTCCGCGTGCTTGCCGTCGATCACGATTTCCTTCCAAAGCCGGGAGGCGGTTTCACCTTCCTGGACGGCGATCTCGCCGTAGGAAAGTTCCGGGACGAGTACCGGCAACACCTTTTTGATCGAGTTGCTACCGCCAAACTGCTTGTCGGCAACCCAGCCCTGCTTGAAGGGGTGCATAAGGTCGACAACACGATCGTTGAGCGCGTTTAAAAATGCGGCGTGCTCGGAGTGCATCGTGGCCATCTCCGAGTTCCGCGCCTTCTCAAACCCCTGATACCAGACCAGGACCGAGCCCCGCTCGCCAATATCGGAACGCAACTTCTTTACGAGAGCGGGGATCGGATTGGTGTTGTCCCGATGTAGATAGCCAAGATGCGCGATCGGCCCGCCGGGCTCGTGCTGCACGTGCAGCGAATACTGAAACGGAAGTTGCTGATAGGGACGTAGTCCATCGAACGGTGGAATGAGACTTTGTGAGGTTTCATAATCGAGGAAGGCGAGGGGATAGATGAGGTCGGCGAGGAAACTGGTCAGCGCTGGTTGATCGACGTGGCGTTTGCCACCACGCAAAACCTCAATGAACCGGCTCTGCGTTAGGCTCAAGACGGAGAGATTGGCGATATCTTGCATGCGGTCGATGCCGGCGTCTTCCAAAGTGGAAACGATCTTCGCATTGGCCTGGGGCAGGTGATAGATGCTGTCATCGGCGAACATGCCTTCAAGTGCTTGGTAGATGTCGAGCCATTCCTGGAAGGCACCAAGGCGAGCATGGCGCGGTGACGGATCTGGCATCTCGGGCGCGGTGACAGCCTCGAGCGCGCGATCGATGAACCTGCCGGTTGCCTCCATCAAGTCGTTGACCTGGTTGGTGACGTCCTCACGTGCGACTAGTGCTTTGGGATCAATGGCACCATTGCGGACATAGGTCTTATCGACAAACAGAACATGGATATTTCTGAGTGTCAGGCCGGCGCGCTCGAGCACGGTGCGCTGGAACGCCAGGTCGTAGATGTGCTCCTCCTTGACGCTGGTGGACGACTTGATTTCGAAGAGATCGAAGGTGGTGTCGGCGACGCGCTGGAGAATGTCCACAATGCAGGTCAGTTGATCTGCTTCGAAGCGGCCCTGGATGATCACGGGTGCGCCTTGATCGAGCGCGGTTTTGGTTCGTTTCGGCAGGCTTTGGTATTCGCGATAATTAGAAAAGCCGAGTGAGACGATGCCATCGAACAGCTGTTCGGCGAATTGCTCAAAGTAGTGACCGTCATCGAACCGGGCCTGCAGAGCAGGGGGGGGCTCCGGCAGGATTTCCTTACGATGCTTCTTGAGCCACACCCAGGCCGGGTGTTTGAGAAACATCATGTACTCTGATTTCGAGAGTTGCATGCTTAGCAGTATCACCCGCAAGCGCTGTATTTCAAGGTCGCGAAGTAGCTACTGTGCAGTTGCCAACAGCCAAGCACGCGCGGTAGTCGGTTCAGCCCATGTCGGCGCAGAATCCGTGAAACGGTCGCGTCAGAGATTCTGATGTCGTGGTAGCGCTCCAGATACCAAACAATCCGCATCGGGCCGAGATGGTATTTGC
>Ga0209345_10005499_pt1 | contig 11731 bp, 20 predicted proteins | sample Cruoilmetagenom7_FD_187294 | JGI IMG/M metagenome (GOLD analysis project Ga0209345, IMG submission 187294) | Oil polluted marine microbial communities from Coal Oil Point, Santa Barbara, California, USA - Sample 7 (SPAdes) (version 2) | ecosystem: Environmental > Aquatic > Marine > Oil seeps ...
ACGACGTGATCCGCAAGCCGATCATCACCGAGAAAGCCACCATGGCGTCCGAAAATGGCGCAGTGGTCTTCGAAGTGTCGATTGATGCGAACAAACCGATGATCAAAGAAGCAGTGGAAACACTGTTTGGTGTCAAGGTGAAGGCCGTGAATACGACCATCACCAAAGGCAAGGTCAAGCGGTTCCGTGGCCAGTTGGGCAAGCGCAAGGATGTCAAAAAGGCATACGTGACGCTTGAAGAAGGCAACACGATCGACGTCTCGACCGGTCTGTAATCAGCCTGGCACATGATTTGGAAAGCCCCTCGGTGTGAACCGGGGGCTTTTCTACTCCAAGAATGAAGATGGTCCAAAGCCAAGGGCTCTCTCACCGCCCGGCATGTAGATACCAGCAATATCGGCAATTGAGCCGATTTCGATAAAGAGGGGCGCACCATCGCCTGGATCCTCTTTGCCCTTGGGGTCCACAGTTAGTCTCCATTCGCGCTGGTAAGCGAACCGGATATCTTTCGTGTCCCGCACTGAGAGGTGTTTCGGGGCGTCGTGAAACGAATCGAAGTATTCAATTTGCTCCAGTGCTTTCTCGCTGTAAGTTGCGGCCTTGTTTAAGTGTGGAACACACCTTTGAATGAACTCCATAACATCGAAAATCACCAGGATTGCATCGTCATTCTCCTTGCTTGGGAATTCTCCCACAAGCCGGGGGTCCAGCTCGGTGCTGAATGACGTCAACCAATAGTCTAACTCTGGGTTTCCCGCAATTTTTCTTCTGGAACTGGACCTAACCAGGTCTCCGATGATTGGGATCGTGCGCCCATTTTCTGTGGTTATTGTGACAAGGTCACCCGGCGTTTTGGTTTGACGAACCAGTTCGTCGTCGGTGCGAGCTTGGTCGTTTTCGATCAACTCGTAGGAAGAGGCTGGGGCCAGTCTAATGAGGCCGCGAGTCAGGGTGTCGGTAAGCCAAGGTAAGCGGCTCACCCTCGTCAACAGCTTCGAGCCGCCACGTAGTAGCCCATGAAACTCTTGGCGTATGCTGGAGGGATCATCAAAAAAGGTTGGACTTGGGGCCTCCATTGAACGGTGCTTGAACTCTGAGATGGTCCAGTGTCGTTGTCGCAGCCAATACCAAGGGCTAACCCAGCTGTGTTCGGGCGGGAGAGATAGCCTGCTGCTAGGGGTGGGCTCCAAGTAACAAATGGCCTTCTCGATGCTAAACAGCCGAGCTTGAAGTTCCTTTTCCGACAGATTGACCAGTCGTCGTTTGTGAACCTGCTCTGCGAAGTTCCACAACTCTTCGTCGAACCGTTTGTGTGTAGAAAGTGCTTGGGCAATTTCGTTAGCGTACATCTGACGCCCTCCAGCAAGCTATAGTTTCAAATGGGTTTTGGTTTGAGCGAACCAGCAGAGCACGAGGTTGGCGTGGAATCAAGGCGGGAGGCCGCCGCGCATCGGCGACGCGCCCCTGTGCGGCGGCGGTTTGGTGAGGCTGGGTGTGTCCTTTCGGGGTCATTCGGACTTGGCAGGATAACAGGATAAAGCGGTATCCACCTCTGGTGGATCGCCACCGCGCGCGTCATGCTGAAAGCATGCCTCCGGCATGACGATGCGCGGCTTTGTGGGGGGGTGTGAGGTGGGTTTCAGATCACCAACGATAAAGGGACACCTTTCGCCCCGCAGAACGGCGCTGGCACGGCTTGGTGCAATGCGCGCAAAACCCTTCTTTCTATAGACACCCCCCAGCATCCCTGTTACATCCCGCCAGTCGACTGGCCTCGGATTCGTTCCGGGGCCTATGACATTTGGAATTTGGGCACCTTCGGGGGCCTATACTTCGGTCACCCGTGAACCACGGGGGGCTTAACATCAAGGGCGATGATTGCGGGTAAACTCGCAGCAACGCTCAAGCTAAACGGAAGACAGAAAGCATGGCACTCAAGTCGTATAAACCGACTACGCCGGGCCAGCGTGGGCTGGTTCTGATCGACCGTTCGGAGCTTTGGAAAGGACGTCCTGTCAAATCCCTCACCGAGGGTTTGAGCAAAAAGGGCGGCCGGAACAACACCGGACGGATCACGATGCGTCGCCGCGGCGGCGGGGCAAAACGGCTCTATCGTATTGTGGACTTCAAACGGAACAAGTTTGACGTCGCAGCAACGGTTGAGCGGATCGAATATGACCCGAACCGGACAGCGTTTATCGCCCTGGTAAAATACGAAGACGGCGAGCAGGCTTATATCCTGGCTCCGCAGCGTCTGGCCGTTGGTGACAAGGTGATCGCAAGCGCGAAATCTGACATCAAGCCGGGCAACGCGATGCCGTTCTCGGGCATGCCGATCGGCACCATCGTTCACAACATCGAACTGAAGCCCGGCAAAGGCGGCCAGATCGCCCGTGCTGCTGGCACCTATGCTCAGTTCGTTGGTCGTGACGGTAACTATGCACAGATCCGCCTGTCGTCAGGTGAACTGCGCATGGTGCGTCAGGAATGCATGGCCACCGTTGGCGCCGTGTCCAACCCCGACAATTCGAACCAGAACTTGGGTAAAGCAGGCCGCAACCGTCACAAGGGCATCCGCCCCTCTGTGCGTGGTGTTGTCATGAACCCGGTTGATCACCCCCACGGTGGTGGTGAAGGTCGGACCTCGGGCGGTCGTCACCCGGTTACCCCTTGGGGCAAGCCGACCAAGGGTGCCCGCACCCGGAACAAGAACAAGGCGTCGTCGAAGCTGATTATCCGCTCGCGTCACGCTAAGAAAAAGGGCCGGTAATCATGTCGCGTTCTGTATGGAAAGGCCCGTTCGTCGACTCCTATGTGCTGAAGAAAGCCGAGAAGTCGAAAGAATCTGGTCGTAACGAAGTCATCAAAATCTGGTCGCGTCGCTCGACGATCCTGCCCCAATTCGTGGGCTTGACGTTTGGCGTTTACAACGGCCGGAAGCACATCCCTGTTAACGTCACGGAAGACATGATTGGTCAGAAGTTCGGTGAATATTCGCCGACTCGCACCTATTATGGCCACGCCGCCGACAAAAAAGCGAAGCGGAAGTAAGCCATGAGCAAGGATAAAAATCCCCGCCGCGTGGCAGACAACGAAGCAATGGCGAAAACCAAAATGCTCCGTACCAGCCCGCAAAAACTGAATCTGGTCGCACAAATGATCCGTGGCAAGAAAGTCGACAAGGCCCTGACGGACCTGACCTTCTCGAACAAGCGGATCGCGCAGGACGTGAAGAAGTGCCTTCAGTCCGCGATTGCAAACGCCGAAAACAACCACAACCTGGACGTCGATGAACTGATCGTCGCCGAGGCATGGGTTGGCAAAAACCTGACCATGAAGCGCGGTCGTCCGCGGGCTCGTGGCCGGTTCGGCAAGATCATGAAGCCGTTCGCGGAACTCACGATCAAAGTGCGTCAAGTTGAGGAGCAAGCCTGATGGGTAACAAAGTAAATCCGATCGGCATGCGCCTTCAGGTCAACCGTACCTGGGACAGCCGCTGGTATGCCGACACCAAAGACTATGGTGATCTGCTGCTGGAAGATCTGCGCATCCGTGATTTCATCAAGGAAGAGTGCAAGCAAGCCGGCGTCAGCCGTGTGATCATCGAGCGTCCGCACAAAAAGTGCCGCGTCACGGTTCACACTGCCCGCCCGGGTGTCATCATTGGCAAGAAAGGCGCAGACATCGAAACCCTGCGTCGCAAGATCGCCGCGATGACCGACAGCGAGCTGCACCTGAACATCGTTGAAGTTCGTAAGCCCGAGCTGGATGCTGCCCTGGTCGCCGAGTCGATCGCGCAGCAGCTGGAACGCCGTGTTGGGTTCCGTCGCGCCATCAAACGCGCCGCACAGAACGCAACCCGCATGGGTGCTCTGGGTATCAAGATCAACGTCGCAGGCCGTCTTGGCGGCGCCGAGATCGCCCGTACCGAGTGGACCCGTGAAGGTCGTGTGCCTTTGCACACCCTGCGCGCCGACATCGATTATGCCCAGAAAGAGGCCGTCACGGCCTATGGCATCATCGGTATCAAGGTTTGGATCTACAAAGGTGAGATCATGGAGCACGATCCGTCTGCTCATGACCGTCGTCTTGCTGAGCTCCAAGAAGGTCCCGCGCCCCGTGGCGCCGGCGGCCGTCGTTAAGGAGGCATGAAAAATGCTGCAACCCAAGCGCACTAAATTCCGCAAGATGCACAAGGGCCGGATCAAGGGCGAAGCCAAAGGCGGCTCTGACCTGAACTTCGGCACCTATGGTCTGAAAGCTCTTGAGCCTGAGCGGGTCACTGCCCGTCAGATCGAAGCTGCACGTCGTGCCATGACGCGTCACATGAAACGTCAAGGCCGTGTATGGATCCGCATCTTCCCGGACACTCCCGTAACCTCCAAGCCCGTCGAAGTTCGGATGGGTAAAGGTAAAGGTTCCGTGGATTTCTGGGCCTGCAAAGTGAAGCCGGGCCGCGTGATGTTCGAAATCGACGGTGTCGACGAAGCAACAGCCCGCGAAGCCCTGCGCCTTGCCGCCATGAAGCTGCCGGTGAAAACCCGCACTGTGGTACGTGAAGACTGGTAAGGCGCAATTTGCCAAGGCAAATTGACGCCAGTGCGGTGGAGTGAGTTTCTGAAAGAAACGCGCGGGCCGCACCCCGGTGAAAACAAAAGCCCCCCCGCTGAGCAATCGGCGGGGGTTTTCTTTTTGGGCCAGCCTTTTTGAAACGATGGATTGGCAAGGTTATATTAGTGCCGCTGAGTACACGGGCCGCCAGCGCCCCGAGGCTTACTCTCCTCGTTCATAGCGGAGTACCGCGAGTTTTGGCTATCCGCGGGGCCAAGAGCGAGAACTCTGCGCGACCGCTCGGCGCATTTTTCTGAAATCCAAAAAGGAAAATGCATGTTTGCTTATGTTTCTATGGCCGTGGAAATTGCCGCTGTAATAGTTGGCATTATTCACATCATCATATCACTATACATATAGCGCTGAATCGGAAGGAAGCGCGCAGCTCACCTTGTATAGGTTGAGCCACGTGTCTTCTGACGCAACCTCGCCCGGACGATAGGCCGGGCAGCGCCCGTCCCTCCCCACGGGAGGGCGCTTTTGCGACGGCTCAACACGTACAGGCGCTACAAGTGTGGCGAGGTCTTATCTCACACACCCGTTGCGAGCGCCCACCCAGGGTCGGGCGCTGCCCTATGTGATTGAACGAGAAAGGGTGCGGCCCGGACGGTTTTTGCAAAACCGCCTACACCGCACTCAAGTGGTCATTTCATGACCACTTGTAATTAAAGCTCACCGAAATCCGTTCTTCTTCCGCTTGGTTCATCAGAACCTCATGGCGCAGCCAGCTTTCCCACAACAGCACGTCGCCGATAACGGGCTTGGCATAGATGAAGCTTTGCAGCTCGCGCCGGGCGTCTTTCTTGCGCGGTGGCGTGGCCATCATGCGGGCGTGGCGCGGGTCTTCGTAGCGCAGGGCGGATGCGCCTTCGGGCATCGCCACATAGGTGGTGCCCGAAATCACCGAATGCGGGTGGATGTGGGCCGAGTGATATCCGCCCTCGGGCAGGATGTTGATCCACAGGTCTTCCAGCACCAGCTTGCGCCCATCCAGATCAAACTCCAGATCCTTGACGAAGGCTTTCACGTGTTTGTCCAACACCTTCTTCAACGCCTTGAAGATCGGCGAGCGCCAAGTCAGATCGTCCAGCGACGCATAGGAGGTATAGCCCGGATAGCCGTTCTCCTCGCACCAGTCCTGGCCGGCCTCGTCCTCCTCGGCGATGGCCCAGCACGAGGCTTCCAGCTCATCAGGATCCACGGGTTTGCCAAGCTCTGACAGAGCGGCGTGATACAGACGGGTGACGAAGAGTGATTCAATATGTGCCATGGGGGGGTGATAGCGCAGCGGGGCTGCGAGGGCGAGGGGGCATCGCGCCACACTTGGGTTTGCAGACAAGTGTGTTTGCGATAAGAATTATGGCACCCTTCGCCATCTTCCTTTGGTTCGCCGTCGGCGTAATGTGGAAAGATCGGGCCATTATGGTCGTCCATCTTGGCGCGTTCATCTCATTGTTTGGCGGATATCTGAATTCATAGCGCTGCACGTGGTCGTGGGCCTGTGCCTGTTGCGACAAACTTTCCCTTGCCCCCCATGCGGCTTCACCCTATAGACCCATATCTTGCGGATTCCGTGCAAACGGGATTCGTGCGTATCATGCATGCACCAGACGATGGGTGACCCTGAACCAAATGACGGGGGCCTTCTGGTGTTGTTCGAAAGGAAAAGGCGATGAACGCCACGGAACTGAATGACAAAAGCCCGGAAGAGCTGCGCGACGCGCTGGCCGAGCTGAAAAAAGAATCCTTCAATCTGCGTTTTCAGCAGGCTTCGGGTGCTCTGGAAAACACCGCGCGTGTTCGCCAGGTTCGCCGTGACGCAGCCCGCGTAAAGACCGTATTGAACCAAAAAGCTGCCGCTGCAGCTGCGACCGAGTAAGGGGAGCCTGAGATATGCCCAAACGTATTCTGACCGGCACCGTAACCTCGGACGCCAACGCCCAGACCGTAACCGTAAGCGTCGAACGCCGCTTTACGCACCCGGTTCTGAAGAAAACCATCCGTAAGTCCAAGAAGTACCGGGCTCACGATGAACAGAACGCTTTCAAGACCGGTGACAAAGTCCGTATCCAGGAATGCGCACCGAAATCGAAAACGAAACGTTGGGAAGTTCTGTCGGCCTAAGCCAGCAGACTTTTCGACATAGTCGAAACCCTGGGGATCCGGCAGTGCATCGCCCCCCATAGGTCGGGAGAAACCATATGATCCAGATGCAAACCAACCTGGATGTAGCTGACAACAGCGGCGCGCGCCGTGTTCAGTGCATCAAGGTCCTGGGTGGTTCCAAGCGTAAGTACGCATCCGTAGGCGACGTCATTGTCGTCTCGGTCAAGGAAGCCATCCCGCGCGGTCGCGTGAAAAAAGGGGACGTCCGCAAGGCCGTCGTCGTTCGCACCGCCAAAGAGGTCCGTCGTGATGACGGGACCGCAATCCGCTTCGACCGCAACGCGGCCGTTATCCTGAACAACAACAACGAGCCCGTTGGCACCCGGATCTTTGGACCGGTTGTTCGCGAACTCCGCGCGAAGAACTTCATGAAGATCATCTCGCTGGCTCCGGAGGTTCTGTAAGATGGCTGCTAAGTTGAAAAAAGGCGACAAGGTTGTCGTGTTGGCTGGCAAGGACAAGGGTAAGGAAGGCGAGATTTCGCTGGTGAACCCGAGTGCTGGCAAAGCCATCGTGGAGGGCATCAATGTTGCCATCCGCCACACCAAGCAAAGCCAGACCGCACAAGGTGGCCGCATCCCGCAAGCGATGCCGATCCAGCTGTCGAACCTGGCCCTTCTGGACAGCAAAGGCAAAGCGACCCGCGTTGGCTTCCGTATGGAAGACGGCAAGAAAGTTCGCTTCGCCAAAACCACCGGGGAGACCGTGTAATGCTTGACGCTGCAACATATACCCCCCGCCTCAAGTCGCTCTATGCCGACACGATCCGTGCCGCCATGAAGGAAGAATTTTCCTACAAGAACGACATGGAAATCCCGCGTTTGGACAAGATCGTCCTGAACATCGGGTGTGGTGCCGAGGCCGTTAAGGACTCGAAGAAAGCCAAGTCGGCGCATGCTGATCTGACCGCGATTGCTGGTCAGTTGGCTGTGGTTACCAAGGCCAAGAAATCCATCGCTGGTTTCCGCGTTCGCGAAGACATGCCGATGGGCGCCAAAGTTACCCTGCGTGGCGACCGGATGTACGAATTCCTGGATCGTCTGACGACCATCGCAATGCCCCGTATCCGCGACTTTCGCGGCATTCCGGGCACGTCGTTTGACGGCCGTGGCAACTATGCCATGGGCCTGAAGGAACACATCGTCTTCCCGGAAATCGACTTTGATAAAGTTGATGTTGCCTGGGGCATGGACATCGTGATCGCCACCACCGCGAATACCGACGCGGAAGCAAAGAGCCTGTTGAAGCACTTCAACATGCCCTTCAACAGCTGATCCGCGGGAAGGAAAAGACATGGCTAAAAAAGCAATGATCGAACGCGAGAAGAAGCGTCAGGCGCTGGTGGAGAAATTCGCCGCCAAACGTGCCGCGCTGAAAGAGATCGCGAATGACGAAAGCAAGTCGATGGAAGAGCGTTTCAAAGCGCGCCTGACGCTTGCTAAACTGCCGCGCAACAGCTCGGCGACCCGGCTGCACAACCGTTGCCAGCTGACCGGTCGTCCGCACGCTTACTATCGTAAGTTGAAAGTTTCACGGATCGCGCTGCGGGATCTTGGCTCAAGTGGCCAAATCCCCGGCATGGTGAAATCGAGCTGGTAAGGGAGAGATATTATGAACGATCCTATCGGCGATATGCTCACCCGCATCCGCAACTCGCAACTGCGTGGTAAATCCGTTGTCTCCACTCCTGCGTCCAAGCTGCGTGCTTGGGTTCTGGACGTGCTGGCCGACGAAGGCTACATCCGTGGCTATGAAAAAGGCACCGATACCGATGGTCACCCGACCCTCGAAATCGAGCTGAAATACTACGAAGGCACCCCTGTCATTCGCGATCTGAAGCGGGTTTCGACCCCCGGCCGTCGTGTTTACATGGGCGTCAAAGACATCCCCGTTGTCCGCCAGGGCCTGGGTGTGTCGATTGTCTCCACACCGAAAGGTGTCATGTCGGACGCAAGTGCCCGCAGCCAGAATGTTGGCGGCGAAGTGCTCTGCACCGTATTCTAAGGAGCTTTCGTATGTCTCGCATTGGTAAAAAACCGGTCGAGCTGCCCACAGGTGTTTCGGCATCCGTGTCTGGTCAGACCGTAGAAGTGAAAGGCCCCAAGGGCGCCCGGAACTTCACCGCAACCGACGACGTGACCATCAAGGTCGAAGACAACGTCGTTTCCATCGAACCGCGTGGCAAGTCCAAGCGCGCCCGTCAACAGTGGGGCATGAGCCGCACGATGGTCGCCAACATGGTCACTGGCGTCACCGATGGTTTCAAGAAAGAACTTGAAATCAACGGCGTTGGTTACCGTGCTCAGATGACGGGTAACACCCTGAAGCTGAACCTGGGCCTGTCTCACGATGTCGACTATGTCGCCCCCGAAGGTGTGACGGTGACTGCTCCCAAGCAGACCATCATCATCGTCGAAGGCATTGACGAACAGGTCGTAGGCCAGGTCGCCGCCGACATCCGCGCTTGGCGTAAACCCGAGCCCTACAAGGGCAAAGGCATCAAGTACAAAGATGAATATATCTTCCGCAAGGAAGGTAAGAAGAAGTAAGGACCAGTCAGATGGCAAACAGCAAACGAGACCTGTTCTTGAAGCGCCGCCTGCGCGTCCGGAACAAGCAGCGGAAAGTAAACGTCGGCAAGCTTCGCCTGTCGGTACACCGCTCCAACAAGAACATCAGCGCTCAGCTGATCGACGACGCGAATGGCGTCACCCTGGCCTCCGCCTCCACATTGGAGAAGGATCTGGGCGTGATCGGCAAGAACAACGTCGAAGCCGCCGCCAAAGTGGGCGCGGCAATCGCCGAGCGTGCCAAGAAAGCCGGTGCGGAAGAATGCTATTTCGACCGCGGTGGCTTCCTGTTTCATGGCAAAGTGAAGGCCCTGGCCGACGCTGCGCGTGAAGGTGGCCTGAAGTTCTAAATAACTTGAGGAGGGCGACCCGGTCGCCCTCCCGATGATCCGGGAGCGCTGCTCACCAGGATCGAGACATAATGGCGCCTGCGCCACCTTGAAAAGGAATGCCAGATGGCAAGAGATGACAATCGCCGGGGCCGTGGCCGCCGCGAAGAAGAAACACCGGAATTTGCTGACCGTCTGGTCGCGATCAACCGCGTATCGAAGACCGTAAAAGGTGGTAAGCGCTTTGGTTTCGCCGCTCTGGTTGTGGTTGGCGATCAAAAAGGTCGCGTTGGTTTTGGCAAAGGTAAAGCGAAAGAGGTCCCTGAGGCCATTCGCAAAGCCACCGAGCAAGCCAAGCGCCAGATGATCCGCGTGCCGCTGCGCGAAGGTCGCACGCTGCACCACGACATGGAAGGTCGCCACGGCGCCGGTAAAGTCGTAATGCGCACCGCCCCGGAAGGTACTGGTATCATCGCCGGTGGTCCGATGCGTGCTGTGTTCGAAATGCTCGGCATCAAGGACGTTGTGTCCAAGTCGCTGGGCTCGCAGAACCCTTACAACATGATCCGCGCCACCCTGAACGGCCTGCAAAAAGAAAGCAGCCCGCGCATGGTCGCCCAACGTCGTGGCAAGAAAGTCGCCGACATCCTGGGTGCGAAATCTGAAGCTCCGGCCGCTGATGCTGCCGAAGCCGCCGACGCGTAAGGAGACCTGACCCATGGCAAAAACCATCGTTGTAAAACAGACCGGCTCGCCGATCCGTCGCCCCGCCAAACAGCGTCAAACGCTGATCGGTCTGGGCCTGAACAAGATGCACAAAACCCGCGAACTCGAAGACACCCCCGCCGTACGCGGCATGGTCGCCTCGATCTCGCACATGGTTGAGATCATCGAAGAGAAGGGCTGACCCCAGCCCCTCTTGTGAGTTTGAAGCGCCCCGGTCTGAAAAGGCCGGGGCGTTTTTTCGTTTTTGGGAGACGTCAATGTCTGAAGAAGTGCAAGTTAAGTATTCCGATCTCGGAAGCAGACACAGAGATGCGATGTTGGACTTAGTATTGGTTTGGGCGTCGATTGATGGCGCTTTAAGTATGCTTCTAGCAAATGTTCGCTCTCAGAGGTGGACAGACGCGGCAAACGAGATCCGAAAACTGAGGGGTTCAGCGAAACTCGCAGAGGTGATCAAAGCGATCAAGGCGTTGAATGATGGTGACGAAGCAGCGAAAAAACTGAGGCAAATTAAGAAGCGCTACGAACGGTATTCTTTGTTACGAGATCACATTGCTCATTCGAAATGTGTTGGTGTGGATCGAAGTAGGCCAGAAAGCATTGTTTTCCTGACGTTTGAACGGGTCAACGCCGAAGAATTGGCGGTCTACGAGGTGCCGGTTGGTGATTTTGAGGAAGCCACGAAGTGGGGCAATGATTTTGTCGAATTGCTTTTCCACTGGACAAGGAACAGGGAAGAGTAGCGACTGAGGTTTAAAGCGACTTAGCCCGGCACCGCCGGGCAGCGCCCGACCCTCCCCACGGGAGGGCGCTTTTGCGACGTTTCGGGTCGACGCATCGGTTCGGGTCTTGTGATGCTTGCCTCAATCACCCGTTTCTGCGCCCACCCAGGGTCGGGCGCTGCCCGTCGGCACCTGGGTTGCCCGAACGGTCACATGGTGGAGCAGGGGCGCACCTCCTAAGGCCCCCTCATGACCCGCACCAAACTTTTCGGCATCATCGGCCTGATCTTCGGCCTTATGACCCTGTTCGCCGGGGGCACTGCCATTTTCGGCGGGGCAGGGGTGCAACGGATGGTCGGCGATGCGGTGACACTGGTGTTGTGGGGCAATTTTGCCCTTGGCTTTGCCTATGTTGGGGCCGGATACGCGCTGAATACCGGGCGCGGTTGGGCGCGACCCGTGATCGCGCGGCTCACACGACCAGAACCCTTGCGCCACGGCTGAGTTGGGTCTATACGCCCCCGGTGGCGTCCTTCGTCACAGAATCAAAACCAAAAAATGCCGTGGTTGACCTGTTTCGCTTCATTGGTCACATCCGGCGATGGAG
>Ga0209345_10005502_pt1 | contig 11727 bp, 9 predicted proteins | sample Cruoilmetagenom7_FD_187294 | JGI IMG/M metagenome (GOLD analysis project Ga0209345, IMG submission 187294) | Oil polluted marine microbial communities from Coal Oil Point, Santa Barbara, California, USA - Sample 7 (SPAdes) (version 2) | ecosystem: Environmental > Aquatic > Marine > Oil seeps ...
GACGTATTCTGTCCGACAGGTCAAAACTCACTCATTATTTTCCCAATAAAAACAACACGATGAAAAGCTTGGTTGTTTTTTACACCCTGTTTCCACGTCGCATGACGTAAAACTTTACGTCACTTTGCTTGATTTATGCTAAAAAATTATTACTGTTCAAAAAAATACTGGATAAAGAGAGAGCCCATGTGTAATGAGATTTCCATGCCGCAATCGAGCCCTTTCCTAGAGTCCGTTCGCATTGTTATTAGACGCAAGCATTACAGCATTAAGACAGATCATAGCTATTTGGGATTTTCCCGCAATAGATTGCAATTAGCTCTGTAAGAGCTGCTGTTCGTGGCCTGTAGAAGGATATTAATTTCAATTTTTCTCAATTTGCGGTATCTTTTTTGGCTTTTTGGGTCAAGGAATGATCAAAGGTAAGCGCTTATCAATACTGACAGAGGCAGAAATTGAAGAGTTGTATTCGCCCCCTGTGTTCTCCGAATCCGGTTAGCGGTTTTTCTTCGCTCTTAACGACCGAGAACTGAAGGAAATCAACCGGGTTAGAGATCGTATGCCTCGGGTTGTTGCTATCGCTTTACTGGCTTATTTCAAATCTAAGCCCATCCTGCTAAATCCCAGCTTCAAATTCATGCAAGCCGACCTATCATTTTGTTCTGGTCAAAGATTACGGACTTCAAAAAAATCTCTCAGAAGGAAGTTTCAACGGTAATCTCTGAGCCCAATAAGTGGCCAAGAAAAATACTTGGTTACGAAACTCCAGCCAAATTAATGGCTGAACACATGGCTCTCTTGAGAGCTTAAATTGTTATGCACTTCGGACTTGAGTCCGTCGAACAAATTCATTGAGATGAACCGTTGAAAAAAGATATTCTTCGGTGATGTCGGCACCGCGCATGTTTGTTCTCCCTAGCTCAGTATAGTAAGTCATATTCTACCAAACCTAGCCAGCATGCGGGACTGTTTTCAACAGCCTGCTAGCAGCTATAGCCTTATGGGACACTTAAAAAAAGTTTCAACATGATTTGCTATGCACCAACATTGTGATGCAAGCACAATTGATCATCAATCAATATTACCTTTACTTCTTCATCAACATCGAGTGTCGGTTTAATCATCAGAGAAGTTGAATATATTCCGCTTTCCAATACAGAATTTGACACGACTGTTGCAGATAAAATAGTGGGTGCTTTCTCAAGGTCTGGCTCAGTATTATGAGTCATAATATGAGAATAAGTTTTTCCATCGACAACGGTACCACGTTCATAGTGAGCCGATGTTGTTAAACCCTGGTCACTCAGTTGCAATACGGCGATACTCTGTTTAGGGTCTTTGGGGTTTTTGATGGCAACGGAGAATCCAGTTCCATCGGGTTTTCTTCCGTTAACGTAAATGTCGCCACCAAAATTTATAAGAGCCGGCATGTTTTCTTTTTTTGCAATCTTCCCGGCTTGATCAACGGCGTACTCCTTGATAACACCTCCCAGGTCAAGCTTTACGGAGTCATTTGAAAAATGAAGGGAATCTCCGGACACACGCCATTTGTCTGGACCGATGAGTGGTTTTAAACGCGCTTGACAATGCTCTATCTCTTCTATCGACGACAAATGCGTGCATTGTTTTAGAGTCCCTACAGTGATATCAAAGCAGCCTTGTGTTTTCTCTGAGAGGGTTCGTACTAATGATAATACAGTGCATGTTTCATCATCAATTTTAATCGTGCTATTGTTTCGCGTGTTCAATTCTGTAAGAAATGAATCATTACTAAAATAATTATACTTCTTTTCCAGTCTACGAGTATTCGCCACAATCAAAGAGAATACTCTTTTTGTATCGGCTTCGCGTTTTGCATAGAGTTGGACTTCGCAGGGGGTAGTCATACATTTGAAGTGATAACTGTATTTTACAATATTTTCTTTCATAGATAACTTGGGTTCTATAGTGGAAATATATAAAAAGAATTATGGCGCCGGCTACAATGTACTAGCTAAATGCCGAGAAAATTTTTTAGGGCCAGAATAGCCAACTACTCGAAATGACGTCAGCTCCGCACCATTTTTATCAAAAAATAAAATCGCAGGTGGACCAATAATACCAAAGTGCTTTAACAAGCCCTGATCAACTGTATCATTAAGTGTTACATCAGTTTGCAGCGTCATGGTATTGGTGAGCGCAGTGATAACCGCTTTATCAGCGAAAGTTGTTTCTTCCATTTCTATACATGATATGCACCAGTCAGCATAAAAATCTAGCATGATTGGCTGACCATTTTCTTTGGCTATAGCAAGTTTTTGTTCTAATTCATCCACCCCTTTAATCCCTGTAAACGGAATATGGGAACGCCCATTTCCATTCGATTCAATACCTGCGGTTCGGTAATCGAAAAACCCTTCCAGTGGATGAATAGTACTCTGTGTACCACCAGCTATTCCCACGATCATCAATGAACCATATAGTAAACCAGAAAAGCCCACGCCTTTCCCGAACAATTGCCACTGGGTTGTTTCGTTAGAATGCTGTCGCAAAGCACCTAGGTAGATACTTGAAACGATTAATAGTAATCCCCACAATAGTTGACTCACCGTTACGGGTATTACTCGATTGAGCAACCATATCGCTACAGCTAACATCAATGCACCGAATGCCCATTTAACCGGCTGCATCCATTCCCCTGCTTTTGGTAAGAATGTTCCTGCAGAAGTTCCAATCGCCAATAGGGGGGTACCCATCCCCAGCGCTAACGAAAATAGGGCAGAGCCTCCTAAGAGCACATCCCCGGTTTGTCCGATATAAATCAATGCCCCCACTAAAGGAGCCGTGACACAAGGGCCCACAATCAGTGCAGACAGTAGGCCCATGATTGCAGCACTTGCTACTTTTCCACTCTCTTGTCGACTACTGATGGAATTCAGTTTAGTTTGGATCGATCCTGGCATCTGCAACTCATAAAACCCGAACATCGACAGCGAGAGTAAGACAAATACACTTGCAAATGCACCCAGTACCCACGGATTTTGAAACCATATTTGTAGGTTCGTTCCAAATAAAGCCGCTAATACACCCACAACGGTATATGCCGATGCCATAGATAAAACATATGCTAGCGACAACGTGAATGCTCGGCGAGTAGAAATACTATTGCCTTGACCAATAATTATTCCGGATAAAATGGGGATCATTGGAAAAACACAGGGAGTAAACGATAGCAATAATCCAAACCCATAGAAGCTAAAGAGGGTCAGGAAGAAACTGCCTGTCATTAGTTTCGCGGCGATAGAATCTTGCTCAGATAATGATTCTTGATTATCTACGTTCGCCTGCTGGCTTGGTTCAGCGGAATTATCAGAAATCGATGCCTTTCTAATATTAACAGCGGGTAGCTCGGTATTTCTTTCCGAATCGAAGGATAACCCACTTAAACTGAACTTTCTTTTTTTAGGAGGGTAGCATACCCCTACGTCAGCACAGCCTTGGTATCCCAACGTTAATACCGGATTGTTAGTACCATCTATATAGTTATGTATTGGGTAGTGCACCACAAGCGTGTGTCGATACACTTCGACATCGCCATAAGCGGGGTCATTAAGACGAGAGCTGGGTGGAAAAATGGGACCGCCTAGTTGTTTTTTTGGCTCAGGGTTAAATGAAAATTTCATTCGTTTCTTATAAAGATAATAGCCCTCTGCAATATCCCACTGTATGCGAAGCATGTCCTGACTCTCTAGGCTAACAGATACAGGAAAGGCTTGATCTCCTGTCAGCAACTTGGACTCATCAATCGCAAGTGCTGTGTTGGACAGGAAGGGAAAACATAAAAATAGTAAAGCACACAGGGTTCGAATCAGCATCATGGCAAATCTTAAAGTTAAAGTCGTTGTTTAGGGGCCTGCTTTAGGAAAAGCAGGGTCTCATTGAATATTACTGATTGCTTGGAGCACGATGCAGTGAAAACCAATTCTGTTTCTGCTCATCGTTCCATTCGCTGGCTGGAGGCGCGAGATCAATATCTATCGTGTGTAATCCATTTTTTATTGAAACGAGGGCGCAAGTGTCGCTAGCAAAAACCACCGTGTTAATCGGGGCGTTATTATTCATCGTGAAGCTTTTGAGTAAGCGTTCTGGAGTAGGTCCGCCGTCTTTGCCCAGGCGCCCCAATGAATACAAGCCTACTTTCCCCCCGCTAGAGGCGATTATTGCCAGTCTTTCATTAGGAGATATATCGTAACTTTTTATTTTTTGCTCAGCGGGTATTTGTCCAAACAGTAAGGGCCCGCTTGATAAATCAGAGATGCTATAAAAGGATAGAACATTATCATCGCGCAAATTCCACATCACGTTAGAGTGATTATTCGACACTTGAATATTCTCAGGGTAATCACTTCCATTGACGGAAAAAAATGCGAATTCATTCCCCGTTGCCACATCCAAAATGGCTAATCCTATTCGGGTACCGAACAAACTAGCGAAGGCAACAGAGCCATCACTGTTTAAGCCAACCGAACGTACTCTCGATGCAAAGGAGAATTCCTGTATTGTGCCAAAGTCAGAGGTATTGAGAACGGTCACCTTGTTATCTTCCCCAGCCAGGGCAACTCTACCTCCTTCTGAAGAGATAGCCACTTCATTTAGCCCCGGAAAAAAATAGAAGTCTGTACTACCGGTGTCTTCGGCAAATCGTTTCATCGGAACAGAGCGAGGGTCAGAGAAATCTGCACGGTACAACCCCACACCTAAGTCTAAGGCTGACTTTTTCTTTTTTTCTACCCCCACCAGAATGTTTTGTTGGTCAGCAGTCACATAAACGCTCTCCAACAACTGCTCGCTAGCACCCGTAAAAGCATCAATCTGATCGCGCTCAACATCGGGAGAGGCAGCAAAATCGTTATAGGATAGTAGCTCGGGGGAGCTGTCATCGGCCAGTTCAAGCACCACCAAGCGATTATGGTACTGAGACCCCACTACCGCGTAATTACCTTGTATATGGAGATCTGTACTCACTTCTTCATCATGGCCCAAGTCCCACTCAAGCACAGGGTTAGACAAAGTCGCATCACCGCCTTGCTCATGAATAGTTTGAGAGTCTATCAGCCCTTGATCTATTGTTACGCGGTAAGCTTGGGCCTGATACATCGCGTCGGCAGTGGCCGCCACAGCTTTATAGTGTTGGCCGGTATTTATTTGCTGTGCGTAAAAAAAACTGTCAGCAATATCCGCAGCTTGGGTGATAATTGTACCTGAGCCTTCAGCGATATAATCTTGCCCCAGTAGCACTGAATTATTTCCAATAACGAAATCATTATTTTGAAGTATGCTTAGAGACTGCTCAAACGAATACAATGAATAAGGGTTAAATTCCATTTCGTTTACCACCATTGTAGTAAACACAGTAATATTAACCTCTTTGTCGGCACTATGAGTGGGTGCTGGGGCATACAAAACAACTGAATGTCCTGACGGGGTTGTTTTTACCGCCAATAACGGTGCACCGCTAATAATACTTGCTTCGATGCTCGCGGCATCAAAGCTGTACTTTCCTCCTTGATAGCTACGCTCTAGGGGTTCAATTTCGTCACATGCTCCATTGCGATTATGATCAAAACACACGATAGCCTCGGTCCAGTATTCTTTACCCAGTACCCGGCCGGTAACGCCGCCTTTTTCTATGTATTCTGATGAAAAACGGGGGGCTGCAAATTCACCAATATTATTTTTAGTTCCACAACCGATAGTGTCTGGCGCTACGCTTCCCACACTGCAATCTTCCACTGAATATTTATCGCTTCCACAAGCGGATAACAAGCCACTGGAAATGATCAGGCTTAATAATAAACGGGGCTTGGCTATATTTTCATTCATCATTAGTGATCTCTAATATTTGTACTGCGCACCAAAATTTACCCAATAGAAGGTCAAACCACTAGATTGTGTTTGAGAACCCGTGACAATATTCCACGTGTTTTTTTCCGATGCTATATATTCGAACCCCAGCTGAGGCGTCCAGGAATCATAATCACCCAGACGGTGGTCAGCGGTGCCAAATCCATGTTCCGAAAAGACATTTCCCTGAGTTTCAGCATCATGGGCTTTAAAAAAACTGGCCTCAGATTGTGTGTAATAGCGCAACCCCGGAGAGATACGAAGTTTTTCATTTAAGCGATAATAAACTTTTGTTTCAACTGTATGGGATTGGACATCCCACCTATCTTGATAGTACCGGTAAGCCAGTTGAAAAGATGAGTTATCAGCGATACTCTTTGCCAACTGCATTGAGACGCCTCCTCCCTCTCGCTTATCGGGCCGAGAATCTCTAAATAAATAATATTTGAAATAGGTATCGCCCTCTTCTAATGCAACATTGATACGCCTCACCACATTAAAATAGGGGTTCGATAAGTGACCGTCTTCCAAGATATAAAAGATATTAAACTTTGCAACGGTTTCGGCGTCGAACACCTGCGTAATACCAACTTGCGCGTTGACTAAATCAAAATTATTCCACTTCTCTTCAAGGTAGTCGTAGGCATTATTTTTCATATACGAGATTCCGCTCGTGACCGAGCGGTTTTTGGTGCGGTCAGTGTAGATAAGAAATTCTGCAGAGACGCCCGCGTTTTTGAAATCCTCTTCTTTCGAATAGCTGGCACCCAGGCTTAGCTCATTGCGTTTAGTGGGCGTACGATATACGTATAAAAAGGCCAATGAATTTCGCTCATCTTCAAGCGGCACATTGCGATAAGCAAAGTCGTTTAGATCAAGTGAGCCATCACCAATTATGCCTGATATCTCACGAGTATCACGGCAGTATTCGTAGTAGACCCCATCCTCATCCACACAGGGGGTTGCTCCGGTAGTGGCATCCGAACTGACCGTGGCTGAGGCGCCTGTCAACGAGTCCCATGCAGGGGATGCGCCTGATATAGTATCCCAATCGTATTCCGCACTCAGCGTATGATTGGGACCAAAATCATGATCTATACTTAGCTTCCCATCGCGCACCTCGATACGCTCATCATTCTCTTGATATTGCTGTAGTTGAATGGCAACTAAGTCTTCACCTAGACTTGCCAATGGAAGTGCTGCCGCAGCAACACCTCCAACTATTAGCAAGGTTAATTGCTTTTTATTTGAATTCACTCTTGAATATCTCTAAATAAAACTGGAAATTAGATTGACTGGCTCAATAACGATGCTGCTAGTTGCAGCCACACCCACCACCGGAAACCCCTCCCCCCCCTTTAGTGGATTCTTTAGAGGTGTAAATATGCTCATCAAATTTTTTGATCATGGGGTTTGGTCCGCCAAAGCGCATGGTTTCATCTGCTAAGGTGCCTTTTTGCCAGGGGTTTACTGGCTTTATGGTACAGGCAGTACAAAAAATACTACCGCCAATAATCATTGCTACAAGACAATTTTTCCTTGCGCCTGGATACGTTTTCATTCTGATTTAACCTCGAATTCTTGCAGGTCTTTTTTTATTTGTTTATCTATCTTATGAATTGCCCCGATACGTTTACCAACCACTTTATTATCTTTTACGTAATATAATGCTGGCATAGCAATTGGTGAAAATGCTGAAACAATTTTTTGATGTGTGTCGTTAATAACAGGAAAATCAATATTGAGCTGCTTTTGGTATTCCAGACCCTCTTGCAATTCTTCGTCAACATCTATTCCGACAACATGTGCTTCTTTTTCAGTATCTTGGCTAATAAATTTCTTTATTTCAGGTATTTCTTTAGTACAAGACTCGCACCATGAGGCAAAAAAATCGATCACCCCCACCTTACCTTCCGGTAAATTGAGTTGCTTGATAATGTCCTCATCCAAACGGTCGCCCACTTCGTAGCTGTAAACATTTGCCGAAATTAAACTAGCAAAAAAAACCGTTATTATTAGTTTTTTCATTTGAATATTCCTGAATAAAAGAAATACTAAAACGGAGGCAGGTGAAACAAGCAGTAGGCGGTATTACTCATCTACTACACGTTTCACCTGACTCAACAATCTAGCTATTGGGGGATTGTTACAACACCGAACCATCGACCTTTATCATCACCAGACCGATCACGATAGCTAAAGAACACCGTGTCGCCGTCACCGGATACAGTCATCCGATCGGCACCCTCTACTTTTGTCGACAACGCAATTTCTTGCAAACTGCCGTCATCTCCAATTTCAAGTTGATAGATACCGTTTAAATCAGATTCGCTATCACTATTTGCGTTCGATGCTCGGTGTAACGGCACATAGAGATAGTGGATTCCATTTAGCTCTCTGCCTACTCCGCCATACATGCGTCCACCTGTGCCGGTACTAAATAGCTTTCTCGAAGATTCATCCAGTGATTCATTAAAGCTGATAATATTTCCATCATAAGTGGTAATGAAAACTCGACCGTTGTAGAACCAAACCCGTGCTATTTCTTCGACGGCTGCTGATGCGGTGGTTGCACCATCCGCGCTGGTCATAATTACGTTGTCTTCATCGCGCTGATAAACGCGGCTCGCATCGTCATTGATGGCCGGTGGACCGTAGGATTTGTATTCTGTTTCGGCCATTGCAATTGTTTTGTCGAGGGTTGCTACGCCAGAGTCACTAAAGGAATAAATCTCGGTGAGATACGATCCGTCACTGGTCTTTATCATAACGGCTGCCAAAGACTGGAAGGTATTAAAACCAATTCTAAGAGGCTCCCCCGAGCTTATATCAATTGAGTGGCTTTCTGTGTCGCTTAGTACGCCACCGGCATTCATTGCCACTGTAAATATACGTGCTTGACCCGTTTCACCGACCGCCGCACTCACTCCGATTGCGTAGGCTTGGCCTGCGCCACCTACGGCTTTTTCCACCACTCCCACACCCACTAGAGATTCAGTATCACGGTAGGTTTTTGGTGTGTCCGCCGTACCTGAAGCAATCACCGGCTGTCCATCGACTACGTTGATTGAAACGAAGCCATACACCCTGTCTTCATTGGTGTTTTTGAAGCGAACGGGGGCCACCATATTGTCTCCTTGGTGGTTTGCCGCCATGTATTGTGCCGGGTTATCAGCAGTTTGCACTGTGGTTGCGACCGGTAACGCAGTCGGCATCTTTCTCAGGGTTAGCTCAAAGGTTTTTCCATCTTCAACGGTTTCACCGCGAAAGCTAGCTGATGTCGCTGCGGTTAAAACGCCCGTCACATCAGTGCCATCCGACCCGGGCCGAACTATACTGCCATCGGAAATATCAAGGCTTGTGCTTAAATTATTATCCGTTGTCCAGGTAATTCCTACGTTCTCATAACTTGAACTTAAGTTTAGATTTGAGATCACCGCATCAAAGTAACCACCTCCATTGATAGAGGCGCGATTAAGTCCTTCTAAAGCCAAACGTGTTTTTTCTACTAGGTTGATATTCTCAATAGTGCTGGCAACATCAAGCACCGCCATACTGTTCCGTTCATTGGTAATAGCAACTTGGGTATTACCTAGAAAAACAACGTCTCTGGCATTGTAATCAAGGTTATGCACGCTTTGAACACTAAAACCCGGCACCGTGAGATTGACTATCAACAGGCGGTCTTCCTCATGACCGACAATCGCCATCTTGCTAAAGTCATCAGAGACTGCAGCGGTATCGGATGTTACTTTCACCAAACCTGTGTCAATAACAGAATTCGTTGCTACATCGATCAATGCAACACTCATTACACCGTTGTTATCATGGCCATGATTAAAGGCAATCAGCTTACTGCCATCACTGTTTAAACGTAATTCCTGAGGAACAAAATCAAGTGTTATTTTTTCGTTGTCCGTCAAACTATCAACGGCCAAGCTAATTACATCCCCCTTCGCACTATCCTCCGCATTTTCAATGACAACAAATACGGTGTTAGATGACACGGCAAGAGTACTGAGTCCCTCACGCAATACAGGACTACTGGGATTTTCGAGGTTAGTATCGTAAACCGTTAGAAACTCATCGGCATCATAGGTCACCACCTTGCTATCATCGGGGGATACTGAAAACATCCTTAATTTTACGGCTAGCCTTTTTGAAACTGTTTCGTCGATGCTATGGATCAAACCACTTGAGTCTAATGCTGTTGCCACCGAACCATCCGCTTCGAGCTTGGCCTTGTATAGGCCGTAGGTTTCTTCGTTAAAGTTCTCTGAAGACAGATTTTTAGGGGGAATATTGACGTAAACATGACTTGCATCGGTATCCACTGAGACTTCACGTAGGTAGTTCTCGCTAGCACCTGTTGATGAGTCAATACCGTGCCCTGAATCAGTGATCGTGGAGACTGGTGTATAGGTAACCGCGCCGGTCGCCACATCAATTACTGTGAGCGCATTGTGATAATGACTACCTCCAATAACTTTGCCGTTTTTCGCCGTGATAGCACTAATGGACGAATCACTTGCATTCATCCACCCATCCGTTTTTTGCTGTAATATTTTGTCATCAATGTTCTTTGAAAGGGCTTGAGTCACTGTTAGTTTTTCCAGTGATGGTACTCCTGCCATACCAATATCCATGAGGCTAATAGCGATATTTTTTATTTGTGCAAGGTTGTCAGCGCCAAGCTCAATCGCCTTGTTGATCACAGCGGCAATCACGTTATAGCGTTCTTCGTTAGGGTTGGCGACAATGGCTCTTTTTATTGCCTCTGCAAGATCTTTTTGATAAGTAGCAGTTAGTGACCCACCCAACTTATCATTTAGATAACTTTCAGCTGCACCAATCGTTTTCGAGTCAATAACCTGATTATATATCAACTCATTTGCTAGCAATGTCGTAGAGAGGGAAATCTCATCAGAACCGGCTGGCGCTGTCAAAATAAGTCCATCCTCGCCTTCATAGGCGAGTGCTTGCGTCGTGCTTGTAAGGGTTGTTGACACGGCTAATTCGCTCCAAGTGGCTACCTGTTCTGAGGCCTCTCCCGTATCACATTTGGCATTTTTATTTGCGTCCAAGCAAATAAGGCTGCTGCTCTCCAACTGACGAAGGGGAGTACCACCACCATCGTCACTATCCCCGCCACAGCCTGACAAAGCAGAAGCTACAGCAACTGATATTAGCGTTTTCTGGAATTTCATTATTTGGTTCCTTTTAGTGATCATATCTGGACGAGGAGGAGAGCTTAAACAGTGCAACTTCTGTCCTTTTTATAGAGTGCAATCAAAAATAACAGAGGAGACACCATAGCATATGCGAATAGTAATGCAAATACGAATCATTCCTATTCGCTATTAATTGCCATATAAAACACAATCAGTGCCCCCCACTCCGTGATTATGAGCGGATTAAAAGTAGCCATTGCTATACAGATGTGTTATCCGTTTTTAGGTTAAACAGGCGTGCACGATATATCGAGCGTATCCAGCGCTGGATACGCCGCTAACCGAAATTCATAGCGCGGGCGCTAGAAGCCTTCTTCATAAACATTTTTTATTTTTATTCTCAACGGCGGTTTGCCTATCGGGTATTCTTCACTCTCAGGTTTCGGGGTCCACACACGTTTTGGAGCTTAGGCGTTGCAATACTTGAATTTGAAGCGCGTGGTAAAGAGTTTTCAGATTAGACCCTAGATCCTTTCCATGGCCTTCCCGCGAAAGACCATCATCTCCGCTCTCAGCTTGTTTCTTCGCTACTACTATCTGGTCTGGCTTGCAGAAATCCTGCATAGATTATGCTATTTGCTTTCCTATACTTTTAACCAGAGCGAAACGTCAT
>Ga0209345_10005503_pt1 | contig 11727 bp, 13 predicted proteins | sample Cruoilmetagenom7_FD_187294 | JGI IMG/M metagenome (GOLD analysis project Ga0209345, IMG submission 187294) | Oil polluted marine microbial communities from Coal Oil Point, Santa Barbara, California, USA - Sample 7 (SPAdes) (version 2) | ecosystem: Environmental > Aquatic > Marine > Oil seeps ...
GAACTAGCAAAAAGTGTATCAGCAAAAAATGTCATAGTTTTCACTCCAACCAAAGAAGCTAAATGATAAGTTCCTGTTGATGTACTTAAATAGCTAGTAATTCTATCTTTATTTTTTGAAATAGTTTTTCTTTGTCTTCTTCATCTTTAGGAATCATATGATTTTTCTGTAGCTTTATATCACCTATTCCTCTCCATCTTTTTGAACTAGCAAAAAGTGTATCAGCAAAAAATGTCATAGTTTTCACTCCAACCAAAGAAGCTAAATGATAAGTTCCTGTTGATGTACTTACAAAAAGTTTGAAATTTCTAATAAATTTTGCAAACTCTAATAAACCATCCGTAGAGAGATAAAAAACTATATCTTCATTTTTAAATCTTTCTTGCATATTTTTCATCAAATCTTTTTCATCTGGACCAAATGTAAGAACTACTTGATTATTTTTTAAAGCCTCTCGAATTAGTATCTCATACTCATCCAAAGTCCAGTTTGCATCTGATGAACCACCAAAACCCACATGAAAACAAATTGCATTTTCATAACTTTTTGAACTATTTTTTAGCTCTAAAAGTGGCTTTGGATACTCCAAAGATATATTTTCAAATAAAGTTTTCGTAAGTTCTAAATTGTATTCAAACTCTGCCATTTTAACTTCACTTCTTCTTTGAGTAACTCTGTGAGTGTAAAATATTTGAGCTATTTTAGTTGCAGGGGCTATACGTTTAGGAATTCTTGCTAAAAACTGAGCTAATGCAACTCGTGTATTTGAGAAAAGTGTTATTGATGCATCTATTTCCACATGCCGAAGTTCACGTGCTAATTCCCATAGACCAAGTCCAGTATCTACAATAACCTCATCTATAAATCCACATGCCGAAGCTAGTTCTTTATTTATTGGAGCTACTAAAACAATTATTTTATTATCATGATTATGTTTTTTAAGCACATATATTGCAGGTAATGCTGTTATAAAATCACCAAGTTTATCATTTCTAACTACTAAAATATTCATTTAAGTCCTATTTATAAAAAAGTATTTTACACTAAATTGGATGTGGACAATCTTTAATCAGTATAAGAGATATAAAATGTTTTTATATTGCTATACTAAAAATATAAGTATTAAAGGAGATATTATGACAAGATTTACAGATATAAAACTTGGTGATGAGATGTATTCTGTTGTGTTTGGGTTAGGTAAAGTTATTTTTGTATTAGCAAAATCACTTAGGTTAGATGGTTATTATGTATTTGAAGTTGAATATAATAATGGTCAAAAAGTGCATTACACTGAAGATGGTAAACCTGGATGGTGTAAGGATATAAACAACTGTTCTAAAACTATACACTATAAACATGAAGTAGATTTTGATGACCTAGACACTAAGGTTAAGAAAAAGATACTAAAAAAACATAAAATTTATAAATTAAGAGCTGATGATAAATTAGATATGATGAGTCCTGCCGGTGGTTGGATAGATGCTTGTTTAATGCCTGACATTATGGTTGATAATGCTATTAATAATGGGGAATATCATTTATTTAGAAAAATGAAAAGTTAGTATAACTCAATATATTTAGCATTAAAACAACTCATATATCCTATTAAATAGGATATAATTCGCCTTATGAAAGAACCTTTTGAATGGGATAACTATTCCGACCAACCAGCACTGCTAAAAGATAAAGTTTTTAAAAAAAAGATGCGAAAAAAAGAGTTTGCATCTCTTGTAAAAACTATACTAATATCTTTATTTATTCTTCCCTTATCAATTATATTGACACCATTTGTTAAAAGAAAAATAATTGACTCTAAACTATTCTTTTCTCTTGGCATTGATTATCAAAGAGAGCCTAAGCAAACTATAGAGTTAATTAATGAACTAGAAGTTGAAAGAGTATTACTTCGTTTAAAACTTTGGGAGATGGATACTCTTGATGATCTTAAAGAGTTTATCTTGAAATGCGGAGACAAAAAAATTATACTTAAAGTTCTTCAAGACAGAGAACACATAGAAGACTCCCAACTACTTAAAAAAGATTTTAAAGAAATTTTTTCTAAACTTGATGGACTTGTAGATATTTATGAGATTGGTTCAACAATAAACAGAGCGAAATGGGGCTTTTTTAGTGTTAATGAGTACAACAAGTTTTTCCAGAGTGTTTATGAACTAAAAGAAAAAGAATTTGCTAATGCCAAACTAATAGGGAGTGGTGTTATAGACTTTGAATTTCATTTTACAGCTCACACTCTATTTAACTTCTTTAAATACCACTACGACGGTATATCTTCACTTTTATATGTAGATAGACGTGGTGCTCCTGAAAATATGCAAATGGGATTTGCTCTATCAGATAAAATAGCTATGCTTAGCACAATGGTTTGGATGAGTAAAAAAACAGAACAGTCACTACATATAACTGAGGTAAACTGGCCAATAACAGGAACTGCACCATATGCCCCAACAAGTGAATATGAATGTATTGATGAAGAATCTTATGCAAACTTCATGCTTCGCTACTATATGCTTTCATTTGCTTCACAACAGGTAGATTCTCTCTCTTGGCACCAACTAATAGCTCCAGGATATGGACTAATTGATAACAGAACTACTCTTATAAAACGTCCTGCCTTTAACACTTACAAGTTTATGCTAAAAAACCTAAAAAAGGCACAGTTTTTAAGACTGGATATTAAAAGAGGATACTACATTCTTCAATGTCTTGTTGATGATAAGCTTTTACAAATTCACTGGTCATTAAAAGACACAACTCTTAAAAATGAAGATTTCTTTACTACATTTTCTCGTGATGGTGAAATAATTAAAGATGAAACTTTAAATATTGGGGCAAAACCTATTTACATATATATAAATAAAGCAGTATCAAAAAAAGTCAACTGTTTATAAAGGGATAAAATGCAAATTTTAATAATTTTACCAAATTGGCTTGGTGATGCTATTATGGCAACTCCAGCTATAGAACTTCTCTCTATACATTATCCACATGCCAAGTTTACCTTCGTTGGTAGTTTTGTAAGTATTGAAGCTCTTAAACATCATCCTTTATGTGAAAAAGCAATAGTTGATGAGACAAAAAAAGCTTCAAGCAGATTTTTAGCCACATATAAACTAGCGAAAGAACTTGGTGAATTTAACTTAGCAATTACGTTTAGAAACCAATTACACTCCTCACTTCTTCTTAGATTTACAAACACTGTTGTTTGTATTTCTAGAAGATCTTGGCACTCAATCTTTTTACTATCCCACACAAGAAAAATAAAAACAAATCAACACCTAGTACAGCAATACTCTCAACTTGCAATGACAAACTGTGATAAATACGATAATAAACCATCAAATTTAAAATTATATATAAAGCCTGTAAAATTTGAGAAGCCTACCTTAGGAATAAATGCAGGAGCAACTTATGGAAGTGCTAAAAGATGGTATCCAGAGAGATTTGCAGAAGTTGCTGCAAGGTTTAGTGATAAATTTAACATCGTAATTTTTGGTGGACCAAATGAAGTAGAGATGGCAAAAGACATTGAAGATAATCTAAAATCTCGGCATGTGGAAAACTACACAAATCTAGCTGGAAAAACAAATATTAAAGAGCTGTGTTCAAACATTGCTGGATGTTCTTTATTTATCACAAATGACAGTGGACCTATGCATGTAGCGTGCGCTTACCAAGTTCCAACTGTTGCAATATTTGGACCTACAAAACATAAAGAAACTTCACAGTGGATGAATGAAAAAAGTAAGATTGTAAGAGAAGATATGGCATGTGCACCATGTATGAAAAGGGAATGTCCACTCGAACATCATGAATGTATGAAAAATATTACAGCCTCAAAGGTTATTGAAGCTATAAAGGAGTTAGGTTTTTAGAACTTAAATCTAACACCTGCATAAACTGAACTATTGTAGTTAATATCTCTAGCTGTTGGTTTTTCATAATTTGTATCTATATTTCTATAACCAAGTGTTACTAAAGCATTTTCTATTATCTCAACATCTAAAGTAATTCTTGTTTCCATAAAGCTATCAGCATCACTCATAGTTAAAACAGAAGGTGCAAAATATACAGCTCCTCCAACATAAAATGGCATACTCAAATCAAGTGGTAATTTATAACTAACTTCTCCACCAAGTGGTACACTCATAAAGTCTTTAGTTCCATTAAGCTTTGCACCAAGACCAATAGTTAAGCCACTATTATCCATCTCTCTTTTCATTAAGAAATTTAGCTCCATATAGTCATCCATCTGAGAACTACTAGTATAGTCACTATTTTTTACATCAGCACTAAGAAATTTACCACCGATAAATACTGTGTCTGGCTCTATAGAATCATTGAATTGACCCATATCTAAAGTAACACCCATCTCTAAATCTTTGCTGTTTACATTTAATTCAACATTGTTCATTGCAAAAGCTGAAGCAAAACCAGCTGCTAGTAAAGTTAATTTTTTAAGCATTATTTTCCCTGTATTTTTTGGATTGTCTTTGTTGTACTTTTGCCATCAACAAAATCAACAAGTCTCAATTCACTAGCAAATTCAGTTCCAACGACATCTTTACCTTTATAATCTCCACCTTTTACAAGAGTATCAGGCTTTATCATCTTAATCAAATTATGTGGAGTATCTTCTGTAAATGGAACAACATAGTCAACTGCTTCTAAGGCTGCTAATATATATGCTCTGTCTTGTGCAATATTTACAGGGCGAGTGGGACCTTTTAAACGTGAAACTGACTCATCAGAATTTAATCCAACAATAAGTATATCACCAAAACTTTTTGCAACTTGAAGATATTTCACATGCCCAACATGCAGTATGTCGAAACATCCATTTGTAAATACTACTTTTTTACCACTCTCTTTACAACGGCTAACAATAGCACTTATATCATCAAAACTTTTTATATGTGAGTCAGATGTACTTTTATGTAAACTTGCTTCATATTCTTCTATCTCTTGAAGAGTAACTGTAGCAGAGCCAATTTTTCCAACCACAACACCGGCTGCAAGATTTGCGAACTTTGCAGTTTCTTGTATATTTTTTCCTGTACTTAAAGCAAATGCAATAGAAGCTATAACTGTATCACCCGCTCCAGTTACATCAAAAACTTCTTTCGCAACCGTAGGAAATACTTGAACTTCTTTATCAAAAGTTGCTATTCCATCTTCAGATAAAGTAATAAGAGATAAACCTAAATCACACTCTTTTTTTAACTTTACTAGAGCTTTTTTAAGAGTTTTATCATCTTTTATATCTATATTAGTCGCTAGAATAGCTTCTTTTTTATTTGGAGTTAAAAGGTAAGCTCCTTTATACTTTGAGAAATCACTTCCCTTTGGATCTACTAAAACTTTTATATTATGATTTTTAGATAAATCTATAATACCCTCACATAAATCATCTCGAAGAACGCCTTTGCCATAATCAGATAAAATTATCATATCATATTGTGAAATATTACCAATAAGCGAATCAAGTATATTACTTACAGATGAATTATCTATATCATCTTTGCTTTCTTTGTCGTATCTAATAACTTGTTGAGAGCTAGCAATTACTCTGCTCTTTTTTGAAGTTTTTCTATCCTTTTGTATAATAATGTTATCACTATTTACGTCTATAGCTTTAAGCATAGCACTTAATTCAACACCGTTATTATCATCACCTATAACACTACTTACGCTTACGTCTGCACCAAGAGCTACAAGGTTGTTTATAACATTTCCAGCCCCACCAAGAACTGTTGTCTCTTTTGCTATATCAACAACTTGAACAGGAGCTTCTGGAGATATTCTCTCACAGCTCCCCCATAAATAGTGATCTATCATTAAATCACCAACTACTAATATTTTTGGTGTTGAGGCTTTAAGTGTTTGCATTATTTAACTTCTTCTTCATAAATTCTTTTTATCTCAGATACATAATCTTTTATAGCATCTTCCATCTCGTAAGTTGGCTCATAAGCTAAGTCTTCTCTTGTTGTTTGTATATCTGCCTCAGTGTGAAACTGATAACTTCCTATAAACGGATTAGGAATATACTCACATTTTAAAGATGTTCCAAGCTCAAGCTGTAAAATATCAACAATATCTTGAAAACTTCTAGCCTTACCAGTTCCTACATTATATATACCACTCTGTTTTGGTTGCATAGCTTTTATATTTGCTTGAATAATATCCTCAATATATATAAAATCACGCAAAATTTTATCACTATCTTCAAAAAGTTTAGGGTTTTTACCAGCTAAAATTTGGTGTCCAAATTGAAGAACCATAGAAGCAGTTGTATTTTTAAAATACTCCCCTGCTCCATAAACATTAAAATATCTAAGTCCTACTATTGAGATATCAGTATCTTTCATATATTCACGACTTAAATTGTCCATACTAAGTTTTGAAAAACCATATACATTTTGTGGTGCTTCTCTTCCAACTCTTTGTGGAGAGGGAGCATTTCCATAAGTAGCAGCTGATGAAGCATATATCATATTTGCATCATGAGCAACTGCCAAGTCAAGTAAGTCTTTATAAGCGTTTACATTTGTTTTTATCATTAAATCTTGCTCTAACGCAGTAGTGTCAGAGATTGCAGCTTCATGAAAAATATAGTCAAAATTATAATTTACCTCTAGGTCAAGAAGTAAGTCTTTATCATTTATATCACCACTTATTATCTCACCATTAAATCCTAAAAGATTTTTAAAATGTCCGAAGCTTTTGAGATTACCATTTGAGAGAGTCTCACCACTTCTAAAACTATCTAATATTACAACTTTGGCATGTGGATGATTATTTTGAAAATAAAAAGCCAAGTTTGATCCTATAAATCCAGCTCCACCTGTTATTAAAATTGTTTTGTTTTTTAAATCATTTTCAATGTATCTCATTTACCCATCCAAATAGTATTATTTTAATAAAATAATACACTATAATTCATTAACATGTATTTAAGAGTCAAAGCACTATAATTGAAACGAAATTTTATCTTAAGGAAATTAAATGAAAAAAATCGCATTAGCATTATTAGTAACAAGCGTTGGTCTTATGGCTGCAGTAAATGGAAAAGCATGTGCAAGTTGTCATGGTGCTGACTTCTCTAAAGCTGCTCTTGGTAAGTCTAAAAACGTTGCTGCTATGACTCACGCTGAGATTGCAACTGCTCTTAAAGGTTACAAAGCTGGTACTTATGGTGGTCCAATGAAAGGTCTTATGAAAGGTCAAGTAGCTAAGTACTCTGACGCTGATTTAGACGCATTCGCACAAACTATCGGTAAATAATCTTATTTTTCTTACAGACCTTATTCAGGTCTGTAACTCTTTTTTAGCTCCTCTTTTTTACGTTCCTGATTTACAGCATCATTTAACTCATCTACACCATCAAACTTAGAAGCATTCAAAAATTTCTCTTCATCATCAAACTGACCATTTTTAATTGCCCAAAGAAAAGCAAATAAAGCTATTGCACCTAAAAATATAGATACACCTAGCATCATAGATATTACCCAATCATCCATTATAATTTATCCTTAATTTTTATTCCATTTCAAACGTATTCTCATTGAATTACCAACAACTAATAAGGAACTTACACTCATAGATATTGCAGCAACTAATGGTATTACATATCCAGCCATTGCTAAAGGAATCGTTATAGCATTATACACCAAAGATATACCTAGGTTTTGTTTTATAAGTCCATAAGTTGTGCGCGATATTTTAAAGGCATCTTCAAGTGAGGAGAGAGAATCATCTAAAAGCACTACATCACTGATATCTACAGCTATATCACTACCACTTCCCATAACTATGCCTATATCAGCCAAAGCAAGAGCTAGTATATCATTTACACCATCTCCAACCATAACAACAGTTTTGCCATCTTTGTGTAGTTTTTCTATGTAAGTTGATTTATTTTCTGGTGTTTGCTCACTAAGATATTCTTTTATCCCTACTTCTGAAGCTACTTTCTTAGCTGTTTTTTCATGATCACCTGTGAGCATAACTACATCTATGCCTTTATTACTTAAGTTACTAACTAAATTTTTTGCATTAGATTTGAGTTTATCACTTAATTCATAGATAGCAACTACTTCACCATCAATTGTAAAATAAAATATTGTATTATCACTTTCGAAATCAAAATCAATTCCATTATCATTAATTAGTTTTAAATTTCCACCTAATATTTTACTTTGTTTATATGCTGCACTAATTCCACATGCCGGAACTTGAATATATTCATCTAAAATATATTCCCCTATATCTATCTCTTTTTTAAGATATTCAGTAATTCCACATGCCACAGGGTGCTTAGATGATTTTACTAAAGAGTATAAAATAGATTTATCAAACTCTTTATAAATTTTTTCCTTAATTACCTCAGGTTTTCCAACTGTTATAGTTCCAGTTTTATCTAAAATAAGTGTATCAACCTTTGCCATAGTTTCTAGTTGTGCAGCTTCTTTAAACAAGACACCTCTTGAAGCACCTAAACTAAGTCCTACTAAAGTAGCAACAGGAGTAGCCAAAGCAAGAGCACATGGACAAGCTATTATAATTACAGAGATACCAACCATAAATGCAACTTCAAAGCTATGTGGCCATATCCACCATACTATAAATGTAATGAATGATAAAGCTAAAATAACAGAGGAAAAATATTCTGATAGTTTATTTGCTATCTGCTCAATTTTTGGTTTTTTATTTATCGCAGATTCTAAAAGTGATACCAAGCTAGATAGTGTAGAGTGTTCAAAATCCTTACTCGCTCTAAAATGTATATCAGCATCAATACTAGTTGTTCCACTTACTACTGCATCATCAATAGTTTTATAAATAGGTTCACTCTCACCAGTTAAATTTGACTCATCAAAAGAACCACTTCCTTTAACTATTTCACCATCAAGTAAAACTTTCTCACCAGAAGATACTACAACTATATCTCCTATAGCAACATCACCTAGCTTACAAGAGATAATTTTGCCATCTTTTACAATATTTACTTCACTAGGTATATTTTTACCCATAATATCAAGTGTATCAGCAGCATTCTTCTTGCTTAATACTTCTAAAAACTTTCCAATTAAAACAAAGGTTATAATCATACTCACAGAATCGAAATATGCTTCGCCTTGTTCTAATACAGTTATATATATAGAGTAAAGATAAGTTAAAGAGGCACCTGTAGCTACAAGTATGTCCATATTTACGACTTTATTTTTTATTCCATAATATGCACCACGAAAGAAAATCCATCCACTGTAAAATAGAACAGGAGTTGCAAGGATTCCCTCTGCTATATTTAAAATAGTTTTTATCTCTTGAGTAATTCCAGAAAAATATCCAGCATATTGAGCAACTGCTATCCACATAATATTCATCGATGCAAAAATTGCAACTGCCATACGAAGATAATATTCTTTTCTTTTTGCGTTAGCCTGAACCTCTTGTATGGAAGAATCATATGGAAAAGCGTTATATCCAATAGCTCTAATCATATCAATAATTTCAGAGAGTTTAACAACATCATCAGCCCAAACTATAGTTGCTTTGTTGTTCGTAAAATTAATACTTGCTTCGATTACACCTTCCATTTTATGAAGTGCTTTTTCATTTAACCAAACACAGGCTGAACAGTGAATACCTTCTATAATAAGTGAAACTTGAGAAAAACCATCACTATTTATTTTTACAAACTTATCATAAAATGCGGGTGCATTAAAGTTTGCAGAATCTTCATATTGCATAGTTGGTGGTGTTAGTGTTGTTTTACCTGCTTTATCATAAAAACTGTCAAGGCCTTCATCGCTTAAAAGATGAAAGACTCCTTTACATCCATTACAACAGAAATAGTGCTCACCATCTTTTATAAGGACTGACTCATTAAACTCTAAATGACAATGAGAACATGCAATATCATTGGACAAGTTCAAACTTTCCTTTTGCTCTATTTTTTTCTAATTTATTCCAAATTTCCACATGCCCACTCATGCAAATATATACACCTGAATCTTGAATAGCTTTTGCATATCCAAGAGCCATCCCAATATTTAAACTAGCTTCTACATTATCAATCTCAAATGGATTCATAGCTCCAACCAATACTATCTTTCTATCATCAAATATCTCTGATAAAAATTCTGCTGTTATATCCATAGTGTCAGTTCCATGAACTATAACAAAGGTATCATCACTTGATTCCATAATGATATTAGTTAACATTTTTCTATCGCTCATATCCATCTCTAAGCTGTCTTTATAAACAACTCCTGCAAGATTATATTCACTATCTACAGATGCCAAAATCCTCTCAATAATGTTATTATCATATGGAATTTCAAGCTCTCCATTTAGTGGATTATATCTTTTATTTAAAGTACCACCACTGTTTAAAATCAACATCTGTATATATCCTCTAATTTAGAAACTATTTTTGTAGCTTTAGAATTTTTAATTTTTTTACTTTCATCAAAAAGATATGTCTCTTTCAATCCTGCATTTAAACCCGCTTCAATATCTCTTTCTTTATCGCCTATAATTATAGATTTATTTAAATCAATATTATATTCTTCTTTAGCACTAAGAAGCATTCCTGCATGTGGCTTTCTGCAACTGCATTCTCCAGAAATACTGGGATGATGAGGGCAATGATAAACTTTGATAATATTTATTTCATTATTTTTAAACTCATTAACCATCCAATTAGTAAGCTTTGAGAAATCTTCTTGGGTATAATAATTTCTTGCAATTCCTGATTGGTTAGTAACGACAAATATTTGATATCCGTTACTTTGATAATATTTGCAAAGTTCAATTATTCCGTCTATAAATTCAAAATCTTCTATTTTATAGAGATAATCTTTTTCAACATTAATAACACCATCTCTATCTAAAAAAAGAGCTTTATCCATAAATTATTTACTCACACCATCACCAAATATTTCTTTTTCAATAATATCACAAATAATATGACCAATAAGTATATGAGATTCTTGAATACGAGGTGTAGAATCTGAAGGAACAACTAAAGCTATATCAGCCATTTTAGCCATCTCTCCACCATCACGACCAGTTAAGGCTACTGTGATGATACTCTTTTGTTTTGCACTATTAAACGCTTTAATTATGTTCTCAGAATTACCAGAAGTAGATATACCTATAAATAAATCACCGTCTTGTCCCATACCTTCAAGTTGACGAGAAAAAACTTGGTCATAACCATAGTCGTTTCCAATAGCAGTAAGAGCAGACGTATCAGTAGTAAGGGCTAAAGATGGCAGCGAAGGTCTGTCAAAACCATAACGTCCTACCATCTCAGCAGCTATATGCTGAGCATCAGCAGCACTTCCACCATTTCCTGCTAAAATTGTTTTTTTATTATTTTTATAAAGCTCAACGCACTTTTTAGATACATCTTCTATTTTTTTTAAAAGTTCCTCATTATTATAAATTGCTTGTTTAGTTTCATAAGATTTTTTTACTTGATTTTTAATATATTCTTTCATATTTATTCCTAAAAAATTAATATGAAATAATAACATATAAATAATTTTAAAACAGCAAAAAAATTAAAGTAAAAGCTAATTTGAGGGTAATTTGAATAAAAAACGACAAACTAGGCAGCGACCTACATTCCCACAAGTGAAACCTGCAGTATTATCAGCGATGAGAGGCTTAGCTTCTGGGTTCGGAATGGGACCA
>Ga0209345_10005504_pt1 | contig 11727 bp, 18 predicted proteins | sample Cruoilmetagenom7_FD_187294 | JGI IMG/M metagenome (GOLD analysis project Ga0209345, IMG submission 187294) | Oil polluted marine microbial communities from Coal Oil Point, Santa Barbara, California, USA - Sample 7 (SPAdes) (version 2) | ecosystem: Environmental > Aquatic > Marine > Oil seeps ...
GCCAAAACGCGGAGGGGTGTCCGAGTGGTCGAAGGAGCACGCCTGGAAAGTGTGTAAGCCGCAAGGCTTCGAGGGTTCGAATCCCTCCCCCTCCGCCATGAATATAGATTAAGCCGCTGATTTCAGCGGCTTTTTTGTGTCTATAATTTATCTAGTCCCCCAAATAGTCCCCCAGTGAAATATATACGACAGTACAATGTGATTCGGAACATGGCGGCCTCAAGTTCCAAGTGCAACAATATTGAAGAGTGCTCGGGCTGGCGACGGATTTCTTGAGCACCTTGGCGTAGACTTCCAGTGGCGAGCGCCAGTCCAGTGTCTTGCGCGGCCGTGTATTGAGTGAGTCGGCGATCTCGTCGAGTTCTTCCTGGCTGTAGACCGACAGATCCGTGCCCTTCGGCAAGTACTGTCTCAACAGCCCGTTGGTGTTCTCATTGGAACCCCGCTGCCATGGGCTATGCGGGTCGGCAAAGTAGATCGCTGTCCCCGTCTTCTGAGTGATCTCGGCATGTTTCACCATCTCTTTGCCCTGGTCATAGGTCATGGACAGGCGCAGGGAGCGCGGCACCTCATTGAGCTTGTCGCTGAAGCCGACAGCCGCCGCTGTGGCCGTGGTGCCATCCACTTTCGCCAGAATCACTAAACGCGTCGTGCGCTCCACCAATGTACCAACGGCAGAGCGATTGTTAGCGCCCATGATGAGATCCCCTTCCCAGTGGCCGGGCATCAGGCGATCTTCGATCTCAGGCGGCCGCAGATGGATGCTCACCAAGTCTGGAATCTGTTGTCGCCTATCCTTGCCACGGCTGCGAGGGCGTCGTTTACCTTTACCCTGGCGCAAACAGGCAATCAGCTCTTTCTTGAGCGAGCCGCGCGGCATGAGGTAGAGCGCATTGTAGATGGCTTCGTGCGAGACGTGGCGGTCAGTATTATCAGGAAACATACGCTTTAGTGTGCGGGCTATTTGCTCTGGTGACCAGTACTTGCGCAGCAGGTAGAGCACCAGTTCGAACAGCTCACCGTCGAGAGGAAGCTTCAAGCTACGGCGAGGCCGACAGCGGGACAGTCGGGCGCGATGTCCAGCGAGGCTGGCGTCATACGCTCTGTTAGGGCTAACAGTATGACGCACCAGTTCTCGTGAAATAGTACTGGGCGAACGCCCTAACTGACGGGCGATAGCGCGAATCGAGTGGTTAGCCCGCATCAGCATGATGGCGGCTCGGTCTTCGGCAGAAAGATGGCGATAACAGTGAGTCATGGCAATACCCTACCTGATAGGTTAGGTGTTGCACTTGGTCATTGAGACCGCCCATTTTGGCTATAGTAAACGTCGGTTGTATTAAACTCTGGCGATTCAATTTCAGCCCATTCCCTTAAAGCAAGAGTTAAGAAGTGTCCTGTTGGCTTTACCGTCATGCGCTGTCTGATGTGGGTAACTTGGCTTATCTGTCTAGTAGCAATTGGCAGAATTATTACAAGATAAGCGCGTAAGCTGAGTGAACCGCCCCGTCTTTACCGGAGACTCCATATCTTGAGAGGATGGAGTTATGAACTCACCAAAACGATATTCCCCGGAAGTGCGGGAGCGAGCTGTTCGTTTAGTTATTGAACAGCAAGGCGAATACCCGTCCAAGTGGGCGGCGATCTGTTCCATTGCCAGCAAGTTCGGTTGTACACCAGAGACCTTGAGAGCTTGGTGCAAACGCACAGAACTCACGCAGGAAAACAGCTCGGTTAACCTGTCTGAACATGAACGACTTAAGCAGCTAGAGCGTGAAAACACCGAATTGAAGCGTGCCAATGAAATTCTCCGTAAGGCGGCTGCTTTTTTCGCCCAGGCGGAGCTCGACCGCAAACCCAATTGATGGTGTCATTTATCGACGAGCATCGTGCTCAGTTCGGGGTCGAGTCGATTTGTAGCCAACTGCCAATCGCCCCATCGACGTATTACCACCACAAGGCACTTGAAGCTGATCCTGAACGGCGGGCAGACCGGTATCGGCAGGATGAGTTTCTTACCGCTGAGATTCAGCGAGTGTGGGAAGAAAACTTCTGCGTCTACGGTGCCCGTAAGGTCTGGCGGCAACTCCGCCGTGAAGGCGTTAATGTTGCTCGTTGCACTGTAGAACGGCTCATGCGCCGCCTGGGAATTCGCGGCGTGGTGCGAGGCCAACGCCCCTTCACGACCATCAGTGATCCCGGCCAGAAACGGGCACCTGATTTAGTGAAACGTGACTTTACGGCCATGCGTCCAAATCAGCTTTGGGTGGCCGATTTTACCTATGTCGCTACCTGGTCTGGCTTCGTTTACGTTGCGTTCGTTATCGATGTTTATGCACGCTGTATCGTGGGTTGGCGTGTAGCGACGTCGATGAGAACGGCACTGGTGCTGGACGCTCTAGAGCAAGCTCTGTGGGCACGAAAACACAGACAAGGGTTGATCCACCATAGTGATAGGGGAAGCCAACTTAGGTTCAAGGGGCCGTCGCAACACTGGCTTATGATGCTGAAAATAGTAGTTCTTTGAGAGCTTCAGCAGGTGTTTTCCAATCAAGTGTTTTACGAGGTCTGTCGTTGAGAGTCGTCGCGACAGCGTCAAGCTCATGCTCAGAATACCTGCTAATGTCAGTACCCTTGGGAAAGTATTGGCGCAGCAGACCATTGGTGTTCTCGTTAGTCCCACGCTGCCAGGGACTTCGGGGGTCACAGAAGTAGATTGCCAAGCCAGTATCAAGTCGTAGCTGTGCATGCTGGGCCAGCTCCGCGCCTTGATCCCAAGTGAGCGATTTCCGCAGCTGTTCGGGCAGTGTGGCGATCTTTATGGCGATAGCATCGCGAACAGCCTCAGCCCCGTGACCAGCCAAAGCAGGTCCGTTCTTAACTCTGGCGCCCGTTCCATGATCATGCATGGGCGGCAAGTGAAGAAGTAGCGTGAACCGACTCGTGCGCTCGACTAAGGTACCGATTGCGGAGCTGTTCAATCCAATGATTAGGTCGCCTTCCCAGTGGCCGGGGACAGCGCGATCAGCAACCTCCGCCGGGCGCTGGCTGATCATCACCTCGGGCGAGAGGTAGTGTTTACCGCGCTGCTGGGTTCTCGCTCGTGGTACCCGCAATGCCCGGCCAGTACGCAGACACGCGGACAGTTCACGACGAAGTGCACCGCGGCCTTGAATGTAGAGGGCCTGATAGATCGCCTCGTGAGAAATCCTCATCGTCTCATCATCTGGAAAGTCTACCCGCAGTCGACGGCTGATCTGCTCAGGACTCCAACTGACTCCCCACCGCCGGTCGGCTCGGCGACCATGCCGCCGTCCTCGCCATGGCACATTCGGGCCGGGAATAGGTCTGCCTTCAGCATCGGTCACCTCGCCAGCCAGACGTGATTGCACGTAAGCCTGCAACCAGCCATTCCCTGCAAGCTTGGCAGTTTTGGGCCGTTTGGCGGCTAGCTCTGCTTTCCACTGCGCGACTGTGGCCCGGTACTCCAACACACCGCCCCGGGTCGCAGCGTTACGGCGCAATTCGCGCGAGATCGTCGACGGTGACCTTCCTAGACACCGTGCAATCTCACGAACCCCGTGCCCCTGGACTCGCAATAGTGCGAGTTCCTCGCGCTCTGGGAACGACAAATAACGCCCTGAGGGTGGCACCAAGTTAGAGGGTGCCATCCCGCCTGCCTCGCGGAACCACCGTGGCCCCAACGGTTGTGATACACCACACGCCAAAGCTGCATCCTCGCTCGATAACCCCTCAGCTATTCGCTTCCAGAATGCGCGATTGGTACTCCGCTGATTGATGCTTGGTCGACCAGGCGAACGCATCGGTGCTCGCCCAGTCTTTTCAGCGATCCAACTAGATGATCTTCCCATGTAACACCTCCAATATCGAGGTGTTGCGTCGACCGATTGAATCCGCCCAGTATGCAAGCCGCAAGTTCCGCCAACGACTTTGGCGCTATCGAATGAAACAAAGCATGAGCCGACGTGGCAACTGCTGGGACAACTCGCCGATGGAAAGGCTGTTCCGGAGCCTGAAATCGGAGTGGATACCGGCGTTGGGATATCGAAATCTATCGGAGGCCAAGAAAGACGTTAGTGGCTATCTGATGGGTTACTACAACCAGCAGCGCCCTCACTCGTTTAACGATGGCATGCCTCCTGTTGTGGCTGAGGAAAATCTTAAATTACTGTCCGGGATTAGTTGACCACTACAAGATGAAAGAATTGCGACAGCTGCTCCGGCAATAATTGAGAGTTGTTCGGGCTGTTCTAATATTAAAATTATGACAATCACCGTTGATAACACAATAAATGGCAATAGTGAGATCAGCCGCACAAGCCAATGGGTACTAGGCGCGAGCAAAGTATTAAGCACCTGGTGAAGCAAGTCATAGAGTAAAGAAGTGGATTTCATAGAGGTCTCCTTGAAGTGAATCCAGCGCGCCAAGTCGTGCGCGTCTACCTCTATTTAGAGCTGTGCTCAAAAAACCTCTACTTCCCTACATTTTAACCACTAATTGCTAGCGCTGATACTAAGAAGCCTCCAACCAATTTTCCGTGACCTTTTGGCTTGCAATTCTGTTGCTGGTCGACAGTCCTCTGAACGCGTAAGCTTGTGTTGAAGTAGCGAGGCAGTCGCCTTGCTCAAATGAGGGGGATTCTCTATGCAAGACTCATGGTGTTCACCTATTTGGGATGGCACTCAGACGTTATATGGAGCGGCAGCTCGCGAGTATCGCCTCAGCCTGTCTGGTGGTGTAGAAACGGTTATCCGCAACGCTGCTAATCAAGCTGCCGAAATCGCAACCCGACAAGCCTTGGAGACCATTAACGGCGTCAGCGTTGCTGTGACTAATCCTAAATCCAATGTGGTGCCAATGGATAAGTCTGCTGCTCGGCCTCGGCGCAGTGCGTAATAGCAGCACTGACCAAGTACGGGGGAAAGTGATTTGATCTCGCTTAACAAGGCCCGCCCGGTTTACCAGGCGGGTTTTTTTATGCCTGAAATTTTCCTAGAACTTCACGAGCGATCATTACCGGAGTGATCGGTCATTTTCACATCAATATATGTTAGGATTGATGGCTTATAACCACCTAGAATGAAGTTAAATGCCAAAAGCCATTGTTGTAGAAGATGCTGATTTGGAGCATGCCGTAAAAGTGGCCCGCATTAGCAGCACCGAGAATGGCCTACGCGATTCGGCTTTACTGCTGGCATGTTTTGGTACTGGCATGACGGTGACGGAGTTGAGCCGTCTAAGTGTGCATGACTATCTCAAGGAAGATGGCACAGTTAGGCGTGATTCAGAGGTCAGAGCGGCCATAGCTTACAATCAAAAGAATCGCCCACTATGCTGGACGAACCAAAAGCTGACTTATGCCATAGACGCGCATTTGGCAGAACGCCTTGAGCGTGGGCATGGTATTACCACACGAAAGGCAGCGTATCGCGGGCTTGATCCTGAGTCGCCGCTGTTTGTATCTGGCCGCACCGGAGAAGGGCTGAAGCTCAGCGTAAAACGCAGGGACGGGAAGACATACTACAGTGCTACGCAGCTCAGTCGCATTTTTACACGGCTCTTTGATCAGGCTGGGATAGAAGGCGCAAGCGCCCAGTCTGGGAGGCGCACAATGGCGGTGAAGCTAAAGCGCCGGGGGATTGATCTGCGACACATTAGCGAGATATTGGGCATCGAGTCGCTTGAAGCGGTAAAAAAGCTCTGCGCTGGTGACCCAGCGAGACTAGGCGATATCGTCCGCAAAATCCTATAGCCAGAACGAAAAGAGCCCACCCGAAGGTGAGCCCTTTATCTCGCTTGTCTCCAGGGGGAGGCTTACGCCAACAGTTCCCAGAGCTAGTGAAGACATCTTATTGCTCAGGAATAATAAAGTCAAGGAGACGGAACGTGCTGACAACCGCTGCCGACATCAAAGCAATAGAGCGAGTTATCACCAGCCAGCGACTCAGCACATATTCTGGGTCAATCGGGATGCGCAATGCTCGGAGAACCATAGAGCTATACGCTTGGAACGCAAAAATTGCAGGCGCTTTCATGTTTCCACAGCAAATATGTGAGGTAGCTATCAGAAACGCTGCTGGAGAGGTGTTAGAAGCCGTATATGGGCGTCAATGGCCTTGGGCAGTAGGTTTTGAGCGAAGCCTGCCTGACCCGAAGTATGGTTTCAGCATGCGAAAAGAATTGGGACAGGCTAGAGGAAAGGTACCCGCAGGAAATACAAACAAGGCTATTCCCGAGCTTAAATTTGCCTTTTGGGGAAAATTGTTCACTAAGCGGTTTGATCGGCGTTTGTGGAATCCTCATTTGCGTAGTGCGTTCCAGGGGCTACCCCAGGGAGTGACAGCCCAGCGGTGCAGACAAATGATATACGAGGAACTTGAAAAAGTTCGAGGCCTACGAAACCGGATAGCTCACCATGAGCCTGTATTTCAACGTAATTTAGAAGCCGACTACGCGAGAATCGAAAGGCTGGTTGGTTGGCGATGCCCCCGCACTAAGACCTGGATGAATGAGATTGATATGGTGAGGGAGCTGCTGAAGGTAAAACCCTAATCGAAGCTATTGGAATCCCAGGCGCACAACAGGCGATATGAAATATATTTCTTCTAATTGACGGTGATAAGTGGTGGTAAAAGAACTGGTGCCAATGACCCCTGATGCTTTTAGGTCTGAACTTTCAAGCAGGGGTTGGACGCCTCAAATGCTTAGCGAGCGCTGGGGAATGACGCGCCGAAGGGTGTTGCAAATCATCGCGGATGCGGATCGTCCACGTTATTACGATGATGCAGTGAAAGCACTACCTATGGCATCATCTGAGTGAAATATATTTCGAGATTTAGCGGGAAGTATATTTCACACTAAGCCCATAGCAACCAATCAAGGTAATCACCGCATGAAATCGAAACCTGAGCTGACAAATCGCGATCATCAAAACATGGACTCTTTTCTAGGTCATGTTCTAGAGGACTACAAATCAGGGGCCATCACGAAGGAGCAGGCAGTGAGTGGTTTAGCCCACGTCATGGCGGCTCTTGACTTGGATAACTACCCCGAAGCTCGCTCCTGGTTCGATCAAGGCCGGAAATTTATTCGAGAGTAGTGAGATTGCCTACCCTGGGCGTTAACGCCGGGGGTAATTGCTAGCCGATCCGTGGGGTCTGCTGGGAAAACCAACTAACAATGGACAACCAATGTCTAGCTGCGTTGAACCGCCTGATAAGCTCACTATAGTTCTGGACAGGGATGCCCAGCGTTTAGTAAAGCGCTACCGTGAGGCCTACTATAAAGTTCTAGAGACTCCCGAAGACAAGCGCGGCCCAAAAGCGCGTAGCTGATATGGAAGCTGCTGCTAAGGAACTGGCGTTATGGATCGATGTGATTACGGAACAGGCCGAGCAAACTAAGAGTTAAAGGAAAAGTCCGACGCATAAGCCATGGGCCGTCGCCGCCGGTTCGTATAGCCATTCTATGAATCAATCTGAATCAGCAGGACGCATGTCATATTTGAATCAATTTATCAGTGCGTGGAAATTCGGTCACACTTTCAACAGTCAGGTCCGACCAACCCATGATCAGGTCACCACACTGCGGGCGCAGGTGACCGCTGTGCTGGAGACAGAATACAAGCAGTGGCTTCATGCACAGGCGACCGGGTTTGCGGAAGGAATACCACCGAGGCATGTGATTAACCGCTGCCATGCCATCTCGCAAAGCTTCTTTGAGAACTATGGCCGACACGGCGCTGCTACGTCGTACCCTATTTTTGTGACTGTCGGCAATGTTTTCTATCAAGGGCTGGACATTTATGGGCTATCGAAAAATGAACTACGCGCCATCATTAGCCAGGGCCCTACAACAAGGGAAACGCTAGGTGTACATGTGTGGCTTACACTAAGCGACTCGACGGTCATGGATCTGACGTTGATACCCACATTAAGGGCACGTGGAATACTCCCGGCCGGTACGAGAGAATTAGGTAGCGTGCTCATGTGGAATGAAGCCAACCCGGGGCCCTTCAGGTTTAGGCCTTTGCTGGTGGATAATCAGTTTTTATACCGCGTAGATAGCATTCGCCCACCCGATGAATGACGCTGGAAACTTATCGAGGAAACACCAGCGGCTATGGCTCGAAATAAGCGTAAAGCCCTGTGGATCGACCGCCGATGTTGTGACTGGACCTTTTTGTCCAGCTTGATGGCCTCTGCCCAACGGCAGCGCTTTCCCTTGCTGCTAGTTAACTGGTGCGAAGCTCGGCGCTACTGGCGACACCATAGTTGCACAGGCACGGAAGTTATCAGTATGCAACGCGCCCGTGAATTGAAAGAGGCGCGATATAACGGGTATGGCGAGCCACCCACGAGCGGTGGGGGCGGTGGGCCTGTCAGCCCCTTAAAGCCGACACCAACAAACCCAACTGCCTCGGCCTAACAGATCAAGGAAAAGCCATTCAATGAGCAAAATCAGGCACGACGCTGAAATGTTCTCAAATGTAATAGCGTCGAGAATGGAGGACGGATCAGTCACAGACGCCATTGACGTTATTACCCGCGATGGTGAGCCGGAGACGCTGCTAGCTGTTGTGCGCAGCGAGCTTGATTTTGACCTGTACTATTCAAGTGGCAAGACTTACACCAAGTACCAGCACGCCTATGCTGCTATTGGCGCTGCCATTGACAAGGCCAATCCCGAGCATAAACCGCTTAACGGCCACTGGGTCGATTAATGGCACTAACTAGGCGAAATCAACAGCCGAACTTTGAGTAGATAAAATGAAAGAATTATTGTTCGTATGTGTTGGTTCACTACTTCTATTTTTTATCGTTAAAGATGGACGGAAGTCTTTCAGCAGGAAAGCTGGGGAAGAGATTAAACTTGATGAGTTTAAGGATAGGCCTTCACTAACGTGGACGAAGCGCGACCCAAAGAATCCAATTGATACCGATTTTTGAAAAGCTGGAGAAGCCTCCCACAGCAAAACTGAGGGAGGTGTGAAGTCAACGATCAGGACGAACCACAAGGCCGTATAGCCCATGCCGCACGGGGTAGGTTCGCCGTTTGCCATCGATAGATAGCCTTACTGAGGCAGCGTAGGGCCAGTCCCGAGAAAGGAACGTTACCCTCGCTTTCCGCCGCTCAATCCCAAAGTCCGCTGGGTCAACATCTGCAAAAGGCTGACCCTCCATCGCTCGCCAGTAGCAACGAAGATCAGCATTGCCGCGGACGATTAGCACTTCATCATGGTTTTCCATTCCTCTCTCCTCATTCCCGCTATGACAGGTCTCAAGGAGAGGTAGGGGGCGGTGTGACGGGAAACGTTGCCGGGATTACGGCCAGGAGGTTTGATCGACAGGCAGCCGTCCATCAGGGTCATAGGCGTCAAGCCGATCCTGGTCGCCAAGTGCGTCGGTGTAGACCACCAGATTCACACCGCCCGGGTTGGCCATCGATGGAAACAGGATGCCGCTGGCGCCAGCCTCAATGGCCAGGTCGCCAAGCAACCAGCTTGGCGGCTCAACGCGATCATTAAACCAGAGCCTACGCCAGTCACAACTCATTTCCTGCCAGAGAGAGTCCCAGTCAGCTGAGTACCCTTGGCTGAAGTCCACCACGCTGGCTAACTCTACGGTGTAGCTCACGATCAGCCCGGGTGGCATGAGCGTTGAGAGCTGCCGGTACTCCTCGAAGGCGGTAAGCTCTTCAAGAGCGAGGTAGAGGGCTGACGCCCCGATACGATTAAGACGGCCACCATGTTGAGCTGCGCCGGCTCCACTGGTTGGCGCGATCGCCCAGCGAGGGACATGGATACGATAGGCAGGTTGCTCGATCAGGCTGGAAAGAATCATCCGGCCGCGCCTGCGTGAAGCGATTGTACGTAGCGCAATAGATCCTCAGCACGCCCCTCACTAACCAGCTGCTCGGGTGTCCTGAAATCGAATGCGCTAATCGGTTCATTGCGAAACCAGAACGCAGCATCCTGAAAACTGCCATTTATGTCAGCCGCAGCGCCCATGACTCGTACCGCATCCCGTAAATAGGCCTGCAGCTTCTCTGCCCCTTGGGCGCGATTGATGGTAACGCGGTGTACATGTGCCCGGGAGGCCAGCGTCTGAACATCCATGCCCAGGGCTAAGCAAAACATCTTCGGACTGATGATCGGGCTCTTGGTTTGCCGTGCTCGTGCTTTCAAGTCAGCCAGGAACTGGCTGAAGGTGTCGGGAGCATCGTAATCGGATGGCTCGGTGATTGCTTCTGCGCTCATAGCCTATCCTCCACGCATTTATGCAGCGATATTGCTACATAAATGCATCATAGAACCTCAACTCTCTTGCGTCCATCCCGACGAGGTGCTGCCTGGTCAGCTGAACAGCTTGGGCACCCCGTTTACTTCCGCCTTAGCGCCGCCAGGCTTGGTAGATCCTTTGCTCGTTTTCGCCTGGCCTGCCTGCTTACCTTGGTCTGCTGGCGCTTCACTGCTCGAGGCCTTTCGTCCTTGGCGACCAGCGGCTCCTCCACGCTTCTTCAGGCGCCGCTGGATCGGTGAAGACGGTTCTGCACCATCCTGGCCAGACTCGACCGCTTCCAGCTGCTCAGCAGCGCCTGAAGCCGTTTCAGCCTTATCAGCGGGAGCTGCTTGAGGGCTACCCTGGGTTTTACCCTCAACGGGGTCTACGGGTTGAGGTGAGTCATTCGGCCCTTCACTTAATAGCCAGGAGCCATCCTCGGCGGTCGGCTGCGTTACTGGTGGCTCATGCTCAACTGTGGCCGGCACCGCCTCCCCCTGGCCAGGGATAATATGGGCTTCATTCGGTGCGTCTTCGACTTCTGGGCTCCAGTCATCCAGCTCAGCGGAAACATCACTATGGTTATCTGCGCCAGAGGCTGTCGCCACTTGCCCCCCATCTTCAGTTTCGCCCGTGGATTCGGGTTGCTCGGCAATCGGTGCAACATCCCCCCTGTTTGCCATGTGCGGGGCTGGTTCCTGGGGCGCGACCCGTGCAATATTCCCACCGGCTAGGTCAGCGCCATCCTCCAAGAGCCAGGCTCCCTCTGAATCGCCTTCGTTGCCTCCGTAGGGCTTGTCTGCAGTGGTGTCATTCATTCCTTTCTGCTCGTCCTGTGCAACATTCCCACTGCCGCCAGGGGCATCCTCCAACAGCCAGGCGCCAGCACTATCCGTCTGCTCGCCTGAAGCTGCTGTGGCTGGTGCCTGCTGTTTCTGGGCGCGCTTGTCCTTCTGTGCAACATTCCCACCGCTCGGGCTGGTCTGGCAGGTCTCTTCCTGTGCAGTATCCCCACCTGTTGTCACGGGGTCATCCAATAGCCACGAGCCGGCCATGTCAGCCTTGTTGTCTGATTTTAAGCTGGGTTCAGAGGCTTTGCTTGCTGCCTCTTCGCTCTCCTGTGCAGCATTCCCACCGCTTGAGTCGGACTGCTTCTCTGCCTTCTGTGCAGTATTCCCACCGGGTTTCGGTGCGGCGCCTGCTGGCGCCGTGGCAAATAGACTGACATCACATACATCGGACGCTGGAATACCTTTAGGCTTGGTCATGCGTTCTTCCCGCTTACCACTGTCTTTTGTTGGTGCAACGCCCGCGTTGCCACTGTGCTTGCCCTGGGGGCCGAGGACGGTCACCTCATAAGCGGTTTCTCGCGGGTATAGGCCTTGGTGTTCTGCTGGCAGCTCCACCGCGATCATCCCCCTGAAC
>Ga0209345_10005505_pt1 | contig 11726 bp, 11 predicted proteins | sample Cruoilmetagenom7_FD_187294 | JGI IMG/M metagenome (GOLD analysis project Ga0209345, IMG submission 187294) | Oil polluted marine microbial communities from Coal Oil Point, Santa Barbara, California, USA - Sample 7 (SPAdes) (version 2) | ecosystem: Environmental > Aquatic > Marine > Oil seeps ...
TTGCCGCAGATCAGCCAACAGACTCTCCTGTGCTGCATGGGCCATGTTCTGCTGCAATGCGAAATACATCATCCCCGCAAACAAGCTTAATGCCATAAAGATCGCGATGAGGCTCAGCCGAAAATTGACGTCCAGCATACCCGCATTGGATAATTGTAGTGCGAAAAAACTCAGTATGATTGGTAAAGCCACCAATGGCCCCGCAATACGTCGGGCGTTACGGCTGCCAGGCCCTTGCCCCAACAAAATTGCCATCCAGCCAACATCGCGGAAGTGGAGCATCACGGCGATAAAAAGAAACGCAAACGCGATCGATGTTAAAATGGACATCGCACTAAATACAGAGATCGCAAAACGCCCTTCTGCATCAAAGATAAACCCGATGATTCCAACCAATGCGATCATGAGGCCTAAAGTTGAAAATACGACCAAACCACGACTTTTACTTATGCCAATCAACTCACTGAGAATGCCTCCGCAAAAAAGAGCGAAGCACGTCGCGGTCATGAACGACATACGGTTCGTGCCAAAGTCGATACCCGAACCGAAGAGCGTATGATCTAATCCATCTCGGCCGTTAAAGTACAAAACTTGGTCAGCCAAAGCGAGGCTGCATATCAATCCAATACAAATCACTTTTATCAAATTCGGCCAATTATTTGCTGTGCACAGTACAATGACCGAGCTGAGCACCAACAATATCGCCGTACTCGGCACCATCGCCGCCAGCCCTGTGCGCAATTGCGACAGCACCGCAGAATTCATCCCCCACCCAATCAGCTCGATGAAGCATATAATGATCGTAAGATAGACCAATGCCTTGGCCAATAACGGCGCGTACGCATCGATCTGCATCGGCCTCGCAATCCGTTGTGCCTTGTTTTGTCTCTGATCTGCCATGTCACCCGCTTCGATTTATCATCATCAGCGCATCAAGAATGGTGCACGAATCATTTCACGCGACAGTCTCATGCATCCCTTATGTGGCAAAGGAAAGAAGCGATATAGAATCATCCGGAAGCAGCAAAAAGCAACTAAGCCATTTTACGCCGCACAAGCCCAACAATGCCCCACACTAGCGCAACTAAGGCGATCACTGCCGCGGCAGTAAACAGGCCAAACTTCAAAGGCGTCAGAACAGCCTTAGCCCCCAACACATCAATGCCCTTCAACGCCATCGCCTGAACAGTGTTCTCTGCAAAATCAACGGCCATCGTCAGAAACGCTGGCACGCTCAGCCATTTCCCCCAGCCGCCAAAAAAGCGCAGCGCCATTCCCGCCATAAAGCCGCCATAGGCCAAAGGATAAGCGGCATCTAGCAACACAGTAACCCAAAAATGTACCTCACGCTGCTCAGCGCTCATGCCAGCGATCAGGGCGCGCGCCTCATCCGGTGAGACAACTGTATCCAGTAGAATGCCGCCCGCATCTGCTATCCAAATGGAGAATCCGAACCCGATCAACATCATCAACACAAATGAGATCAGCAGTCCCGGTGTCGATTTGATCGCGTTTATCATTTTAAGTCCCCAAAATGCTTCGACAAACGCAGCGCCTGCCCCTGATAGTTAGAGCCTTTAGCGCCATACAGGCCCTTAGGCCGCCCCGCCATAGGTTCATAAATCAACTTTGCCACGGGCTGCCCATGCTCAAGGATGAAAGGCACATCGCGGGAACGCACTTCCAGCACAGCCCGGCTCCCGCCTTTATTCGTACCAAACCCCGGATCAAAAAACCCAGCGTAATGCGCACGAAACTCGCCCAGTTCAGGCGCGATGGGCGCCATTTCAGCCGCCTCCATCGCTGCAACCTTCACCTTCTCACGGCTCACGAGAATATAGAACTCTTCCGGGTTCAGCACGATGCGCCCGTGACGGGGATAGACAGGCTCCCAATAGGCGTCAGCCGGGTGCGCGCCTATTCCGCGTAAATCCACAATACCGGAATGATGTTTGGCCCGATAGCCAACAGGCCCGTCCTTCACACTCTCCAGATCAATCGATACAGTCTTCTCACGTAAAGCGTCCGGCCGTCTTCTCTTGAATCGTATTTGGGCCAGTCGATCACCGGGTCTCACCTTAATCGGGAACGTCCGCGGGCTTATCTCCAGATAAAGCGGGCCAGAATACGCCGTTGGTACATCATCAAAAGCCTTGCCTTTATTGGTCACCAATCGTGTGAACACATCAATGCGACCTGTTGAGCTCTTCGGATTGGCTCGCGCTGAAATGCCATTCGGCAGCTTCAAGCTTTCTTGCAGAGGCACAAGGTACACGCAGCCTGTTTCGAGCACGGCGCCACCTTTTACAGACAAATCAACACGGTGCATTTCCACGCCCGGTTCCTGCAACATGTCAGCAACGCTGCGGTCTTTTCCCGGCAAAAAGCTCGCACGCAAGCGATAAGCGTCCTCAGCAAGGCGCAGGTCTAAACTCGCAGGCTGCACCTGTCCGTCTGCCAGCGGCAGCTCAGAACGGATCGCCCCGGCGCTCACAAGCGCCTCAATTTCTTTGTCTGGCAAAACGCCTATGTCTTCTGACATGCTTGCACCCTTCACCCTGAAATGCATAAGACCTGTTACAGATTCGTGCAAAGGATAAGACGGAAGATGGCAAATTCATCAGACGACGCTAAAAAAGAGTGGAACCCTGCTACGCGCGCCGTACGTGGCGGTGTCATGCGTTCCCCACATGGCGAAATTTCTGAGGCGCTTTATCTAACCTCCGGTTATGCTTATGACAGCGCTGAGCAGGCAGCGGCGCGTATGCGCGGTGACGAAGATGGCTTTGTCTACTCACGCTATGGCAGCCCGACCAACGAAATGTTGCAGCAACGCCTCGCACTAATTGAAGGCGCGGAAACATGTCGTGTCACCGCCTCTGGCATGGGGGCCATCTCCAGCGCCCTTCTCGCGCCACTTCAACAGGGTGACCGCGTTGTGGCCGCCGCCGCACTCTTTGGCTCCTGTCGCTGGATCATCGCAAACCAAATGCCTAAAATGGGCGTCGAAACTGAGTTCGTAAACGGCGCAGATATGGCGGCGTGGGAACGCGCGCTATCTAAACCTACGAAACTCGTTTTAATCGAAAGCCCCGCCAATCCCTTGCTGGATGGTGTCGATATTCAGGCTGTCGCCGCACTCTGCAAAAAAGCAGGCGCGATGCTTATCGTCGATAATGTGTTCGCCAGCCCTGTGCTACAAAAACCATTAGATCTCGGCGCGGATGTCGTCGTCTATTCCGCGACCAAGCATATGGATGGCCAAGGCCGCGTCCTTCTCGGCGCGATTCTGACGTCTAATGAAATTATGGAAGAAACATTTGATCCGTGGCTGCGCCATATGGGGCCTGCCGCATCACCTTTTAATGCTTGGGTGGTCCTCAAAGGTCTGGAGACACTCGCCCTGCGCGTAAATGCTGCCAGCGTAACGGCTGCGCGCCTTGCCGATGCTATCGCTGATCATCCGGCTTGCGCCGCTGTGCGCTACCCACATCGCAGTGACCACCCGCATTATGATGTTCACAAACGGCAAATGACATCTGGCGGCACGATGATCGCTTTATCCCTGAAAGGCGGACAAGCGGGCGCCTTCAAATTCTTAAACGCGCTGAATATTGTGGATATCTGTAATAATCTCGGCGATGCAAAATCGCTAGCCTGCCACCCATCATCGACCACGCATCGTGCATTATCTGATGAAGAACAGGCCGCTATGGGCTTAGATAGTAGTTGGGTGCGTTTCTCAGTTGGCCTTGAAGATGCCGACGATCTGGAAAAGGATGTTCTAAACGCGCTCTCGTCTACCTGACGGCACGTTCGAATCCCGTAGAGTAAAATATATATGGCAAAACGGCATGCACTTCCCAAGTATGAGGCTGAAACCAGCGGCATAATCGTGCGTGCGCTTCCAAAATTCATGTATGACGAGTCAGACCCCGCCAAGAGCGTCTATTTCTGGTCATATACGATAGATGTCGAGAACGCGTCAGACCGCGTATGGACACTCACACGGCGCTATTGGACCATTGTTGACGCAAAAGGCCGCAATCAAGTCGTGGAGGGCGAAGGCGTTGTTGGCCAAACTCCCACACTCCAGCCGGGAGAGCGTTTCAGCTACACATCTGGCTGCCCCCTTTCAGCCCCCTCTGGCATGATGAGCGGCTTTTATGACTTCGTAGATGAAACAGGCGCGGCGCTGAAGGCCATCATCCCGCCATTCTCGCTGGACTCCCCTTATGATACATCGCTGCCCAGCTAAGCCCTCAGGGTATCTAGATGCCTCATGTGCAAGCGCGCCATGTCATGTGATAAAGTGACGACAAGGCACCCCTGAATGGCTACGCAACAGATTTCGTAGGTCTAGTCAGGTTAGTTCAGAGTTACAGGAACAGAATGAATGTCAGCAATCTTCACCCCAAGCTCTGATAAAGAGTTCTACACACCATTTGGCCCAATGATGGCCTACTACAAAATGCCTGCTGATCTCGTCGCATACTTAAACGCTGCCATGTCTAACGACCTCGCTGACCACTCAAAAAGTCTCGTCGGCAAGGTCCACGAAGAACTCGCTTTCAATAAAACAATCATCGACAATGTCGCCGGCGCACTCGGTAATCTATTCATTGAGTATCACATACGTGCCCAACGTCGCGGCCATTTCGGCACGTATGATCACACCACCAAGAATTACGAATTTCAAATCGGTGCGGGGTCGTTCGTGCGCCAGTTCGCGAATGAATATAACCCACTGCACATTCACACAGGCTGTACGCTTTCATGCGTGGGGTATTTAGGATTGCCAGACGGTATTGAGGAAGAATGGGCGCGCGACTATCAAGATCACCACCCCTCACACGGCCATTTGCAATTCGCGCACGGCACAGACACACACTACTCAGTGTCGAACTTCATGGTGAAACCCAAGGTCGGAGACTTCTATATCTTCCCGTCCTATATGTTCCACAGCGTCTACCCCTTCAAAAGTGAAGGTGAACGTCGTTCTTTCAGTATGAATGTCTCGATCAATGAATCAGAGGCAGCTGCCTAGACAGTGCCTCTAATGCCATCAGCGCGCCCCTACCCGCGCGCAGATTGCGCCAGTTCGATCCAGCTAATAACTTCTTCCTCATCCGGCTTGGATGAGCGGCTAATCATCCGCTCATTGCTTGGGTCAGTGAAAAAGTTCATCGCTGATGCCAACAGATCGTGAACCGACGCATCGGCCAAATCAATCGAGCTGCGCACACCTGACCCCACCAAAATCTGTGCATCGTGAACCCGCAGCCCCGGCACATCCAGCATCAGCCACGTCTGGTCTTGCCAGTCTTGAAACACTTCTGGAGTGATGTATGCCATTCCCATCTCTTCAGCGACTTCATCAGCGTTCGCTTCCAGCAAGTCCGCAATTGTCGTGATGCCCACACGCTTCAGGCGCTTAGCTGTCTTGCGACCAATAGAGGGCGCGTCAACGACAGGCGAATCAAGATCAAGCCCATGTTCACTCGTCACGGCCTCACCATCGTCTTCACCATCATCCGCTTCATCTTCCGCGGCGAGCGCTGTCTTACGCGCCGCTTCGGCTTCCATCTCACGGCCAAGTGCTTCTAGCGCTTCGAAGTCTTCCAGATCTTCAATGTCTACATCGCCCTCAAGGTCATCTGTGCTGGCATAGACTTCCTCGTTTTCAATGTGATCGCTCTCATCCTCGATACCTTCAAGATAGTCAGCTTCGACCGGCTCCGCCGCTTCGGTCGCTACCGCAGGTACATGCTCAACTTCGTTGACGGGCTCAGCCGTAACTTCTGGAACAATTTCAGGCTCAGGCGTGATAACTGGCTCTGGTGCTGGCTCCTGCGCAGCGGGTGCAGCCTTAACCTTCAGCTTCGGTCGCTCTTGTGGGGCCTCAACTTTCGCTACTGGCGGCGTCATCACAGCTTCTTCAACAGACTCTGGCGCGGCCTCAAGAATAGGCGCCTCTTTGCCCTTCGCTTTAACTTTTTCGCGCTTCGGCTTCGGCGCTTTGACGGGCTTAGGTGCTTTCACAGGCTTTTCGGCCTTCACCTTTTTTGGCTTCTCGACTTTTACCTTTTTAGGTTTTTCAACCTTCGTCTTCGCAGGTTTAGCCACTTTAACTTTGGCAGGCGTCATATCTGGAACGACACGCTCCACATGCTTCGTGCCTGTCTCAGCGGCCTCTTTCGCATTCAGCTCCTTCAGCGGCACACGCAGCACTTGCTTGGCGTGCAGTTTGCGGATGGCCTTATCGTCTTTTGGAAGCGATTTAACGACCTTACCTGTCGCCTGAAGCTCCTTATACATTTTCTCGACAGTCTTCCGGCTCTCCCGGTCGTCCATCTTCTTCATCACTTTCTGAATAGGAATATCCAGTGTGGAGAGATAACCGCGAAGTGTGAGATGTACTTTCTTCGGCTCAACTGAGGCTTCAGCGAAGGCCCGATCAAACAAGACAGCAACACCTTGCGTCGCGTGTGCAACCAATCCAGCAATCACATCTAACAAAGTCTCATCTAGGCCCGCAGGTGGATTCTTGACGCCCAAGTCGACGTTATAGTGATCTAACAGCGTGTGGTAATGTGGGTGAGACGCCTCAGCGCCGGCCCGCACCATATCGGAAACAAAGCCCGGCCCCTCGCCGACAGTCAGCTCTGGGTAGCCCATTTTCTCGACACGTACTTCGATCTCGGCACGTGACTTGGCGATACTCCATTCGACTGCGCGGTGTATTGCGCCTTCTTCCTCAGTTTGCCCTGTATGAAAAGGCTGCAACGGATCAGCATAATAGTGGCTCATCACGCCCAAAGCATATGCCGCTTTAGCCCAGCTTTTCTTGCGTAACGCCTCCACAGCCTTGCCATACCACTCGTTAGCGGCATTGCGCGCACCGCCCCATTCCCCTTCAGAGATATGCAAAACATGGTTCTTAAAATCTTTGAATTCAGCATCCGGTGCCTTAGCCCCGCGCAACAGTTCAAGATGATGCACCAGCATCACATCACGCCAATTGGTCGCTTCAGGCCCACTCAAGCGGTCCAGTGCTGACATGACAATAAAATGATGCGTCGACCGGCAACGGTGGGCAACAATAACGCGTTGTAAAAGACTAGACATAGCGACGCTCCGGTGGGCGAATTTCAATTCTCGGCATTCGAGTCTGTTGCGGTTAATGGCGCGTTAAACACTCAAACAAACGCTCGAATATTACGGCTTGATCATAAAGACACATACGCAACCCTACTGATTGCCAAAACCGCATCGCTCAGACACGCTGCAGTCAAACGATAGGAGTCGAAACAAAGTGACAGTAACAACAGCGCCATATGCAGAGGCCATCACGCAATCACTTGAGGCCAGCGCGGCCTCGAATATTGACCCTACACCGCTCATATATGCGCGCCTCTTTGCCCTACACCCCGATATGGAAGCTCTGTTTGTCATGGATAAAGATGGCGGAGTACGCGGCTCAATGATCCAAACCTGCCTTGAATGCATTCTAGATCTAATCGGAGAGCGCCGCACCGCACCCGTTATCATCCAAGCCGCCCGCATGGATCATACAGGCTACGGCGTATCAGAAGATCTATTCGATGCGTTATTCATTGCGATGCGTGATGTCTTTCGCGACCAAATTGGCCAAGACTGGACACCCGAAATCGATTCAGCATGGACGGATATGCTGGGTGAAATCAAAAGTTTTCAATAGTTTATGGCTCGTGGATTTGTTGAGAATGCTCCGAACGATATGCTTGTACGATGATACTTAAAACAGCTCACGATGTTCATGATGCCGTCAGCGAGATCATTAAGACGCGCGCCCTCCAAGTCGCCAATAGTGAGTATGATCGCGTTGTCTTGATTGATGCAGTGGCAGCGTCTCGCAAAGCGGCTGATGCTGTCGCCATAGAAGGGTCCAGCACACTGTATCACGCCGCCATTCAATCTCAGCTCAATACGTTATTCAGCACTTATAACGATACCAGCGGGCAGTACACAAATGGCCGAGCTGCTATCGGTGACATCCTGAGTGACATCGCCCAGCTAAGCCAGCATTTCGCATAGGCACAACAGCCACCTTATGCGCCCGCATCAACGCCGCACTGCATCGCATCCTGATTTTCGATGATCGCAGGCATGTCGGCTTCCTCAGCGGCAAACCGACGTATCAACATGATGCCCTGCTGCGTCGGGGAAACAATTCGCGAGCCGTCTGACGCACTGACCTTCTGCCCATCCATCGCAATGACATAATCAAAATCAGCACGCGCCAATTGCTGGTCATTCACCACAAAATAATTATCGGAATTCTGTTGGTACAGTGACAAGGACCAGTATCGTGGCCACGTCTTACCCGACACGCGCACAGGGCCATCCGCCAAGTCATACGCCATTGATGTAATGATGCTGTCCGGGTTGGCACGCCGCGCCGCTTCCATACGCGGGCCATAAGTGCGATTATGATAACACGCATTCCATCCACCCGCCCCTGCAACAATCCGGGCTTCAAGCGCCGTCATGACCGTCTTAGGTGCCTTATCTATTGTCCGCGCGCGTACGCCGAGAAAAACAATCGCAGCCAATAACAGAGCGCCGACAATATAGGTCATCATTGATCGATTCAGCATGAGATCCGCTCCACATCTGGCAGACTGATATTCGGCAGCACCGCCCGCGTCGCATCACTCGGATTATAGACTCGCAAATTCAATTCAAACGATTTTTCAGCTTCTGCCTGCGCAGGCAGCCACGCCTCATCTTTTTCAGTCGGGGATACATTTATCAGCCAGTCACCATCGCCATTCCGCGGGATCGTCACACTGTTCCAGCTTGAGCGATTATGCGCATTCGGCACATAATGCTGTGTCTCTCGGTCATAGAGCGTCAACGACCACCAACGCGTATCTATCGGTGTGCCTGTGACACGATACTCGCAAGAAGATGATAGCGGGCGGCCTTCATTGTCCGCGATCGCGATGAAATAGACCGCCTCCTGCGAGGACAGCCCCAGCGGCCCACCAATCGCCACCTTCGCGCGCTCAACACCAGAAGCTGTCGCTGCGCCAATCTTGTCTGAGTACAGCCATAGTGAGTCTGTCTGCTCAAACCCATCAAAAATGGAGTCCGCAGATGTCAGCGAAGACATCGTAAAATGCCTCGCAGCAAAATACGGCGCCGCGACAACAAAGAGCGTCCCCACCAAAATACTCAGTAATTTCATCTACAGCTCCACACACCTGCCCTGCAGCCATGAAGCAACCCAGTCACGATAAGGCAACGTCTAATCGCGAGTATAAGTGGTTCAAAATTGGTAACCGCCAGACAGGTTAGCGCTTGTCTTTACGGCTCTTAGCGCGTGTCTGCGGCTTCGATTGCGGCGTGGACTTATACGCATAAGGGTTCTTACCCTGACGTACAAACAACCGAATCGGCACACCTTTCATCTCAAAGGCTTCACGTACACCATTGATCAGATAACGCTTGTACTGCTCCGGCATTTGTTCTCCGCGTGATGCAATCAACACAAATGTCGGCGGACGCGCCTTCATCTGCGCCATATAACGCGGTTTGATTCGCTTGCCGTGCACTGCTGGCGGCGGATGCCGCTCAACAGAGTGCCGCAACCATCGGTTCAAATCGCCCGTCTTTACGCGGGCTGTCCAGTTGTCATATGTATGCGAAACGGCAGGCATCAGCTTATCGACATGCTTGCCCGTCAGGCCAGACAAAAACACGATCGGCGCACCACCCGCATTCGGCAACAGGCGCTCTGCCTTATCCCGAATCCCCTTGGCGAATTCACCATGATCTTTCACCTGATCCCATTTGGAAACAACCAAGACGAGGCCGCGCCCCTCGCGCAACGCCAGGTCAGCAATCTGTAGATCCTGTTTCTCCAGCGCGTCTTCGCCGTCCATTATTAGCGCGACAATATCAGCATACTTCAAAGAGCGGATGGTCTCGCCCGTGCTCATGCGCTCTAGTTTTTCTTGAACCTTTGCACGCTTACGCAAACCCGCTGTATCAACCAACCGGATACGACGACCTTCCCATTCCCAGTCAATTGTAACGCTATCGCGCGTGATACCAGCTTCTGGTCCCGTCAACAGACGATCAGATTGCAGCATCGTATTGATGAGTGTGGATTTGCCCGCATTCGGCCGCCCCACAATGGCCAGCCTTATAGGTTTATCCGGGCGTACAGGCTCTGGTGTGTCATGCTCACCCAAATCGACAGCATCAATGGCAGCAACCAGCTCATCGTCCGTAAGACTGTCATCTTCAACATCAATATGCGCCAGCTTTTCCAGCACATCTTCGCCAACACCACCGGTATAATCATTGGTGATTTCTTCCATCGCGCGTTCGAAGCCTTCTTCACCCAGCGCTTCGCGGATCGCGTTGAACAAATCCACCATCCCCTCGCCATGCTCAGCAGACAGCGCGACAGGCTCACCAAAGCCCAGAGAATAGGCCTCCATAAATCCCATCTCGCCGGCGCGGCCCTCAGCCTTGTTCGCCGCCAACACCACGGGCACATCAGCCTTCCGCAAAATCGCAGCAAACGTGCGGTCCTCAGATGTCACGCCAACGCGCGCATCAATCATAAACAGAGCAAGTTCTGCCTCTGCAATGGCTAATTCTGTTTGCATCCGCATACGGGATTCAAGGCTATCATCGCGCTTGTCTTCGTAACCCGCCGTATCAATTAGTTGCAGCGGCATACCGGCCAGCCAACCTTCGGCTTCTTTCCGGTCACGCGTCACGCCCGGTTGGTCATCGACCAACGCAATGCGCTTGCCCACCAAACGGTTAAACAATGTAGACTTGCCCACATTCGGGCGGCCGACAACGGCAAGTTTCAGTGGCATGGCACCGACATTCCTTCAAATCAGATATCGCTCGGAGGGTTATCCCCGAACAGGCAGGATATGTACCGGATAAATGCCGCTAAATATACACCGTGGAAAATGGGGCGTCGTGCGCCTTATTCAACAGCGATCAAACGTCCATCATCGGTCAGTACCAGCAATTTGCCATCCGCTGCAATCGGCTCAATGTAAATCGTCTGTTTCAGGTTCAATGATCCGACCTCTTCACCCGTCTGCGGAGAGAACGCAAGCAGTTCCCCTGTTGAGGCGACTAAGATAACCCGGTCAGAGGCAACAATAGGTCCAGCATAGCTAATGCGCTTTTTCTTCTTTTTCTCTTTTTCGTAAACTGTCAGCTGTTTGACCCAGTAAGCTTCGCCTGTGTCAGGCTTCAGCGCGGCCAGTTGGCCATCAACGCCCAGCACGTAAATCACATTCCCAGCAATCGCTGGCGCTTGCGTGGAACCGATTGGCTGTGTCCACACACGGTTCCCACTACGCCCATCAATCGCGACAGTCGTGCCAGATTGGCTAGAGGCAAACACGAGACCGCCGAACAGCACAGGTCGTGCGCCGATGTCGTTAATCTCAGAAATCGGGGTAAACCGCCCGGCTTGCGAGATAGCATCTGTCCACAAACGTCGTCCATTTGCGGCCCGATAAGCAATTACTTCGCCAGAAGAGTAAGGCGCAATAATGAAGTCCTCAATCGCTGCCACGCTTGGGCTGCCCAGAACACGTGCTGTCTCGGAAATCGCTTGATCGGTCCACGCGACCTCGCCTGTCTCAAGGTCTACAGCGAAAATCTCATTATTATTGGATGTAACAAAGATACGGCCATCA
>Ga0209345_10005506_pt1 | contig 11726 bp, 9 predicted proteins | sample Cruoilmetagenom7_FD_187294 | JGI IMG/M metagenome (GOLD analysis project Ga0209345, IMG submission 187294) | Oil polluted marine microbial communities from Coal Oil Point, Santa Barbara, California, USA - Sample 7 (SPAdes) (version 2) | ecosystem: Environmental > Aquatic > Marine > Oil seeps ...
TTAAAACAAAAAAGAACACTTTTAAAACAACTAAAGGCAAGCAAAAACTATTCAACAACTACGAAGTAAATTCTTACAATTACAAAAAATTAAAATACAATCAAAATCAAATACTTCCATCTATAGGTTCAAATCCCGATGATGGTCTTAAAATTGGAATTAATAATATATTTACTGTTAATGGTTTTGAAAGAAATCCATTTACTCAACAGCACACATTAAATGCTGCATACTTTTTTGCAAATAAGGGATTTGATATAAAATACAATGCCGAGTTTGCCAATATTTTTAACAAATGGAATTTTCTACTAGAAACTGAATATACAAGTCCTAATTATACCATAAATTTTTATGGATACGGCAATGAAACTATTAATTATGAAGACGAATTAGGTGAAGATTATCATAGAGTTCGTTTAAGTACTTATGCTGCAAACCCTTCGTTAAAATGGAACGGACGTATGGGTGCTAAATTTAAAATTGGCGGAATAGTTGAAAGTATTGAAGTTGAAAAAACTGAAAATCGATTTATAAATAGTATTGATTATTTATTAGACAAAAGAAAGACGTACATAGGAGCTAAAACTTCGTATTTTTATGAAAACTACGACAATAATGCATTTCCAACAACAGGTATGCGTTTTTCATTTGAAGTAGGTTGGAAAACTAATATTGATAATCAAAAGGAAAACCACACCTATATTATACCTTCTATAAGTTTTAATCATAAAATAACCTCTAGCGGAAAAATAGTTTTTGCAACAAAATTTAAAAGTAATATAATAATTGGTGATAATTTTGAGTTCTATAATGCAGCAAGTATTGGAGGTTATGATGGGTTACGCGGATATAGAAATCAGCGTTTTTCTGGTAACAAATCATTTTACCAAAATACAGATATTCGGTTTAACTTGAAAAAAGTTAAAACTCAATTAATACCACTTCAAATTGGATTGTTTGGAGGTTTTGATTACGGAAGAATTTGGCTTGATGATGAAAATTCTAATGACTGGAAAACCTCATACGGAGCAGGTTTTTGGTTAGTAGGTGCAGAAATGATTAACTTAAACTTATCCGTATTTAATGCCAAAGACGGTCCTTATATTAGGTTTGGTTTAGGTTTTGGATTTTAATAAAAATATTTAAAAAATAACATATGAAATACTTAAACATTTTAATTTTTTCGTTACTAGTTTCAACTAGTATATTTTCTCAAAATATTCAGCTAAAAACATTTAATTCAATTGAGTTAAACAATGACCGTTATTTAAAAATATACATACCGCCAAGTTATGAAATAGACTCTACAAAAATGTATCCACTAACCATAGTGCTAGACGCTGAATATTTATTTGATGTGTATGTTGGCAATGCCATTCTTTTTGCAAACAAAGAAAAAGCTCCTGAACAAATTATTGTAGGTATTAACCAAAACTATATGGATGAACGTTACGAAGATTGTTCTTATTCTCAAGAAAATAGCTATCCTACACAACAAGGTGAAGATTTTTATAGATTTATTAGGAGTGAATTATTTGAATATTTTGAAGAAAATTATAGAATTTCGCCTTTTAAAACTATTGTTGGTAATACATTAACCGCAAATTTTACTAATTACTTTTTAGTTGAAGACTACCCTGCTTTTAATGCATTCATTAACATAAATCCTTATTATGCTTTAGATATGCCAACAATGCTTCAAAGTAAAATAACATCATTAAATGATGAAAATATTTATTATTATTTAAGCAATAGTAAATACAATTCTGAAAAAAGAAAAAGCGCAATAAACACTACAAATTCAGTGTTAAGTGCTTCTGAAAATACTACTTTTAAATATAAGTATGACTTGTTTGAGAACAGCTCTAAAACAGCTTCTATTGGGCAAGCTATTCCAAGCGCTTTATCCTTTATCTTTGAAATGTACTCATCTATTTCAAAAGAAGAATTTGAGACAAATATTAAACATTTATCACCTCCAGATGCAATTGCTTATTTAGAAAATAAATATGTTGAAATAGAGTATTTATTTGGCAGTAATTTAAAAATTAGAGAACGTGATATTTTTGCAGTGGAATCAATTATATTAGATAAGGAAAATGGTGATTACCTCAAAAACTTTGGGGAAATGATTAATAAATTATACAACGAATCACCAATTGGAGATTACTATATTGGACGTTATTATGAAACCGGAAATAAACTAAAACTTGCACTAAGATATTACAAAAGTGGTTATATGAAATTACCTGAAGGTGACCCAAATGCCGATGGTTATTATGAAAATATTGAACGTGTACTTAGCAAACGTGATGGAACTTATATTGAACCAACAATAGAAAATTAAACTTGCTTTATTCCTTCATCAGAAATAGTTATTAATTTTTGTCTAAACAAGCCGCCAATAGCACTTTTAAAAGCTTTTTTACTCATTCCCAACTGGTATTTTATATCATCTGGTGAACTTTTATCATGTAACCCTAAAAAACCATTATGTTGTTTTAGAGCATTTAGAATAATAATTTCATTTTTAACAATTGTATGTTTAAAACCAACTGCTTGTAAACTAATATCTAGCTTTTCATCCTCACGTATTTTTTTTACGTAACCAACTAATTTTTGACCTTCTTCAATTTTTTGGTACAATTCATTTTTATAAAGCAACCCTTCAAATTCTTCATTTACTAAAACTGTAAAACCCATACCCGTATTTCTTACAACTATTAAGTTAACCTTATCACCTACTTTTAAATCCATTTTTATTCTTTTAAATTGTTGAAATATGCTTTTAATATTTGATCGTTTTCTTCTCTTGGTGTAAATATTTCTAATAATTTTGGTAGTTTTGATTCTTCATAAAAATTAGAAAGCTGCTCATCTAATTCAGCCTCATTGTTAACTATAAAATATTCAAAATTATGCATTTTACACAAATGCTCAGCAGTTAAATTATGTGGCGTTTCAAAATAATCTAATGCGTTTGATTCTTTAGGGCCAGGAATAAATCTAAAAATTCCTCCGCCACCGTTATTAATAATAATAATTCTAAAATTACTTGGAATGTAGTTATTCCAAAGTGCATTACTATCGTAAAAAAAACTAATATCACCTGTAATAAATACTGTATTTTCTTTTACTGAAAATGCTGCACCAATTGCTGTACTTGTACTTCCATCAATACCACTTGTTCCTCTATTACAAAATACGCGCAATGTTTTATTAACATCAAACAATTGTGAATACCTAATTATAGAACTATTACTTAACTGTAATTGTGACTTACTTGGAATTGAAATTAACAGTTTACTAAACACTTTTAAATCAGAAAACGCACAATTCTCAATAAATTCTTGATGCTTTTTTAATCTGACATCTTTCTTTTGCAACCAATAATCTTGATAACTGCTATCTACAGGTTTAGTTAAAAAGAAAAACTGGCTAAAAAACAACTGCGAAGACACTTTAAAATGATGTTCTAAACAATGAAATGTATCAAATGCTCTTTTAGCATCCGTATGCCAATGATGTTTTGGCTTATATTTACGAAGGTGTTGTTTTATTTTTTTTGAAACAATTAATCCACCTAAACTAATTAAAATATCTGGTTGAAATTTCTCCAACTCATCATCACCCAAAGGGAAAATTAACTTATCAATACTATTTATAAATTTTGAATGAGAAACGTTAGCTGTGTTTTCAATTAATACTAATACAGAAGGATCTTTAACTAAATGCGCTAACTGTGTTTGTAATAATTTATCAGGAAAATGTGATCCAACAAGCACCATTTTTTTAGTTGATGCATTCCAAATATCAGCATATTTTTGAAGCTCATCAACATCTAAAGGAATTTCATCTATTAAACTTGTTTTTACTTCTTCTACAACTTCTTCCTTAGTATATTTTATTATTTCTGTTTCGTACAAAGGTTCATCAAAAGGAACATTTATATGTACAGGTCCTTTTTTATTAATGGCAATTTTAAATGCCTTTTTAATATTTATTTCATCATTTTCATAACCTAAATTAGCATTGTATAAAATATGGTTCTCAAAAACATTTTCTTGTCTAATTGTTTGCCCATCGCCAATATCAATTAAATGAGCAGGTCTATCTGCTGAAATTATTAGTAAGGGAATATTGCTGTAAAAAGCTTCAGCAATTGCAGGATAATAATTTAACAATGCTGAACCAGATGTACACACTAATGCAACTGGTTTTCTTGTTTGTTGCGCAATTCCTAATGCAAAAAATGCAGCACAACGCTCATCAACAATAGATAAGGTTTCAATATCTTTAGAACCATTAAAACCAATAATTAATGGTGCATTGCGCGAACCTGGCGAAATTACAACGGTATTTATATTAAAATTTTCACAACTTTTTATAACAAGTTGAGCTAATTTGTTTTTTGGAAATTGACGCATTTACGTATAAAATTATTGTTGCAAAGTTACGGAAAGTTATTCTAGTAATAATCTAAATTAAACGAAGTAATCATCTATTAACGTGAGTTAGATATAGGTGAAATGTTACAAATTATTGAATTAGTGCTTTTTATAGTGGTTTTGTTATTCCTGCATTCGCAGGAATAACATCTTTTTTTTACTATAGAATTCATAAATAACTACTAATCAGAAGTCTTTATGTAGAACTCCTTATTCTAAAACCTTTTTCATTACCTCAGCTTTAGAAACTGTTTCTTCCCATTCATTTTTTGGATTACTATCAATTGTAATTCCCCCTCCAATATAAATTAAAGCCATACTTTTATTTAGTTGCATACAACGTAAATTTACAAATAAATTAGTGCTATTATCTATATTAAGTTCTCCTAAATAACCTGTGTAATATCCTCTGTTATAATTTTCGTTTTCTAAAATAAATTTAGTTGCTTTATTTTTTGGCAAACCACAAACTGCAGGTGTTGGGTGTAATGAATCTATTAAATTTTCTAATAAATTACTAGCCTTTAATTCGCCTAAAATATCCGTTCTTATATGTAATAAATTACCTGCTCTAATTGAATATGGCTTAGAGGTATTAATATTTTTTATACTGTTTTTAATATTTTCCAAAATATAATCTGTCACAAACTGCTGCTCTTGTTGTTCCTTTTCCTCCCAACTAACATTAGTTGTGTTTTTATACAATTGAGTTCCAGCCAAAGCCATGGTTTTAAATTTATTATCACATACATTTAATAACCTTTCAGGAGTTGCTCCCATCCACAAACCTATACTAGGATGAAACCATACATACACAAAAGCATTTTTATAATTGTTCAGCATTTTTTTAAAGGTATTCACAACTTCAAAATTAGGACACTCAACAATTTCTTTTCTTGATAAAACTACTTTTTTAGCATGGTTGTTTTTAATAAAATTTATTGCGTTTTGAACTAATTTAATATAGTTTTCTTTAGAATTTTCTTTCGAAATAACTTTAAAATCAGCACTACTTTCTACTATTTCTAAATCTTTATTATTTAAGATTTTAGAAAAAATAATTTTACACTTATCAATTGGGAAAAGCACTTTTTTTTCATCTTTATCAAATGGTGCAAATACAAACCCTTTCTCTTCAAAAGAGTTTAAAAAATATACATCTTTTGTATTTTGAACATACGCCGTAATTTCTATTTCATTAGGTTTTCTAAAAACCACAAATGGAAAATTTGAGTTATACGACTCAGAAATTTCATTAAAAAATGTTGTTAAATCTTTTTGCAATTGTTTTTAATTTAGTTGTTGAAAGCTATTATTTTTTTGCTAAAATATAGTTGGTTAATTTACACAAAGAAATTACTCTTTTTTTATCATCTTCAATCTTAATTTCTACTAAATGAATTGTTTTTCCTTTATGAATAATTCTTGCAGTAGCTGTAATAATTCCACTTTTAACACTTCTTAAATGATTTGCAGAAAACTCAATACCTCTTACACTATATTTTTCTATATCAATTGCCAACATTGATGTTGGGCTTCCAACACTCTCTGCCAAAGCCATGGTAGCACCTCCATTCAATATTCCATCAGGTTGATGAACTCTAGAGTTTACTGGCATTGTAGCAATTAAAAAATCATCCCCAAAATCTATATATTTAATATCTAAAGTTTCCATTAATGTGTTTTTACACATATTATTTAATAACTGAAGTGTGGTTTCTTTCTTACTCATAAAAAAATTGTTAGGCAGTAAAAATAAGAATTTAAAACTTTAAATAGTACCTTTGTAAACTAATTGTATTTTATTAAAATGGCTTACAGAATTAGAATTATTTTAGATGTTAAAAATGATGTAATTAGAGATTTAATTATTGACGAAACAATTAATTTAGAAGAATTACATTTTACCATTGCAAAAGCATTTGGATTTAAAGGACAAGAAATGGCTTCTTTTTACCAAACTAATACAAATTGGGAACAAGGTGAAGAAATTCCACTATTTGATATGTCTGAAAATGGAAATTCAGTAGCAATGAATTCATTTTTAGTTAAAGATATTTTTAAAAATGTAAATGATAAGCTAATTTATGTGTATGATTTTATGGCTTTGTGGACATTCTTTGTAGAATTATCTGAAATTACCAATACTTTTGAAGAAGGCTTACCTAAAATAGCGCTTTCTTTTGGAAATGTACCCGATGAAGCTCCTGAAAAAGAATTTAAAGCTGAAAAATCATTGGATGATTTTGATGCTTTTGATGATGAAAATGACTTAGAAAATATTGATGACTTTGATTTTGATAATTTCTAGTTAATTATATACGTATTTACATTTTCATAATTTCTAGTTACAAAACTAAAAGCTACTTTTAAAATTTCACCCATAGAATTACAATTTTTAAAATTTTTATCTTTTGTATAACTGTGTAAATCTATTTTAAGTTGATTGATCTTCTCTGGTGTTGAAATTTTATCATTTATCATACAATCCATTAATGCATTTATTCTATCTTGAGAACCTTTAAGCCTTCGTGCAATTGCAGAACGCTCTTCTTTTTTATATTGCTCAATTGATTCTTCTTGTAAACTCTCCGATACCATTTTTACAAATGGATAATTTTCTTTGAAAAACTGTGGATAATATACTTTCAAATTTCCTTCAAAACTTTGCTGATCGAAATCCATAGCCCTAATTCTATATTGAACCTGATCAAAGTCATAAGAAGCTACAATTACATAATTATAAGACCGCATATCACCCAACAAACGAATCATACAACGTTCATTAAATTTTACAAATTCTTTAGATAATCTTTTTTTTCCTCTAACTGAAACCATATCCATATTTTCAACTAAAAACTGATCTCCAGGAACACCTAAAACATGTTCTTCAATTAGTGTGTCTTTATAAATTAAAAAATTGATATTATTAGGCGATAAAATATGTTCTAATTCCAATCCATAAACTCTAGAAGCATCAGCCTTTTTAACATATAAATAGGTATGATTATCATTTAAAATATTTCTAATTTTAACTCTAAAAGGTTTAGAATTACCAAAAGTACAATAGTCAATCCCATCAACAGTTAAATAAGGTAATGAATCTTCACTACCATCACCATGTAAAATTAGATACATACGTTTTAAACTTAAATCAATTTCATCACGCTCATGTTCAGCGTAATAAACCCTTATCCATAACGTATCTTCGCCATTTTTATCATATAATTCTATAGCACCCGCAAAGCGAAGTAAATCATCATAAAAAACAGGAATTTTAATATTTCTATGATATTCTGTTAAATAATCATACAGTTGTTGATTAATTGGATACGCAGGTTTTTTCTTTGAAATTAATTTTTCTTCACTATTCATAAATTAATACTTGTTTACACCAAATTTAGTATATTGCTGTAACAATTTTGAATAAATATCGTCTTAATTTTATACTAAACATAAAAATATTGGAAACAATCTTATCTCTAAGCAATCTCAATAAAAAATTTGGAAATATTCATGCCGTAAATAATTTATCTTTTGATATTCAAAAAGGTAATGTTTATGGTATTTTAGGTCCAAATGGGAGCGGAAAATCAACTACACTTGGTATTATTTTAAACGTTGTTAATAAAACTTCAGGAAGTTTTAATTGGTTTAATGGTGATTTATCAACACACCAAGCTCTAAAAAAGGTAGGCGCTATTATTGAGCGACCAAACTTTTATCCGTATATGACAGCCATTCAAAACCTTAAATTGGTTTGTAAAATAAAAGAAATTCCTTTCAATAAAATTGAAGAAAAATTAAAGACTGTTAACTTATACGAACGAAGAAATAGTAAGTTTAAAACCTTTTCATTAGGTATGAAACAACGGTTAGCTATTGCTTCTGCCCTATTAAACGATCCAGAAATTTTAATTTTAGACGAGCCTACTAACGGTTTAGACCCTCAAGGGATTCATGAAATTAGAAAAATAATTAAAGATATTGCTAGTAATGGAACAACTATTTTACTGGCTTCACATTTATTAGATGAAGTAGAAAAAGTTTGTTCTCACGTTGTTGTAATTAGAGAAGGAGTAAAATTATATGCTGGTAGCGTTAATGAAATGACAGCTTCTCATGGCTTATTTGAACTTAAAGTTGAAGAAAATCAAGAAAAATTAGTAGAAATACTTTCAAATTTTGATGGCATAGCAACTGCTAAAATTGATGATGATAATAAAATAATTGCCACTTTAAACAAACCTGTTGAAGCTTCAGAAATTAACAATTACATTTTTAAAAATGGAATGATTTTAACGCATTTGGTAAAACGTAAACCTAGTTTAGAGCAACAATTTTTAACACTAACTAATAAAAATAACTAATGTTTCGACTTTTAAACATAGAAATTCATAAATTAAAACATAATAGAGCTAGTAGAGTTTTAATTATTATATACTTCCTTTTATTAACTTCAATTGCTCTAATTGCCGCAATAAAATTTGATATTGGCCCTATACAATTTCATTTAGCTGAGCAAGGTATTTTTAATTTCCCATATATATGGCACTTTAATACCTTTATGGCGTCAATATTTAAGTTCTTCTTATTACTAGTTATTGTTTCAATGATGGCTAATGAATACAGTAACAAGACTTTAAAACAAAATTTAATTGATGGCTTAAGTAAAAAGGAATTTGTACTATCTAAATTTTACACCGTTATATCATTAGCTCTTGTTTCAACAATTTTTGTGTTTTTTGTGTCTATTATACTTGGTTATATTTATTCTGATTTTACTGAATTTTCTATTGTAACTACTGATTTAGAATATTTAATTGCTTTTTTTATAAAGCTGGTAGGCTTCTTTTCTTTTGGATTATTTTTAGGAATTTTAGTAAAACGTTCAGCTTTTGCTGTTGGAGCTATGTTGGTTTGGGCAATGATTGAAGGCTTTGTTAAAGGAATGAGTTATTGGAAATTAAAAGATTATGTTGATGAAATTATGCAATTTCTTCCTTTGGAAGCAATGGCTAACTTAATTAAAGAACCTTTTACAAGATTAGATGCTGTTAAAGCTGTAGCAAAAACTGCTGGTGAAGATTTATCAAAAGACTTTTCTGTTCAACCATTAGATATTATAATTGTAATCGTTTGGACGGCTATTTTTATTTATCTTTCTTATGCTTTACTTAAAAAAAGAGATTTATAATCAATTTGTAAATTTTAACGTGAGTAATTTTTATATTTGGGAATTGTAACAATAATTTTCTGAATGAAAAAATTAGTAACTTCTATTTTTCTTTTATTTGCGCTTCAATTTTTTGCACAAGGAGAAGCTAATATCTGGTATTTTGGAGAAAATGCTGGATTAGATTTTAATAGTGGGAGTCCTTCAGCATTAACAAATGGAAATATAAATACTTTTGAAGGGTGTTCTTCATTTTCAGATACAAATGGAAATTTATTATTTTATTCTGATGGTACAACAGTATGGACTAAAAATCATACTATTATGTCGGGCGGCACAGGATTAAAAGGTGATCCTTCTAGTACACAATCTGCAATGATAATCCCTAAGCCCAATAGCATAACCCAATATTATATTTTTACAGTTGGAGCAAGAGTAAGTGGTGGAGAATTTGGGTTTAATTACTACACTATTGATATGTCCCAAGAAGGCGGTTTAGGAGCTGTCGTTTCTGGCCCAATAGATTTAACAGAAGGCAGATTTGAAAATTGGACTGAAAAAGTTGCCGCTATTAAAGGTGAAGAATGTAATACCTATTGGGTAATCTCTTATGTTGAAAATGAATTTTATGCCTATAAAATAAATAGTGCAGGAGTTTCAACAAATCCAATAAAAAGCGCTGGATTTTATACTGCTAGTGATAGAAGAGGATATTTAAAAATCTCACCTAATGGGAAAAAAGTAGCCATTGCTCATATGTCTGATTCTAGATTTCTTTTATATGATTTTGATAATAGCACTGGTAAAATAACTAATGAAACATATCTTCCTCTAGTAGGTACATCAGGAATTTACCCTTATGGTGCTGAATTTTCTGCAAATAGTGAAAAATTATATGTCAGTGCTTCAAATGATTATTATAGTAATATATTTTCTGAATGGAATAACCCAAATAATCATTTTTCAACTTTATATCAGTTTGATATAAGTTCAAATATAACGAGTGATATTGTTGACTCAAGAACTATCATTGATTCTCAAAATCTATTTAGAGGCGGATTACAATTGGGTCCAGATCAAAAAATTTATAGAGCTTTATCTCAAACCTATAATATTGGAATTCCTTATTTAGGTGTTATTGAAAATCCCGAAAACGATGGGTTAGCTTGTAATTATAAGCACGAAGAAATTCCTTTAGGAGGTAATAACTCAACACAAGGGTTACCTCCTTTTATCGCCTCTATTTTCTCTCAAATAGAAATTACAAGTGTTAATAATCTGGGAGAAACAACCATTTTAAACGATCAAACTACAAATGTTTGTACTGGCGACAGTTTTGATATAATTCCAGCGCCCTTAACAGGAACAGCAGTTTATAACTGGTACTTAAACGGAGCCTCCACTACTTATTCAACATCAAAAAATTTATCATTTTCTAATGTTACACCTGCAATTAATGGCATATACTCCTTAGTAGTTGAACAAACTGACATTTGTGGTGTTTCAAGTATTTTAGAGGGTAGTTTTACTATTCAGGTATTTAACACTCCTACAATTATTCAGCCTACTAATATTAAACAATGTGATACTGATAATGATGGATATTACACATTCGATTTAAAAAACTTAAAAGATACTGAAGTATTAAACGGTCAAAGTGCTATTGAATTTGAAGTATTGTATTTTAAAAATCAAACTGATGCTGATTCTAATATTAATGCCATTCTAAACCCTTATACAAACGTTGCTCCTTATAGTTCAGATACCATAATAGCTCGTATTCATAACATTCAAAATACGGATTGCTTTGAAACTGAGAGTTTTACAATTGAAGTCTTTGAAACTCCAGCTCCTCCTCTAACAATAGCAGCTTTAGAAAAATGCGATTCAAATATTGTAGGGACAGATACCAACGGTATTGAGGTTTTTGACTTAACTAAAAAAGAAACTGAAATTTTAAACGGACAATCCGCCACCAATTTTACACTAACTTATTTTACAGATTCAGCATATTTAAATCCAATTGGAAATCCAACTTCATTTTCTAATACTATTGCTGGTGGGCAAACTATTTATGTTCGCATAACTAATAATCTTAACAC
>Ga0209345_10005508_pt1 | contig 11721 bp, 9 predicted proteins | sample Cruoilmetagenom7_FD_187294 | JGI IMG/M metagenome (GOLD analysis project Ga0209345, IMG submission 187294) | Oil polluted marine microbial communities from Coal Oil Point, Santa Barbara, California, USA - Sample 7 (SPAdes) (version 2) | ecosystem: Environmental > Aquatic > Marine > Oil seeps ...
CTGATTAAAACTTTGAAATTGTTTGAACGGATTAGAGAGCGTTAAGAAAGAATCCATCAGGGCTGAACTTATTGACATTATTTTCTGGTATACTATTATACAAGTTTATGTTTTTAACAGATTCTTTCTTTACGACCTCTTATCTGTGAGTTTTTCATAGTTTAATCAGATTATACCTGCTGCCGTACATACTATCTGAATAGTTACAAAATCAGTTTATATTAAACTTTTATTAGTATAACGTAATGATGTAATAAATACAAGTAATGCAATAAATGTAGTAATATAATAATGGATATTTGTACGCAGGTCAAGGTTAAATCGATTCCCGGTTATACCCATAATCAGGAAGAAGAATCCACTGTAAAGTGATGACACCAGATTTGGCGGTTTTTAACAAAGGTTTTTTTTGGAAAACATTTTTTGCAGCTTTTAAGAGATTCAGGACATCGGGGATAAAAACTGCATCCCGATGTTTTTTCGGTAAAAGAGGTTGCTTCAGATTCAAGGATAAGTTCTTTTTTTCTGGTGGTAATTGGCCTGTAAGGTAGAGGAATAGCACTGATAAGTGCCTTTGTATAAGGATGAAGGGGTGCTTTGATTATTTCAGAGGTGGGGCCGTATTCCACAAATTTTCCCATATACATTACAGCCAGCCGATCTGAGATATGGCTCACCACGCTTAAATCGTGGGTGATAAAAAGATAGGAAAGCTTATAAAAATCTCTTAAATCGAGAAGAAGATTAATTATCTGGGCCTGCACGGAAACGTCAAGGGCACTTACAGGTTCATCGCAAATAATAAAATCGGGTCTTAATGAGATGGCTCTTGCAATATTTATGCGCTGCCGCTGGCCCCCTGAAAATTCATGGGGATAGCGAAATATCATTTTTTTGTCCAGCCCTACCTCCTCAATCAGTTTTTCAGCATCTTTTTGTTTTGACTTTTTAAGCATCCTGAACCTGACGAGTCCTTCTGATACAATGTCCTGAATATTCATCCTGGGGTTCAAGGAAGAAAAGGGGTCCTGAAAAATAATCTGTATTTTTTTTCTTAAATCAGTTAAATCATGGCTCCCGTGGGATAAAAGATCTTTTTCATAAAAATTGGCTTTTCCTGATTTGGCTTTTTCAAGTCCCAGAAGGGTTCTGCTTAAAGTGGTCTTGCCGCATCCTGATTCACCCACAAGACCCAGTATTTCACCCTTTTTTATGTGAAAAGAGACTCCATCAACAGCTTTAACATAACCGACTGTTTTTGAGATGATCCCCTGTTTTACAGGAAACCATGTTTTTAAATTTTTTACATTAAGCATGGGTAACTTCTCAGGAAAGAGGTTTAAAACAGGCTGCCATATGTCCTGGTTCTATTTCTTTTAATTTTGGGTTTTCAGTTTGGCATCTTTTTTCAGCAATGGAACATCGATTATTAAAATTGCACCCCTGGGGATAAAAAAGGGGTGAGGGTACCTGGCCAGGGATCGATTTTAATCGCTTTTTTTTTATATTCAACCCTGGAATTGATTCTAAAAGGCCCTTTGTGTATGGATGCGCTGTTTTTGAAAAAATATGATCAATGGAACCCTGTTCCACGATTTTTGATGCATACATTACAAGTACACGGTCGCACATCTCCCAGATAACGCCCATATCGTGGGTTATAAGGAGCATGGATGTGGTGTTCTGCCTCATCTCCTTTATCAGCTCAAAGATCTGGCTTTGTGTTGTAACATCAAGAGCCGTTGTGGGCTCATCTGCTATCACCAGATCTGGCTCCATCATCAGCGCCATGGCTATCATTACCCTTTGCCGCATTCCTCCAGATAATTGATGGGGCAAGGCCGATATTTTATCATCGGAGTCCGGAATTCCCATTTTATTCAGCCAAAGCTTCGAAGTAGCAATGGCTTTTTTTTTAGGCATACCAGGGTTCTGAATTAAAAAAATTTCAGCCATCTGTGTTCCAATTTTATGAAGGGGTGAAAGGGCAGAAGCAGGTTCCTGGAATATCATGCTGATTTGCGAACCGCGAATTTTGCTCATTTCCCTGGGATTAAGCTGTAAAAGATCCCGTCCTTTAAAATGGATACTCCCTTTTTTTATGGTACCAGGGGGAGATGGTATGAGTCTCGGTATGGACATGGCTGTTACAGATTTACCGCACCCTGATTCCCCCACGAGGCCTAGAATTTCACCCCTGTTTATATTAAATGAAACATTGTCAACGGCATGAAAAATACCTTCATCTGTCTTGAATTCCACTGTTAATCCATCTATTTCAAGCATCTGCTTTTTTATCCGTTTTTTCAAGAGTTGAGTTTTCCAGCATCTACTGGTCAGGGTTATAACCAGGCCAGGTTTTTACGGAACTGGAAGAAAAGAATATACCCATATCGTGCAGAACCTGGGCATATTCTTTTTTGGAAGTTACCCTATGTAAACCTTGAATATTGTTTTGGGTCATATGCATTACGTATCCCTTCCCCTATGAAAACACCACACAGCATAACAATAAAAAGGGCCGTTGATGGATACAGGACAAGCCACCATGCCCATCTGTACTGTTGAGCCTGGAACAAAAGCTCACCCCAGCTTGGCGTGGGTGGGGGCAAGCCGAAGCCCAGATAATCAAGGGCGGCAAGTGATCCTATGGCGCTCACAAGGGAAAAAGGAAAAAAAGTTATTGCAGGGACAAGGGCATTGGGAAGAATATGTCTGAAAATTATTACAGGGGAGGATATCCCCATACATTGGGCAGCTTCAACAAAGGGCTGCTTCCGCAAACGGAGAAATTCTCCCCGTATATAGTATGAAATTCCTATCCAGTTAAAAATTCCATAACAGAAAAGAAGAAGAATAAAACTCCGACCGTAAACAGAACCCATCAGGATCATTATATAGAGAAAAGGGAGTGCGCTCCATATTTCCAGAAACCTCTGCCCTGTGATATCTATAAACCCTCCATAATAGCCCTGTACTGCCCCTGCCGTCATTCCGATGGCCATGGAGAATATAACCAGCAAAAGAGCAAAGGAAAGAGATGTTCGAAGGCCATAGAGAATTCTTGCGGTAACATCTCTTCCTGCTCCGTCTATCCCCATAAAATGGTTTAAAACAGGGGGGTGGGGAAATCTTACCTCCTGTTTTTGGAAACGTGCAGTATAATTTTTCCCCAGGATTGAAATACTTACTGGATCAACAGGAACGGAAAATCTTTTTTTCACCAGTTTGATAATTTTTGTTTTATCATTAGATAAAATATTGTTCCATTCCTGTGACCCATGGTTTTGATTTACAGTTTTTTCCTCTCCGGATTCCAGAACTTTATAAAAATGAAATTTAAAGGGATTGTTTTTATCCTTATAAACCTCTCTGAATGTTAATCTTACAGTCTTTGGAGATTTTCTTCGCTCTCGGTATTCAGAAAGGGAAACTTGAATATTTTTTCCGTGGTGCCCTTTTATTTCATATTCTGCGTATGGAGCATCTTTATTATTAAATCTTAGATCTATCCCCTTTTTTATTTTTTTGGGGAGGCTGAAATAATCGGTTATTATTATTCCTTCTGTTTTATTAACATCTTGATTTATAAATCCATTAAAGGATGTAGACTTTTTTATGGAATAGTCTTTTTTTATGTTGACCGCCCCAATTATCGGTGCAGGTGTCATAATTACATAAACAGAATTTTGAATATCTATGGATTGGGGGTCCATGATTTCAAAGGGGCCAAAAGGGATGGGGGGAAAGATCATGTAATTATCGGAATTACCCTGAAACTCTTCGGCTTTGTTTAAGGTTTTGTAATCGGGTCTTGTTTTTTTATTGTTATTTGTAAATCTACTCTCAGGATAAAATTTGAAGATCGGAAAAAATGATTTCCCATTGAATTTTACATAGATGGGAATGTTGTTGCAGACAAGTTCGGAGCCAAGGCTCACAAGATAAAGAAGGAGAAGAATAATAAGTGAAAGATATGCCCGTTTGACCTCTTTAAAACGGCGGATTCTTTTTTGAGTTATCGGATTTTTAAAAATATTTAGAAGCATTAAACAATTTAGTGTCTAAGGGAGTAACTTCTCAATAAATAGAGGCAAATATCGGATAAAAGGGGTATGGTCTTCTCCTGTTTTTCTGTAGAAATTAAAAACAGGAGAATAGATTGTTAAATAGCAGTTGAAGTCTGCTGTGTTACTGCTCGCCCATTATCTTCTATATAAGAAACAATCTTTTTTAAAGGGGAGCCAGGGGGGAAAATTTCTCCCACTCCCATATCCTTTAGTTTAGGAATGTCCGGCTGGGGGATAATTCCTCCCACCACCAGAAGTTTATCATCAATTTTCTTTTCTTTCATCTCTTTTATTACTTTTTTTATTAAAAGTAAATGGCCAGCGGCATACACGCTTAGTCCGATAACATCCACATCTTCTGCCAGTGCAGCATTTACAATTGCATCGGGCTGTTGCTGCCCCATATAAATTACTTCCATCCCTGCGTCCCTGAGGGCCCTTGTTACCACCGTGGCACCTCTCCAGTGACCATCAAAACCTGGTATTGCCATTATAACTCTTAATCTTCTGTTTGTCATATTTCTGCCTCTACTTTTTTTGGAAAAGATCTGAAACTATACAGATCAACTGAATAGTGTCCAAAGGAAACCTGTGAATCTCCGTTCAAATACTATTTAGAAAATAATTTTCCTTAAAAAGCTATGCTATATAAATATACTATCCATTAAATGGTATTTTCCAAATTCCGTAAATGTCCCGCCATACATTACAAACTTCACCCAGGGTGCAGCCTTGGGAAACTGCCTCCATTACAGCGGGCATTACATTTTCATCAGCAGTGGTTGCCCTTTTTAATTCATTTAGAGCAGCTTCAGCTTTTTGAGAATCCCTTTCTTTCATTAATTTTTCTATTTTACCCTTTTGGGAGGCTAATGTTCCCTCCGGCTCAGGATAAAAAATAGGAATATCATAGGGCTCATGATCCATGGTATGACAATTTTGGCCAACAACCTGTTTGTCTCCGTTTTCCACATCACGCGCATGGTCAGCCATTGCCTTAGCAAATTCCTGATGCAGCCACCCTGATTCTATGCAATGGATTAAACCTCCATTATCTTCTATTTTTTCCAGGTACTCCCATGCACGTTTTTCCAGTTCATCTGTGAGATTTTCAACATAATATGACCCCCCCAGAGGATCAGCCACATTTGTAATGTTGGCATCGTTTTGTGCAATCTGCTGTGTTCTTATTGATAAAAGTACGCTTTGCTCGGTGGGCAAACAGATCGGTTCATCATATGATGTTGCATGCATGGACTGGACTCCGCCCAATGCGGCGGCAAGAACCTGATACGCCACCCTTACGGAATTATTTAAAGGCTGGTGATAGACCAGGGAACTCCCTGCTGTCTGAACATGGAATTTAAAGACCGACGACTCAGGATTTTTTGCCTTGTATCTCTCTGTTATGAGTTTATGCCACATTCTCCGTGCAGCTCTGAATTTGGCAATCTCTTCAAAAAAATCATTATGGCTGGAGAGATGAAAAGTCATTGATGGAGCAAAATCATCAATACTTAGCCTGTCTCTTCCCAATTCTTCATCTATATATGCAATAGCAACGGCCAGCATTAAACCGATCTCCTGGTAAGCGTTTATTCCGTTTTCTCTGTAGTTATATGAAGCAATACTTACAGGATGCCAGTGGGGAGCATTTTGTGCTGCCCATTCTATGAGATCAACACTGAGACGCAGCAATTTTTTTGGAGGAATAAGATCTATTAGATGACAGCAGCATGTAAAGAGTAGAAGGTCGTTCTGGGTAGTCCCGTTAATGCTCTCTATGGGGATACCTCTTTTTTTTGCAACTTCAAAATACATTGCTGTAAGGGGGCATGCTGTCCATGGTGTTGCGATAACAGCGGTTGAAACCTTATCAATGGGGAGATCATCAAACATGGCCTCCATGTCATCTATGTAATCGACATGAACTCCCCCTGTTCCCACGTCGTCCTGTGCCCTTGGATCGGTGGCATCAAGGCCGCTTTCTGTTACTGCATCAAAAGCTATGCTGAAACCGGTTTGGCCCATTTTGTGTTCATATTTAAAACGTTCATTTGTCTCTTCAGGAGTGTTATAACCTGTAAACTGCCTTATTGTCCATTTCCTGCCACGGTACATTGTGGGATGAATCCCCCTTGTATAAGGGGCGTTTCCAGGAAAATTTAGGTCTTCGTCATACTTTAAATCTGCGATATCTGCAGGGGTATAGACCCGTTTTAAAGGTATTCCCGAAGCACTAAAAACATCTTTTTCCGCTCCACGGACATTTTTAGTCTGCTCCATCCATTTTTTTTCTTTTTCTTTTAATTCTTTAATCTTTGCAGCATCAAACATATCAACCTTCTCCTAATAAATCTATTCTTTAAAATTGTAATAATTTTTTAAGCAAAAACAAAATTATTATTACATTATTTTTTAAAAAAGATGTTTTAATATAACCTTTATCATTAAATATGTCAATTCCAAGGGTTTAGCATAGATACTTAAAAAAAGATTTCAGGTCTATTCCAGGTTAAAAATATGGCGTGGCTTCTTCTATTTCCTGTTATGGGGGTAAAGAGTCTCACCGTGGTTTTTTGAAGAGGCTGTTTTATTTCAGCGCTCTATAATAGCTGTCTATATTATAAATAGCTGCCAGGGGATTGTGCCCAAGGAGACGATCCTTAACAGCAAGGACTGTACATGGTGCTTCGGCATATTTAAAAAAGAGAGAATCATGCCCCACGCATAAACCTAACAGAACATTGAATTCGGTTTTTTCATCATTAAGAACAAAAGCCTGCATAATCGGATTACACATGGTTTCATTAGAACCTATATCGACTTTTTGGTTGTCACTTATACCTAGAGTCTCTTTGGAAATACGCCCCACCTTGCAGATCACAGAGGCCATCTGAAAACCTTTGGATAAAAAGAGTTTTTCTACGACTTTAGCCTCTTTTCTAAGCCCCATGCAAAAGGCAAGGCCAAGACGGTGATAACCCATTTTTTGAGCGAATTCCATTATTTCCAGAATGCGTGGTTTTATTGGTTTAAGATGGGCATAGCCCAATTCTTTATCCCCGTACCCTTCTCCTTCCTGGATTGATGCTTCCCTTGCAAAATTATAAATTTCAGGTTTTGCATGTTCATCAAGAATTTTTGTCATGAGTTTTTTTTTGTTTGCGGTGGGACACTGGGGTGGAAACTTTCCCTCTTCGTTTCTGCAAAGGCGATCATTAATATTAAAAGAACATAAAGCGCAATCCGATATATTTTTATCCATGATTATATCCTTTTTAAAATGTTGCAGCCTGTTCGGTTAGGCATTAGCGGTTAGCCGCAGCTTAAAAAAGAGTGGCAATGAAAAATTCTATAAAACTTATCTATGCTCTAAAAGATTCTGGGCAGAATTTCAAATTTTTTTAATTTGCCAAATTGATCTGCGTTTTTCCGGAGTGACTATATTTTGCGCAATTTAAGTAATGGGTTGTGCAGTTTTTTATTTGCGGCTTTTATCTTTTCTTCGCTGGAGATTACAACAACAGCCTCCGGTTTTCCATCTGCTGAGAAATATTTATTTGCAGTTTCCAGAATCCTATCCCTGTTTAATTTAAGGAGGTTTTCTTTAAAAAGTTTCCTTTTTTCATCCGTAAGAAAAATTATTTTTCTCATGAATCCTTTTTTTGCAGCATCAGCAGGTGAATCAGGGCTGTCTATTTCCGAGCATATCTGAAGAATGGCTTCATTAACATCTTCGTTTGTATAGTCCCCTTTTGTTATGAACTCAGCTCCCTTTTTATATGTGTCAAGGGTTCTTATGATGTGGGGATCACGGTATGAAGCAAAGTAAAAAAGGCCATCTTCTGAATTATATAATGAAAAGCCTCCATATGCTCCACCCTTTTCCCTGATTTCACGGTGGAGGTATATTGATCTAAGAATTTTGCTTATTGCAGAAAGGGCAGGGGCATCCGGATGATTCATTCTGACTGTTTTAAAAGCCTTAACAACAAAAGATACCGCAGAAGTTGTATGCCACCCTTCATATGGTATATTATCACTATTGTTCACCCCTGTATATTTTTCAGTATTTTTAAAGTTTGTGAAAATACCCTCTTTATACTCTAAGGTTTGTTTTGTTGTTTTTGCAAAATTTAAGGCATTGCCAAGCCCCTGATCTCCTCCTATCATGCACCCGTTAAAATTATTTTGAGTAAATATAGTTTTGCCCAGAGAGGTGAGTGTTTCTGATAAAGCTTCGAGTCTGTCATCCGTGAGATTATCTGTTATGTCCTTAATGGTTTGAAGCTGGTGAATTCCCCCCCATATTTCCCCAAGGGCACAGGCAGAGGAAAAGTTTCTTGATGCGAGCTGCATGGCAAATCTGTGGCCATTTTGAATAACAATCGATTCAAGGTTAGCCCTGAATTCAAAAAGGAGAGTTTTTAAACGGGAAATATTTGAGAATGTATGTTCCGCAAGAAGCTCCCAGATAAGTTCAAACATATTTTCCTGGTAGCGGTCTATACACTTGCTGTTAAAGGAAATTATGGGGATGCAGCTACCTGTCTCATCAAAACCGGCCCGCGCGGAAAAACCCATGCTGACCCCCCCTGTGTACCTGTCAATAAGCCTTGCAATCTCAGTATAATCTTTTTTTTCGGTTCCTGTTCTGGTGAAAGTGCTGCAAAAAAACGGGACAAGGGGGAGAATTTCCTCTTGCACCATGGAAGCTCCAAAGATGGTTGAAAAATAAAAAATTCCCGATGTGGGTTGGTTATATAATGAAACCGGTATATCAGGGTGTACTGTGGTCTCCTTTACCTTTTGGATGGAAAGAGGAATATCCTTTAATTGAAGCGTGGGGAGGCAGGCGAGATCCTCTTTTTTTTCCTGGAGTTTTTCCAGGGCCTGGGTATCATTGATTATTTTTTCAAGTTCCGGTTTTGTGAGTTTCTGTTTTATGCGTTTAAGTTCAGCTGATGCCCGTATATTTTCTGTTTCTTCAATATCCTTGTCAGGTTCCATGGTAAAGAGGGTTCTATGGGTATTTTTCAGAAAATATTTTTCGATCGTATTTTCAAAAATATTTTCTTTGGAAATTTTTTGGCGGAGCTGACTTAAGTCGTCTTCAATCTGGAGTGTTGCTTCGGGGTCGCATCCGTGAAGCCAGGGGCCGCATATGGTTAAAAGAAGTTTAAGCCCATATGGATAAGGTGAATTTGTGACTTCTTTGTGCCCAAATTCAAGTTGATGAATGGCAGACTCTATCAGTTCTTTATCTATACCGTTATGGGCCAGATCTTTTAAAGTGTTGAAAATGATGGATACTATTTTTTCAGCATCCGTTTTTTTAACATCCTTTAATCCCACTACAAACATTGAATCCCTGTTATCGCTATCATATCCGCAGCCATCGCAAAGGGAAGATCCGAGTCCTGAATCGATTAGGGCCTTGTGTAAATAAGAAGCGGAATTTCCCAGGAGAATATGGGAGAGAAGGGATAGAAGAAAAACTTCAAAAGATTCCCTGATATCAGCCATTAGCCATGCAACAGCGACCTGATATTTTTTTTCAGGGTCATCATTTTTATCCAGGTGATATTTGCATATAATTTCTTTGGGTTTATTCCAGCGGGGCTGGGAAAGGATTTCGGTTCCAGGGTCCGTTCGCCTGAATTTTTGTAAAACATTTTTATTTATAAAGAGAAGATGCTCTTTTAAAGGAAGATTTCCGTATGTGAAAAAAAAGGAATTGCTGGGATGATAATGGCGTTTGTGAAAAGTTTTAAGCTGTTCACAGGTTAAATTGGGGATTACCGCAGGATCACCCCCTGAATTGTTACTGTAGGTTGTGTCAGGGTAGAGGGCTTTCAAGAGTGCTCGTGCCATAATCTGATCAGGGGATGACATGGCCCCTTTCATTTCATTATATACTACACCTTTATAAATTAAATTATTGGAATCTTTTTCAATCTCCATGCGATGTCCTTCCTGTTTAAAGCTCAATTCATCAAGGAGGGGGAAAAAGACAGCATTTAAATAAACATCCATGAGATTGTAAAAATCTTTTTTGTTTTGTGTGGAAAAAGGATACATTGTCCAGTCAGAAGCCGTAAAAGCGTTCATAAAGGTGCTAAGGCTTCTTTTCAGCATGGAAAAAAAAGGATCCCGCACAGGGTATTTTTTAGAACCGCATAGGGCAGTATGTTCAAGAATGTGAGCAACGCCGGTTGAGTCGCAGGGAACAGTTTTAAGGGCAACCCCAAATGTGTTTTCATTATCCCTGCAGCTTACATGGATGTGCTTCGCCCCTGTGGCAAGATGCTCAAGTTCATAAAGGAGTAAACTTTTTTCCTTTATATGCGTAATTTTTTCAATTTTGTAGCCAAAGTCAGCGGTAATATTATCAATGCCCGGATTCAATTTATCAATATGTTGAGTCATGGATGATTCCTTATTTAATCTGCTATTATATAAATGCCCCGTTCTTTGCGAATTATTTTGCCGAGCTTATCCATTCTGTAGATAATATTTCTCAATTTTTTTTCCTGATACCCTGTTTTTATCTTTATTTGAGCAAAAGAGATCCCCTTTGTTTCAGAGGCTTTAATTGCATTTAAAACTTTGTCAGAAGCATTCGATTCAGCTCCACCCCTGGATTGGGAGCTGGAAACAGAAGTCCATTTTTCAGTATTTGCAGTCTTTATCAGTTTTTCTATACGGTCCAGTTTGTCATTGAGTTTGTCAATATCCCTTTTAGTAGCTATATTATAATTTTGCATAAAGAATTTAACCATTGCATCAAAACTGACAGATTTTATTTTTTTTCCGGCCATGCGTACCTCCGATTATATAGATTGTCAGATAATAAATTTCACAAGGATAGAGGGAGGAAGGCGTATTGTAATACTCCAGCGACCGATAACGAAGTGAATTTATTTATGTGACGGTCTATAGTAGATGAAAAGCAGGATACTTGACTATACATGGATAGTCAAGTTAGTAAAATGCCAATCATGTTATTGCAAGGATAAATCATACATGTTATAGCTTTAAAGAATATTTTATTATTAAAGAATCGCTAAGTATGACCCCTTTGTTACATATGAGAAACTTTATAAAAGAAAAAAAAAATGAAATTGTAAATCGTATTAAAAATCTTGATGGAGATCCCCACTTTATAGCGTTGGGTATGGGTGCCGGTGTTTTTGCAGCTGCTACACCTACGTTACCTTTTCAAACGTTTATAGCCATTGGAACTGCTTTTGTCCTAAGGGGGAGCAAGGCCGCCTCAATAATCGGGTCACTTATTGTAATCCCTGTTATTCCAATCTTTTATTTTGGCGGTTTTAAGATAGGAATGCTCTTTCTTCAAGATTCACCCCTTGAGAACATTGAGTCTCAATCGATCATGGAGCTTTTTCAAATGGGGTCCAATGTGGCAGGGGCAATAATGGCGGGGGGTGCAATAATAGGTGTAATTTTCGGAGTTATAACCTACTTTATTACATTGAGAATTTTTATTCTGATCCGGTCAAAACAAAAAGGTTAGGGTTCGTTCAAGAATAAGTCGGCCATTTTAAGTGTTGAGGCACCCGTCTGGCAAGGCGCGAAAACGTAAGAATATCAGGATGTTCTGAGGTTTCGGAACGCAGTCAGGCGG
>Ga0209345_10005509_pt1 | contig 11720 bp, 12 predicted proteins | sample Cruoilmetagenom7_FD_187294 | JGI IMG/M metagenome (GOLD analysis project Ga0209345, IMG submission 187294) | Oil polluted marine microbial communities from Coal Oil Point, Santa Barbara, California, USA - Sample 7 (SPAdes) (version 2) | ecosystem: Environmental > Aquatic > Marine > Oil seeps ...
TGACGCCCGCCGATCTTGGGTTGTGACCCTCAGGCGTTGTCGATCCGCATCGTCACCGCCACCGTGCCCGTCACCGCCTGCGGCCAGCCCAGATGCACCAGATCCCGTGCCGCCCCTTGTTCGGTCACCGCATGGGGCATCTCGTAGCGGATCACATTGCTGACGTTGCGGATCGGACCACGCGCCACCACGGCCTCGACCTGCTGGGCCCAGGCACGGAAGGGCAAGGGACCGGCCCCGCTGACCACCCATGTCTCGGCCGGAGAGTTCTGCCTGTGCTCGATCGCCACCGGGTTCTGAATGCCCTGCACCACCCCGTTGTAAAGGTTCCCCGCCACAAGGATGTTGCGCATCCGGCCATAGTCCAGATCGGCAAAGGACGTGTCCACATGCTCGACCCGGTCGATATCGCCCCGAATCGTGCGAAACACATTGCCGGTCATCGTCAGGCCACTGATGAAATGGCCCGCACCATGCGGCTTGACCACGAAGAAACGAAACCAGGGCGCGACGTCGATGGCCTGAAAGATATTGCCCGTCACGCTCAGCGCACTGAACGAGAATTCACTGCTGAAGGCCGGTTCGTGATCGTGCTCGTTCGTCCATTCGATGAAGCAATTGTCGATGTAGTTGCCGGTGATCGTCGCCCGGTTGTGGCTGGACGTCAGGATCAGACCGCCCGTGCGCACGCCGCCCGGTTCGTCATCGCCCTGAAACCAGTGATTGCCCGCGATGATGCTGGCGGTGCCGCCGAGGATGGCGAAATGGCGGAACTGGGTGATCCGGTTGTCGCGCAGCTTGACGTCATTGGCATTGGCATTCAGCGCGATCGAGACGCGATCCTGCGCGCGCATCGGGGTTTCGTTCGACAGGAACTGACAGCGGTCGATCAGCATCCCCTGACAGCCGATCCCGATCGAGGTGATGCCCCGGTCCCGCGGCCCGGTGAAAAAGCAGTCGCGCACATGGAAGGTCAGGCCGGTCGGGGCCAGCATCACCCCACTGGCGCGCCCACCGCAGAGAAACTCGATATCCGACATGGAAAAGCGCGAAAGCTGCGAGAACCCGCTGAAATCCAGCACATATTTGAAACGCCGGAAGGTATAGGTCTGCGTGCCCGCCGCATCGAACAGCGGCATCGACAGGGTGATCTCGCCCGTGCCCACGTTCTTGGCCCGGACATAGACTTCGCGTCCCACGCCATTGCCTTCGATCAGCGATCCCACGGGAATATTGGCCACGTTGGCCACGCCGGTCAGGCGCAAGGGATCATTCAGCGCATAGGTCGCCTGCGAGGTGAAGACATCCGTGGTCCAAGCGGCGTTCTCCTCGACGAAGAACTGGCCGTTGCGGATATGCCGGCGCTGCGCGAATTGCGTGCGGTTGGGAACGGCGGCGGCCATGTCGATGGGCGCGCGCACCTGAATGCGCCGCCCGCCAAGGTCCAGCGACTCGTGGTCCACATTGTTCAGAAGCGCCTGAAACGCCTTGCGGAAAGCCAGCACCTCGTCGTCGAAAGCGTCGATATAGGCAGGCAGGTCGAAATCCCGGGTCAGCGACAGGATCGCATCGTCGGGCATGGTCAGCCTGCCCTCGAACTGGATGCGGTTGTTGATCGTCAGGCTCTGCCCGATGAAGTAATTGCCCTTCGAGACCAGCACCCGCCGCCCCGCCGCCGCCTGATCCGCCGCGACGAAAGCCGCATGATCATCGGCCACCCCGTCGCCCACCGCGCCATGGTCGCGCACATCGACCCAGTTCATCATGTCGCGGTGAAAGACCGACGTGATATCCTCGATCACCAGATCGTCGATCCGCACGATCCCGCCATTCGGCCCGGTCAGGTCCAGTCCGAAATGACCATAGAGCGCCTGCCCGCCCCAGACCATGTCCACGCCATTGCGCGCCCCTGCCCCGACGATGGCACTCACCTCGGTCACGCGACCATAGGCGGTCAACGCCACGGCAGGCCCTGTCTGCGGCACGCTGGCCACATTGACCCCGCCCGCGCCACCGGCCCATCCGGCGATCCGCACCTGCGGCAGCGCACCGCTGATCGCCTTGACGCGCGCAGTGATGCGCAGATAGCAGCCCGGCAGCAGGGGTGTCTCGCCCATATAGCGCAGGCGCTGCACCGTCTGGGTCTTCTGCATTTCCAGACAGCCGCTGAAATCCTGATCCGCCGGCACGAAGCCCGCGTTCACCGCCGCCAGATAGGTATCAGATCCAGGTGTGCCATTCTGGCTGGACCAGACATCAAGACCCGCCTCGAAGGGTGGCGGCATCAAGACCACGCCATCGGTTATCGCTTTGTTCATGGACTTCCCTTTCCACCACGGCCCGGCATCACGCCCGGGTGGTCAGGGGTCTATCAACGACAGATTAACAGGGGCCGACAGCACCGTGACGGTGCCTCAGGCGGCCACCTCCGGCTGTTTGAGAAGCTGCACACCGTTGATCTGCCAGCCCTCGGGCGTCTGGATCATCTGGTAGTCCAGCACATGCACCCGACCCGTGCCATCCACGATCTGCACCTTCTGCCAGATCGCGCCCGCGATCTCGCGCTGCTCAAGGTAGGTCACCTCACCGGGGCGCCAGACCATCGGATAGCCCTGCTTGACCATGGCACCGAAATTCTCGGGCGTGCGGAAGATGTTCTTGATCGTGGGGCTGGCGAAGTCGAAGGCCGCGCCGAAGTCATCCGCCTTGAACGCCTCAAGCTGCTGGGTAATCGTGTCCTCGATCCCGCGCTCCTGCGCGCTGGCGGGTGCGCCGCCCAGCATGAGCGCCAGAACAAGCGCCAGCGCCATACGCCCTAAAGACTGCATCATCGCCATGGCCGACCCTCCGTGTTGTCACGAAGAGTCAGCTAGTCCGGCCTGACGCAGGGTCAATGGATCAGTTCAGTTCACCCGCAAGTGCACGATCAATCAGGGCCACGGTTTCATCCACCCCGTAAAGCGCGATGAAACCGCCGAAGCGCGGGCCCTGGCTGGCGCCCAGCAGCACCTCGTAAAGCGCCGTGAACCAGTCGCGCAGCGGATCGAAACGGTCGCGCCCCACGGCGAAAACCAGCCCCTGCAACGCCTCGGCATCCAGACCGCCATCCCAGGTCTTCAGTTGATCGCGCAGGTCCACCAGCGCTTCGCGTTCCAGCTCGCTGGGCGCGCGGAACACCTTATGCGGCTTCACGAAATCATTGTAATAGCGCACGGCAAAACCCGCCGCCTGATCCAGATCGGGATGGGTTTCGGGGGCCGCGTCCGGCGCATAACGCTGGATGAAGCCCCACAGCTTGGATTTTTCCTCCGCCGCCGATACCGACGCCAGATTGAGCAGCATCGAGAACGGCACCACCATATGGCTGACGGGCGGATTGCCACCATGGATGTGCCAGACCGGGTTGTTCACCTTTCCGGCCGCGTCCTGATCGGGATAGGCGCGCAGCTGCTGATGGTATTCATCCACCGCGCGCGGGATCACGTCGAAATGCATCCGCTTGGCGGTCTTGGGCTTCTGATACATGAAATAGGACAGCGATTCCGTGCTGGCATAGGTCAGCCATTCGTCGATGGTCAGACCATTGCCCTTGGATTTGCTGATCTTCTCGCCATTCTCGTCCAGAAACAGCTCATAGGTGAAATGCTCGGGCTTGCGGCCGCCAAGGATCTCGCAAATGCGGTCGTAGATCGGCGTATTGGTGCTGTGATCCTTGCCATACATCTCGAAATCGACATCCAGCGCCGCCCAGCGCGCGCCGAAATCGGGTTTCCACTGCAGCTTCACATTGCCACCCGTGACCGGCAGCGTCCATTCGCGGCCCGTCTCGTCATCGAAGGTGATGGTGCCGTCCTTGGCATTCACCTCTTTCATGGGCACATACATCACGCGGCCCGTTTCGGGATGGATCGGCAGGAAGATGGAATAGGTCTGCTGACGCTCTTCGCGCAGGGATTTCAGCATCACCTCCATCAGCGCGTCATAGCGTTCCGCCGCGCGCAACAGGACCGCGTCGAACTGGCCCGACTTGTAGAATTCGGTCGCGCTGATGAACTCATACTCGAAGCCGAACGTGTCCAGAAACCGGCGCAGCATGGCGTTGTTGTGATGGCCAAAGCTCTCGTATTGCCCGAAGGGATCGGGCACGGAGGTCAGCGGGCGCTGCAGATGCTCGCGCAGCATCTCGGGGTTGGGAACGTTGTCGGGAACCTTGCGCATCCCGTCCACATCATCCGAAAAACAGATCAGCCGCGTCGGGATGTCCGAGATCAGCTCGAACGCCCGGCGCACCATCGTCGTGCGCGCCACTTCCCCGAAGGTGCCGATATGCGGCAAACCGGACGGACCATAGCCCGTCTCGAACAGCACATGGCCCTTGGCGGGCGGTGCCTTCTCATAGCGTTTGACCAGTTTGCGCGCTTCTTCGAACGGCCAGGCTTTCGAGGCTAGGGCGGCGTCGCGCAAATCGGTCATGTCGGTCTCCATCATGTCGGGACAGCAGGCGGGGAACCGCGCAGGTCGCGCGGCGTCAGTCGACGCTACCTATTGCTCCGCCCCGTGACAGTCAATATTCTGCGCTGCAACATGAATGTTCAGGATTTTTTCGCATGACGGACCAATTACCCCACCCGCTGAGCCCGCAGGATTGTCTTGTGGCCGTCATGATCGCCGTATCCCTCTCGGACGAGAACATCCGCACGTCGGAACTGGTGCGAATCCAGGCCACGGTGAACCACCTGCCCATTTTCGCAGAATATGACACCGACCGGATGCGCCGCATGGCGCAGACCGTGTTCGACCTCTTCTCCGAGGAGGACGGTCTGGACGCCCTGTTCGGGCTGATCCGCGACAACCTGCCCGAACGTCTGTTCGAAACGGCCTATGCCCTGGCCTGCGACGTGGCGGCGGCGGACGGGATCATTCTGGAAACCGAACTGCGCCTGCTGGAAGAGATCAGATACGAGCTGGACATCGACCGGCTGCACGCCGCCGCGATCGAACGCGGCGCAAGGGCGCGCCACCTGCGCGCCTGACCAAACGCCATATTGCCGTTGCGACGCGGCAACATCCACGACAGACCACGCTGAGGACGTAACCATTGGTTGCGCCCTTGTCGCTTGAATGTGCATGACGTTGGGGCAGGCGCCATGACCGTGGCCCCTGCGTTGTAACCTGTTGATCAGTGAATGGATAACATGATGGAATCCACTTTTACCCTTGCCATCACCCTTTGTGCCGCCACGGCAACCGGTGCCACGGCCCAAAGCCTCGAAAACCTCAGCGTCGAAGCTGGTCTGTCCACGCTCGGTTTCTACATCGCCCCGAAATTCGACATCGCACCCCAGTGGCAGGCCCGTGTGCCGCTCTATCTCGGCTCTTTCTCGGATCAGTTCGATCTGGACGGCAACGATGTTGACGGCAAGCTGACCTCGAACTCGATCGCGGTGATGGCCGACTATGCCATCGGCGGCGCGGGCTTGCGCCTGTCGGGTGGTCTGTCCTTTGGCGGCTACGAACTGGACGGCAGTGCCACCACCCTGACGATCGAAGGCAATACCTATACCGGCAATTTCACCGCTAATCTGAAGCAGAAAAACGATTTCGCCCCGGTTCTGGCTGTCGGCTATGCCCGTGATTTCGGCAACAACTGGGGTTTCGTGGCCGAACTGGGGGCCCGCATCACCAGCCTCGAGATCTCGACGACCGGGCAGGACGCCCTGAATGCCACCGACCGCGCCCAGTTCGACGCCGATCTGGCGCAGGCCAATAGCGACCTGAACGACATCAAGCTGCTACCCTTCATCACGCTGGGCATGACCTACAAGTTCTGACGGCTCATCCGGCGCGTGATCCGGGTAACCCGTCACGCGTCAGACGCTGTAGAGCGATCCCCAGCGTTCGATCAGGTTCTGCTGCAGGGTCTTGGCCCGGCGGTTCCACCCCTGCGCGCCCTCGGGCCGCTCACGTTCCGCACGCGGAATGCTGTCGCGGCGTTTGGCATCGGCCGCGAAGATGGCAAAGGCCAATGGCTTGCCCGTGTCGCGCGCCATGTAGCCCGCCAGACCACTGACGAAATTCAGCGTGCCGGTCTTGGCATTGACCTTGACCGGGTGCCCGACCGCCGTGCGCCCATTGGCGTCGCGCATCGGGAATTCGCGCAGCAACCCCGGCAGCATCCCCTGCCGCCGCGCCCGCACCAGCGCCGCCACCATATCCGCCGCCGCCAACCGCGAGCGATCCCCAAGGCCGGAATGATCCACCAGCGCCGGGGCCGACAGGCCCAGCGCGGCACTGGCCCAGCCATTCATCGCACCGGCCGAGGCCGCCAGCGACCCGGGCCTTCCGCCGCGGGCCTGCGTGGCCGCCAGACCGACCATCTCGGCTGTCAGGTTGGTGGAGTAGCGCAGCATGTCGCGCAGGATTTCGGGCAGGGGCGCGCTCTGGCGGCGCACGATCACGCTGCCGCCCGGCAGGCTGCGCGCCACATCCTCGGCAGGCAGACGGATTCCCTGCGCACCGGCAAAGGTGCGGAACACCTCACCGGCATAGATATCGGGCCGCCGCACCGGCAACCAGCGCGCCCCACCCTTGCCCAGCGCCGATTGCGCCACCGTCCACTGGTCCACGCCCTGCGCGTCGGAATAGGTATAGACCGGCAGGTCACGCGCCACGACGGACATGCGTGCCACGCGCACATCGGGGCGGTAGCGGTCCGAGCGCGCATCCATCGTCACGCCGTAGCCCTGCCCGTTGCGCGCCCATTCGAAATGTACCCGGTTGTGGTTCAGCGACAGGCCCGACACGGCCGGATTATAGCCGACGTGATCGGGCTGGCCTTCGTCGATGACCCGCGCATAGGGCAATGCGTCCCCCCAGACGAGGAAACGGCCACGCACCTCGCGCACGCCCGCCGCCTTGAGGCTGGCGGCCATCTCGGCCAGCGCATCGGTGTCCAGCAGGGGATCGCCGCCGCCCGCCAGCACCAGATCACCGCTCAGAATACCGTTCTGCACCGGGCCGGTCGCGATCAGCCGCGTCTCGAACCGGTGCGCAGCGCCTAGCGTCTCAAGCGCATAGATCGCCGTCAGCGCCTTGACCACACTGGCGGGCGGCAGGCCGCGCTGCGGCTGGCGCACCTCCAGCAGTTCGCCAGTCTCGGCATCGGCACAGGCAAAGACCACCTCGCCGCCCAGATTGGCCTTGGACACCAGCGCATCGACGGCAGGCAGCGTCGCTGCCCGTCCCCCGGCAGGGCGCAGCGCGGGACGCAACGACTGTGCGGGCGCATTCGCGCAGGCGGGCACGCCCAGAAGCGTGACGGCAGCGGCCGAACCGGCCAGAAATCCACGTCTCGAAATCATGCTACTCATTCCTGAAACCTAGCCGCCCTGCCCCTTGGCGGGCAAGCCCACATCGGCGTGAGGCGGCAATGCCGCACCCCAACCGCCCCGCGCGCGGATCGACGAGGACGAGATATCCATGAGCGGCGCGTTGACAAAGCACCATGCCGGTGGCGCGGCCATGGCCAGGGTCCGGCTGGCTACACCCTTGATCCGCCTGCCATGAAAGATCCGCGCCGCCCGACTGGCCCGCGCGGGCAGGTTCTGGCCCGGACGCGCCAGCACTCCGACCGGCACGCGCGCCATGATCTGCTGCCAATCCTGCCAGAGGTGGAACTGCACCAGATTGTCCGCGCCCATCAACCAGACGAAGCGCACCCCCGGATAGGCCGCCTGAAGCGCCGCGATGGTCTGCGCCGTATAGCGCGTGCCTGCGCGCGCCTCGAAATCCGTGACGATCACGCGCGGATCCTGGATCAGGGCCCGCGCCCGCGCGATCCGGTCCGCCATCGGAGCCGGTCCCCGCGCCTTGAGCGGGTTGCCCGGGCTGACCAGCCACCACACCCGGTCCAGCCCGAAACGTCTGAGCGCAACCTTGGTGATATGCACATGCCCCGCATGGGCCGGATCGAAGGACCCGCCCAGAAGACCGATCACCTGACCGGGCCTTGCGTGGGGTATCTCGTGGCGCATCTGGTCTCCATCGTGGCAGGTCGTCAGGCGGCGCAGTTGTCAACGCCGCGCCCGCTTTGTCAATCAGGGGCCGCAAGACCCCGCAGCGCATTGCCCCCGCGCCCCATGATCGCTATCTACAGGCCAAATCCTCACATTCCCCTCAAGGAGCGATCCGAATGGCAGCCTATCAATACGTCTATCACATGCAGGGCGTCTCCAAGACCTACCCCGGCGGCAAGAAATGCTTTGAAAATATCCATCTGAACTTCCTGCCCGGCGTCAAGATCGGTGTCGTCGGCGTCAACGGTTCGGGTAAATCCACCCTGCTCAAGATCATGGCGGGCATGGACAAGGATTTCCAGGGCGAAGCCTGGCACGCAGAGGGCGCGACCGTGGGCTACCTCCCGCAAGAGCCTGAACTGGACCCGTCCCTTGACGTGCGCGGCAACGTGATGCTGGGCGTGGCGGGAAAGAAGGCCATTCTGGACCGCTACAACGAACTGGCGATGAACTATTCCGACGAAACCGCCGATGAAATGGCCGAGTTGCAGGACAAGATCGACGCCGAGAACCTGTGGGATCTGGACAGCCAGATCGACATCTCGCTCGAGGCGCTGCGCTGCCCGCCCGACGACGCCGATGTGACCCTGCTCTCGGGCGGCGAAAAGCGCCGTGTGGCCCTGTGCAAACTGCTGCTCGAAGCGCCCGACATGCTGCTGCTCGACGAACCGACCAACCACCTCGACGCGGAAACCATCGCCTGGCTGCAAAACCACCTGATCGCCTATCCCGGCACCATCCTGATCGTCACCCACGACCGTTATTTCCTCGATGACATCACCGGCTGGATTCTGGAACTCGACCGAGGCCGCGGCATCCCCTACGAGGGGAACTATTCCAGCTGGCTGGAACAGAAGGCCAAGCGCCTGTCGCAGGAAGCCCGCGAGGACAAGTCCAAGCAGAAGACGCTGGAGCGCGAACTGGAATGGATGCGGCAGGGCGCCAAGGCGCGGCAGGCCAAATCCAAGGCCCGTATCAACGCCTATAACGATCTGGCCAACCAGTCCGAGCGTGAAAAGCTGGCCAATGCCCAGATCGTCATTCCCAACGGCCCCCGCCTCGGCAACAAGGTGATCGAGGTCAACGGCCTCAAGAAGCACATGGGCGACAAACTTCTGGTCGAGGACCTGAGCTTCTCGCTGCCGCCGGGCGGCATCGTCGGCGTGATCGGCCCCAACGGCGCGGGCAAGACCACCCTCTTCCGCATTCTGACCGGACAGGAAAAGGCCGATGAGGGCACGGTGGAATACGGCGATACGGTCAAGCTGTCCTATGTCGACCAGAACCGCGACGACCTGAACCCCAATGAAAACGTCTGGGAAGCAATCGCTGACGGGCAGGACATCATCAAGCTGGGCGACGCCGAGGTGAACGCGCGGGCCTATTGCTCGGCCTTCAACTTCAAGGGCGGCGACCAGCAGAAGAAGGTCTCGCTTCTGTCGGGCGGGGAACGGAACCGCGTGCACATGGCGCGCCTTCTGCGCTCGGGCGGCAACGTCCTGCTGCTTGACGAACCGACCAACGATCTGGACGTCGAAACCCTGCGCGCGCTGGAAGATGCGCTGGTGGATTTCGCGGGCTGCGCCGTGGTCATTTCGCACGACCGCTTCTTCCTTGACCGGATCTGCACCCATATCCTCGCCTTCGAGGGCAATGCTCATGTCGAATGGTTCGAAGGCAACTTCGAGCAATACGAGGAAGACAAGAAACGCCGCCTCGGCGCCGACGCGCTGGAGCCCAAGCGGATCAAGTTCAAGAAGTTCACCCGCTGACGGTGGCATGACAACAGACGCGGCGGGCTGGCCCGAAAGGCACGGCCCGCCCGCAAAGCTGCAGTTGCGGCTTGCCATGCCTTGAACGAATCCCCTTCAGATGGCACATCTTTCGCATAGCCATCAAGGATTTGACCCCGACATGATCTCTCGCCGCAGCTTTGTTGCCTCGACCCTCGCCGCAGCCGCCTTGCCGCAGACGGTGTATGCGCAGGCCAAGACCTTCACCCTGAACCCCCGTTTTGCCCCGCAGGAAGTGGGAATCGACGCCAAATTCGGTGTCGGTCAGCTTCTGGTCCTGCCACGCGCGCATTTCCTGTATTTCGTGACCGACAGTGGCCGCGCCCGCCGCTATGGCGTGGGCGTCGGCAAGGCCGGGCTGGAATTCACCGGCACCGCGACCATCGACGTCAAGAAACAGTGGCCCACCTGGCGCCCGACGAACGAGATGATCGAACGTGATCCGCGTGCCTACTCCAAATTCGTGGACAACGACTACGTGCAGCCGGGCGGTCCGGGCAACCCGCTGGGCGCGCGCGCGCTCTATCTGTTCCAGAACGGGCGCGACACCTATTTCCGTATCCATGGCACGACCGAGCCGCAAAGCATCGGCCGGTCTGTGTCGAACGGGTGCATCCGCATGATCAATGATCATGTGATCGACCTCTACGAGCGCGTGCCTGTGGGCACGGTCGTCACGGTTCTCTGAACCGCGCAGACATCTGAAATGCAAAAGGGGGCGCCATTGGCACCCCCTTTTTTCATGTCTTGTCATGGCCCTTACGTGCTGGCCCTTACTTGAAGGCGCAGCCGCTTTTGACACCCAGTTTGCGAAACACCGTCGCCGCCGGGCAGAAGCCGGTGATCGAGGACTGGATCAGGTTCACGCCGATGAAAACGGTGAACCACATGAAAAGCGGCGAGACTAGCGCAGTCAGAACCACGCTGAGCAGAACCATGAAACCTGCGAACATCATCACGCTGCGGTCGAGTGTCATTCCTGTCATCCTTTCGAAGAGGCAGACACGCCATGCGCCTGCGTTGACCTCAATCTAGAGGAAACGCGAATGACATTCAAGTATTGGAATACGAAAATCCGTTTTTCAGAGCAGGAGCGACCAGACCAGATAGTTGGGCGCCAGAAAGGCAAATGCGATGCAGAACAGTTTCGCGCCCTGGACGATCTTGGGGAACAGGCCCCGCCCTTCCGCAGCTTCACCGAAGCCCATCAGGCCCGCCATGACAGCATGGCCGCCAGCCATCTGCGCCATTTCCTTGCGCCGGATCGAGGCCATCGCGGCTTCCCGCACCGCCGCCTGCCGCTGCGCTTCCTCTTCGCGTGCCATAAAGGTCCCTCCGTCCATCCCGTCGCCTCCTGAAATTGAATCTAGACGCAAAATGTGACGCAAGCCTGAATTGTCGAGGGCAGATCGCAAAATCGTCATGGGAATTCTGTCCGATGGGGCGGGTTTTCGCAAGCGCCGCGAATATCCTTGCCTTGAGGCAACCGACCTGTCATACACCCTCGTGCTACGTTATTCTTTTTCGACCACTGTCTTCCGTCCAACGGCGCTCAGTCCTTCGATCCAGACCGACCAACGCCAGGCCATCGCACTTCGCGGATGGCGACTTAAGACAGGAGACACGGATATGGCCACTGGCACCGTGAAATGGTTCAACACCACTAAAGGCTTCGGCTTCATTGCACCCGATGGCGGCAGCAAAGATGTGTTTGTGCACATCTCGGCAGTCGAGCGTTCGGGTCTGACCGGCCTCGCCGACAACCAGAAAGTGACCTTCGACATCGAAGCAGGTCGTGATGGCCGCGAATCCGCGACCAACCTTTCGCTGGCATAAGCTTCTGCCCCTCGGG
>Ga0209345_10005510_pt1 | contig 11720 bp, 12 predicted proteins | sample Cruoilmetagenom7_FD_187294 | JGI IMG/M metagenome (GOLD analysis project Ga0209345, IMG submission 187294) | Oil polluted marine microbial communities from Coal Oil Point, Santa Barbara, California, USA - Sample 7 (SPAdes) (version 2) | ecosystem: Environmental > Aquatic > Marine > Oil seeps ...
TGAGTGAATTTGGAGGTCTAGCAAGAGTAATGCCAATGTATGCTACAGTATTTGGTATTATGCTTATGGCATCAGTTGGTTTACCACTTACAATTGGATTTGTTGGTGAATTCTTAAGTTTACTTGGATTTTTTGCTGTATCACCAGTACTTACAGCTATTGCAGGTACTACAATTATTTTAGGTGCAGTATATATGTTAGTACTTTACAAAAAAACATTTTTTGGACCAATAACAAATCCAATCAATGAAAAGCTACAAGATATAAAAGGACGAGAGGTTGCAGCATTTGTACCTTTAGTTATGTTAGTTGTATATTTAGGTGTATATCCAAAACCTATATTAGATCCAGTTGATAAATCAGTTAAACAATTAGTACAAGTTATGTATCTAAAATCTGTTACACCTGAAGCAAAAGCTAAAATTGCAACAGTAAATACAATAGGGGAGACAAAATAATGATTCAGCCAATTACAGTAGATATTGAAGCATTAAACCTACCATCATTAGTTCCAATGCTTGTTGCAATTATTGGTGCATTAGTGATATTATGTATAGATTTAGTTACTAAAAATTTACATAAATCATTATATGTTATGTTAACTATTTTGATTATACTTATAGATTTAGGTACATTAATTGGTTATAGTGGAGCTACAAGAGGATTTTTTGATGTTATGTTAATGGATGGTATCTCAATACTGTCTCAAATTATTATATTAGTTGCGTCTGGTTTATTTATTATACTTGCATTATCACAACAAAGATTTCATGAATACAGATATCCAGAGTATTTTGCATTATTTTTATTTATGATAGCAGGGTTCCAGTTTATGGTTGCAAGTGATAACTTAATATTGATTTTTGTTGGACTTGAAACAGCTTCTATGTCATTATATACATTAATAGCAATGCACAACAGAGATAAGTCAACAGAAGCTGCTATTAAGTACTTTACAATGGGTGCATTAGCAGCTGGATTCTTTGCATTTGGTTCTATGATATTTTATGGTTTAACAGGAAGTGTTGAACTTGGTCAAATATCAGCATCCCTTGTTGCTTCTAATTTTGCAAACTATCCTATAATATTATTAGGTGTTGTGTTTATTATTGGGGGACTTGGATTTAAACTATCACTTGTACCATTTCATACATGGGCACCAGATGTATATGAGGGTTCAAGTTCTGCAATGGCAGGATATATGTCAATTGTTCCTAAAATTGCCGCATTTGTAGTAGCATTAAGATTTTTTGAAATATTTGTAAGTGCTGATAATGCTTGGGTAGAGATGGTATTATATATAATTGTAGTAACTACAATGACATTACCAAATATGGTAGCATTAGTACAAACAGATGTAAAAAGAATGTTAGCATACTCTTCAGTATCTCATGCAGGTTTTGTTATGGGTGCCATTTTAGTTGGTACTACACAAGCTACAGAAGGTTTGTTTTTATACTGGATATTATTTACATTTACTAACCTTGGAGCATTTGCAATGTTATGGGTAAATAGAACTAAAAATGATCATGGTTTTCAAAGTGATCATCCATTTGAAAAGTTCTCGGGACTTATTAAAATTGCTCCAATTCCAGCAACTATAATGGGATTATTCTTATTAAGTTTAGCAGGAATTCCTCCATTTAGTTTATTTTGGGGTAAAATGTATTTAATAGGTGCAACAGTTAACGGTGGATATATTTTACTAGCATTAATAATGGCATTAAACTCGGCAATAGCTGCATACTATTACTTAAAACTAATAGTTTATATGTTCTTAAAAGAGCCAAGAGAAGATGATCGAATTGAATTTATGGGGAATGCAAATAAACCTTTAAAAACAGTTATTGGTGTTTCTGCAATTATTACAGTAACTTCTATAATATATATAGATCCACTTTTAGATATGATTTCAACATATGTACAAATGAGTGGTTTCTAAAAAATCCTAATAGAGTTAGTAAATTACTAGCTCTATTTAAACTAATCTTAATACAAATTTAATTACAATTCCTCTCTTCATTTAAGACAAGCATTGAGAATATAGATATATTTTGACTGCTTCTCTTAGACCTTTACAACTGCTTTTAAGGGCAACTCCCCAGGGTAGGAATACAGCAAGGAACTTTTAACTGTAGTGTGTTTAGGTATCTGGGAGGAGTACTTCACTCCAATTAACATAATAAATCATTTTTAATTCATTAAATAAAATATATAATTAGTAACTTTGCAATTTATTAATTTATCAAAATATAGGTATAATTAGTTTAAATAAATAGGGGAAATAAGATGATTACAGAATTTTTAATAAAAGTTGCTATTGCAATAGCGATATTTTTTATAGGGAAGAAAGTAGCTAGATGGATAACTGATTTTAGTTTACAAAGTTTAAATAAAACAGGACAAATAGATAAAACGCTTGAAACATTTTTATCAAGTGTAATATATGGAATATTACTTGTTGTAGTGATATTATCAGCATTGGGGCAACTAGGGGTTCAAACTACCTCATTTATAGCTATTTTAGGTGCAGTTGGTTTAGCGGTTGGTTTAGCATTTCAAAGTACCTTATCAAATATTAGTGCTGGTGTTATGATTATTATATTTAAGCCTATAAAAGTTGGAGAATTTGTTGAAGCTGGTGGTGCATCTGGTATTGTTGAAGAGATAAATATTTTTAATACAATGATGAAAACAGGTGATAATAAAATTATAATTGTTGCAAACTCAAGAGTTATTGGTGGGAATATAACTAATTACTCAAGAAAAGATACAAGACGGGTTGATACAGTATTTGGTATTGGATATGATGATGATTTAAAATTAGCAAAAGAGACATTAATAGATATATTAAACAGTGATGAGAGAGTTTTAAAAGATCCAGAACCTTTTGTAGCAGTATCAGAGCTTGCAGATAGTAGTGTAAACTTTGTTACAAGAGCTTGGGTAAAAAGTGAAGATTATTGGTCAGTGAAATTTGATACAATTGAAAAAGTAAAATTAACATTTGATGAAAAAAACATCTCTATACCATATCCACAAATGGATATTCACATGAATAAAAGCGAAAATGAAGGAAAATAGTTTCCCTAAAAATTTTAAAAAAGGTATTTCTACTTTTCAAATAATTATATTATTAATTGTTGGATATTATGTTTGGGGCTATGTTGAGGATAATTATCTTTATAAAGACACCCCAAAGTATTTAGTAGAGTTTAAAGATGCAATAAAAGATTTTTCAGAACAAAAAGATACAGTAAAAAAAACATATAAAGATGCGATTGAAGCAAAAGATGAAGCAAAAAAAGTAAAATATGTTTTTAAAAATGAATCAACTAAAGATTTTATTAGAAAATGGGAAACTACTCAAAGTGAAGTAGTTACATTAAAAGAGAAATTTGAAGTGTATAAAGAGGAAACTGAAAACTTTGTAGATAAACTTGATGAAAATTTAGATCAAATTAAAGATGATGAAGCTCTAAAAGATAGAATGAGAGAGTTTAGTAAGAAAAAAGCGAAACTAATGGCAAAAAATATTATCAAAATAGAACAAAATATTGAAAAATTAGACAGATCAATAACAAAAGGAAATAACCTTATTGTCGCACTTAAAACTGTAAGTTCATTTAATGTTTTATCCGATGATGCAAAAGAGTTTGATTCTATATTAAATGATTCTAGTGATGTCTTTGTATCAATTGACTCTTTGGTTGATGAAGGTATTAAAGTTCTTGATGACGAGCTTAAATAGATTCTCTAAGGAGTATTTTATAAATATTCCATATAATTGCTTTTTTATAAAGGGATAAGATAATGAATTTATTAATACCAGTAGATGATAGTGATATTGAAGAAGCGCAAATAGTCTCAATTGATGATGTACAGTACTGGTTACTTTTAGAACTTACCGAAGGTAAAGTGTTAAAATCGGAGTTTTATCAATCAAGAGAAGAGATGAGTGATTGGGTTGATGTTATTATTGTAAATAGTCAAAAAGAGTATGTATGGCCTTTTATGGAAGAGGGGATAGCTGTTTTAGTTGCTCCACTACAAAAGTCTATAGATGATATAGTAGAAGCGTATTTATTTAAAGAGCTTCATGATATAAATTAAAAAAGGAAAAAAATGTTTGGATTTAGTAAAGAGTTAAAAGAGTATGATTTATCACAAGAGGAATTAGATAAATTACAATATGCAAAATTTACAACCTCAAAAGGTATAATATGGGTAAAGTTAGCACCAGAAAATACACCTAATACAGTAGCAAATTTTGCACACTTAGCAAATGATGGTTTTTATGATGGATTAAATTTTCATAGAGTAATTGCCGGATTCATGGCACAGGGGGGTTGTCCACAAAAAACTGGTACAGGAGGTCCTGATTGGGCTATAGAGTGTGAAACACAATCAGAAGGTCAAGTACATAAAAAAGGGAGCCTTTCAATGGCTCATGCTGGACCAGATACAGGTGGAAGCCAGTTTTTTATCTGTTTTGTACCATGTCCACATCTTGATGGAGGTCATACTGTTTTTGGTGGAATTGAAGCAAATGATACAGAAAGTTTTGAAGTTCTTGATTCTATAACACAAGGTGATGATATAGAAAAAATTGAGATATTTGAAACGAAAGAGTAATGTTAAAAGTTAAGGTTTGATAACCTTCACTTTTTTTACATATATTTTTCTAAAACTTTAGGTATTTTGATACTACCGTCTTCTTGTTGATAATTTTCCATTATTGCAACTAATGTTCTTCCAACTGCTAAACTTGAACCATTTAAAGTGTGACAAAGTATATTTTTCTTCCCATCTTTATATCTGATTTTTGCTCGTCTTGCTTGGAATTCTCTTGTGTTTGATATCGAACTTATCTCTCTATAGGTATTTTGACCAGGTAACCACACTTCAAGGTCAATAGTTGTCGCAGCACTAAAACCTAAATCACCAGTACATAATTGAACTTTTTGATGTGCTAATCCTAAAGAGCTCAGTAGATCACTTGCACATTGAACCATTTTCCCAAATATCTCTTGTGATTGTTCTGGTGTTGTTATTGCTACCATCTCAACTTTGTCAAATTGATGTTGTCTAATCATACCTCTTGTATCTCTTCCTGCACTTCCTGCTTCTTTTCTAAAACAAGGTGTGTAAGAGGTAAGAAGGAGTGGTAATTCTGTAGAATCAATAATCTCATCATTATAAAGATTTGTTAGTTGTACTTCAGATGTTGGGATAAGATATAAGTCTTCCCCTTCTATTTTAAATAGATCTTCTTCAAACTTTGGAAGCTGACCAGTTCCCTCTAACATATTTGTATTAGCCATAAAAGGAACATACCACTCTTCAAAACCCCGCTCACGGTTAAAATCAAGGAAATAGTTGATTAAAGCTCTTTCAAGTCTAGCACCAATTCCTTTAAGTGCAGCAAATCTACTTTTTGCTAGTTTAACACCTCGTGTAAAATCAATCATACCATTGTTTTCGCCAAGTTCCCAATGCTCTTTTGGTTCAAAACTAAATGATGGTTTCTCTCCTATAGTCTCTAAAACAAGATTTTCACTTTCATCCACTCCAACAGGTACAGAATCATCTGGCATATTTGGAATACCCATAATGATAGAATCGATTGCTAGTTCATCAACTCTTACTTCTTCTTCTATTTTTTGTTTTGCATCTTTTAGCTTATCAATTTCCCCTTTTAGTGGAGCAATATCTTTCCCCTCTTTTTTATAGGTACCAAATTGACTTGAAAGTTGTTTTTGTTCAGCTTGTAAAGCTTCCATAGCTTGTCTTTTAGATTTTGTATCTATAGTTTTATTTTTTAAATCTTCCAATATCTCTTTTGAAACGCCTTTTTTTTCTAAAGCGTTTGCAACTTTTTCAAATTCTTTCTCTAATAATTTTTTATCTATCATTTTCTAATCTTCCTTTATTTTTACAATCTTCATTAATAATTTGTGAAATTTCTTCTTTTTTTATAAAATCAGCTCCCATACTTACAATAAACTGGCTAGCTTGTGCTACAGTTAATGAGGTAGCTTTTATTTTCGCTTTATCTACAATTACTGTATAACCACTAGTTGGATTTGGGCTTGTTGGTACAAAAAGAACATAGATATTTTCATGTTTACTTAATACATAAGATGGTACCCACAAATCATCTTTTGGATACTCTACTAGAACAACTTCCCTTTTCATATCTTTACTATTAGGTTTAAATAGTTCGGTTATTTTTTTTAAAATAGAATAAATCGTACCAAGTGCAGGAACTTTTTCTAATAATCTATCAATAGTAGATATGAGAAAAGACTTTCCAGCTTTTTCTATAGAAGCACCAATAAAAACAAGTAGTGAGATGATAATAATAAATAGTGCAAAAGTATAAAGACCACTATTTGTATAGGATGAAACAAAATCAAAGAGTTGTATTGTTAGTGATTTCACCCAAAATACAAGTTGAATAACCACAAATAATGGTATCAACGCTAACGCACCTACAAAAAGGTACCTAAAAAATTGCTTCATCTAATTCTCCATAAATTTTTGCTATTATATCACACTTCATCTTTAGATGATTTGATTTATAAAAATTTACTAAGGATTAATTTTTGCGAATATTAAGTGGAATACAACCAAGTGGTACAATACATATAGGTAATTATTTTGGTATGATTAAAAAGATGATAGAGTCTCAAAATGATGGAGAGTTATTTGCTTTTATTGCTTCATATCATGCGTTAACTTCCGTTTCAGATAAAGAATTATTACAAAAAAATATATTTGAAGCTGCTGTTAATTTTTTAAGTTTAGGGATGGACCCTGAAAAATCAACATTTTGGGTACAAAGTGATGTTCCTGAAGTATTAGAATTATATTGGATATTATCAAATCATACCCCTATGGGATTATTAGAGCGAGCTCATAGTTATAAAGATAAGACTGCTAGAGGGATAGCTTCAAATCATGGATTACTTTCATATCCAGTTTTAATGGCTGCAGATATATTATTATTTGATTCAAATATTGTTCCAGTTGGGAAAGACCAAATTCAACATGTAGAGATAACAAGAGATATAGCCAATACTTTTAATAATGCCTATGGTGAGATATTAGTTATGCCAGAAGCAAAAGTAGATGAGATAGTTGCAACAGTTCCTGGAACTGATGGCGCTAAGATGTCCAAAAGCTATGGAAATACTATTGATATGTTTGGTAGTGGTAAAACAACTAAAAAACAAGTTATGAAGATTGTAACAGACTCAAAAGAGTTACATGAAGTAAAAGAATACGCAACTTGTAATGTATATAAACTATGTGAACTTTTTATGAATGAAGATGAGCTACAAGATATGCAAAAAAGATATGCAACACCAGGTGAGGGATATGGTCACTTTAAATTAGCACTTTTAGATAAAATAAATGAACATTTTGCACCTTATATAGATAAAAGAGAACATCTTTTAAATAATCCAAAAGAGATAAAAGAGATATTAGCACACGGGGCTTCAAAAGCTAGAATTGTAGCACAAGAGAAACTAAGAGTTATTAGAGATGCTGTTGGTTTAAATTACTAATCGAAGGATAGAAATGGATAGTAGCTACAAAAATATTCTTATCTCAATAGTTATTGCACTATTGGGCTATTTTGGTGCTGGTTATATCTTTGATGAGATACAAGCCAGACTGATTGGTGTAGTGATATTTTTGGTAGCTATGTGGACAAATGAAGCATTACCTTTGGGTGTAGTTTCCCTTTTCCCTATTATCCTTTTCCCAGCTTTTGATATTCTTACTACCAATGCTACAACTGCAAACTATTCTAAATCGATAATATTTTTATTTCTAGGTGGATTTCTATTAGCAATAGCCGTTGAAAAAATAGGATTACATAAAGTAATCGCACATAAACTTTTAAATATATTCCCACCGAGCGTAAGGGGAATTATCTTTGCATTAGCTGTAACATCAGCTTTTTTAAGTTCCTTATTATCTAATACAACTACAGCATTATTACTTATGCCAATAGCATTATTTTTAACAGATACAATAAAATTAAAAATTAGATTTGTATTAGCAGTTGCATATGGGGCAAGTATAGGAGGAATTATAACACCAATAGGAACTCCCCCAAATTTAATCTTGATGGGATTTTTACAAGAGAACCAATTAGAAACTTTGACATTTATAACTTGGATGTTTAAAACACTTCCATTAGCTATGATTATGCTTATTATTGTCCCTTATATATTATCTTTAGGTGCAACACATTTAACCATTGAAAAAGAACTTACAAATAAAACTCTTGATTTTGAGCAAAAAAGATTATTAAAAATACTTGCTTTTCTTGTAGTGATTTTATTTATAAATTCTTTTTTTAAATTTAGTGAAGCCGGAATTCTTCTGAGTTTTGGTCTTTCAATGATGTTGCCAAAAATCGGATTTTTAGAGTGGAATGATAGTAGAAAAATACCATTTGATATTATGTTTTTATTTGGGGCTGGTTTTAGTATTGCAGCTGCATTTAGTGGAACAGGACTAGCTCAAACAATTTCAGAACTTCTTTTAGGATTAACACAGTTAAATCCAATTATACTAATATTGATTGTTGCATCTATGGTTACATTTACTACAGAAGTTACTAGTAATACAGCACTTATCTCAATAGCTTTGCCAATTATATATTCACTTGGATTAGCTTCAAATATCGATACAACACTTATACTAATGGTGGCAACTATTTGTGCAAGTTATGCGTTTATGCTTCCAATAGCGACACCACCAAATGCTATAGCTATGAGTAGTAAAGTATTGACAATAAAAGATATGGCTACTTATGGAATCGTATTTAATATATTAGCGATACTATCAACAGTATTTGTAGCTATGGTTTGGTGGTAATATTTAGATGAGTGAAGAGAAAGTTTAAACTAAAAACTCTCTTATTTTTTTATGTTCATCTATTTGAGTTTTCATCTCTTCTCTATGTTGTTTTAGAAAAGAGATGTTTTTATAGAAAAGTTCAGATAAGTTTTCTAAATCTTTTAGTTCAAGATTAAAATCCTCAATATGATTATCTACAAGATAGTCCTCTACCCATTTTTGTAAAGAACTAGCTCTGAGTTCAGCATCTAGAGAATCAATGTATTGTAAGCTCTTAAGAGCTTTTATAGACCAGTTTCTTCTTTCCACGCTTCTATTAATCCCGTTACAACTTTTTTAACTTGTGCTATAGCAGTTAAGTTATTATCAACTCCTGCACTAAACAAAGTCTCTATTTGATAAAGGTATAAACCATCAAGATAATACGCAACATCTCCACCGTCAAAATCAAGAATATTTCTCAGTTCATCAAAAATAGCAATTGAACGGTTAACATATTCAAACTTTTCTTCTACATTATTTTCATCTATTGCTTTTTCAACGAATGCAAGATATTTCAATAAGCCTTCGTAAAGCTTTAGTATCAACATATACGGATCTTCAGTTGTTGCCGCCTGTTGGTTATATACATCTAATCCCATTAAAATCTCCAAATATTTATATATCTGAAGATTATATGATATTAATACTTAAACTATATTAAGTGTATAACAATTAGTTCCCAGAAGTAGATTGCTCAATCATCATTTGTAAACCACCAAAAGATGATTCCATTTGTGAAATAATTGATGCATAAGCTGCGAATTGTGCAGCCATAGTGTCATACTTAGTATCTAGGTTTTTAACTGCTTGTTCTTTATCTTCTGTTAAATTGGTTTTTCTTGTATCCATACCACTTTCAAGCGTATCAAATAAACCACCATAAGAATTAAAATCATCTAGCATAGACTTTAAAGCTGTTCCAAATCCTTCATCCTCAGCTACTCCAATAAAAAGATCTTTTAATGAATCTGGATCATCTATAAGTGCTTTATTTAAAGTTGTTGAATCAATTTCTAATAAACCTTCTTTAGTAAAACCAAAACCAAAGTTTAATAATGAACTATCATTTGTTCCATATTCACCATACATCATATTTTTTATATCTGATAACATTGATTTTAAAGATGAGGTATCTTGAACACTTGCTTCTTCCGAATATAACTCTTCTGTTATCATTAAAACAAGTTCATTATAAATATTAGCTATATCTTGAATAGAAGATACAATTGAACTAGTATCACTTTGTACAGAAACTGATGATATACCTTTTTCCGCAGCTGTAATTTTAAGATTACCATCTATTGTTATAGTATTAGAGGACACATTATAAGCAACACCATCTACAGTTGCTTCCATATTTTGAGCTGTTAGCATATGATTTGCTGCTTGGTCATATTGCAATGCTATTGCAGCTGTACCGCTTATTGTAAGTGCATTTTCCAATCCTACCTCTTGACTTTTTATAATAAGACGAGACTCTGTATCTGAAACTTGTTCAAGTGATGCATTAATTTGACCAGTTGCATTTATATTTGCTAAAAGTTCTTCATATGTTATCCCTGTTGTGTCGAAGGTAAGTGCCGCCTCTCCTCCTATACCATCTATATCTATTGATAAAGTTCCTGCATTGATTTCTACCTCTGTATCTGCTATTAGTAGACTTTGATATACATCTTTTTGTGCTAATTCTGTAATTTCTACAGTTGTTGTTCCTGTTTTTAATGCAGTAACATCAGCAGCATCAAATAGTGCTGAATCTCCAGTTGCTGTTGCTGTTACTTGTTCAAAAGCATTACTTCCAGATGTATATAAATCAAAAGACCTAACTGATGATATTAGTTCATTTATTTTTGTATTAATATCTGAAATTACTGTTTCTTCTTTATCTATTAGTTCTAGTCTTGTTGTTATTGGATCGACTCTACTCTTTGCTTCAGCATCATAAAGTTTTTGGATTAAATCTCCATTTAAAGATGCAGCATTTCCTGTTGCAAATGAACCTAAATTTGAATAATCTGTAGCCATAATATCCTCCTTATGATAGTTTTAAACTATCTTTTTATACCTAACAGTGTTTGTAGCATCTCATCTACCACTGTTATAACTTTTGCATTTGCTTCGTAAGCTGATTGAAATTTTATAAGATTAACCATCTCTTCATCTTTATCAACTTTAGTAATTGCATCATATGTTGATTGTAAAGACTCCCTTACTGCCATAATAGAATCTTCATTAAAAATTACTGTTTCTCTATCATCTGCTACAATAACTCTTAGTGTTTGAAAATATTCTGAAAAAGATTGTGTATCTAGTCCATCACCATTAAAGTCAATATCCTCTTTCCATTGTAAATCTGCTAAATAATCTAGTTTTTCTTGAGTCATTGCATTAAGAGATTCTTCATTAAAAGTAAGAGTTTTTACATTAGCACCAGAAAATAAATTTATATTTACCCCTTTATCTGCATCAGCATTTAAACTTACATTATGTGAACCATATACATAGGTTCCATCACTATTTTCTATATATGACTCTGTATAGTTTGATAGTGCATTAGCAAAGTTATCAAGTATCTCTTTATATTTATTAAAAAGATTATTTCCTGAATCTGTTTTTATATTTTCTAGCATTGCATTTAATGAACCACCACTTACATTAATTTCTTTATCGTATATCTCTATATGAATATCATCAGTAGCTTCTATACTTACATTTTCATTATTAGTTATAATTGCCCGTGCGTTTGAATCAACACCATTTCCATCATTGATTAACACTTCTCCAACAAATAGATCGGA
>Ga0209345_10005511_pt1 | contig 11719 bp, 9 predicted proteins | sample Cruoilmetagenom7_FD_187294 | JGI IMG/M metagenome (GOLD analysis project Ga0209345, IMG submission 187294) | Oil polluted marine microbial communities from Coal Oil Point, Santa Barbara, California, USA - Sample 7 (SPAdes) (version 2) | ecosystem: Environmental > Aquatic > Marine > Oil seeps ...
TGTGTTTCCCCGGGAAATCCGACGATGATATCCGTGGTGATGGCAACATCCGGGCAGGCCGCCCGCAACAACGCCACCTTCTCGAGATATGCTTCACGCGTATATTTACGGTTCATCCGCTTGAGAATCCGGTTGGACCCGGATTGGACGGGGAGGTGGAGATGGCGGCATAATTTATCCAGGGCGCCAAAAGCGCTGGCCAACTCATTTGAAAGGTCCTTGGGATGGGAGGTGGTAAAGCGGACCCTGCAAAGCCCTTTAATGTCGTTTATGCGGGATAAAAGCTCGGCAAAGGAGCAAAGTCCTTCTTTTTTTCCGTAACTGTTCACATTCTGTCCCAGGAGGGTCACTTCCCGGACGCCTTCTTCAACCAGTTGTTCAATTTCTTCAATGATGTGCGCAGGAGCCCGGCTTGTCTCCCGTCCTCGCACGTGAGGGACCACACAGTAAGCGCAAAAGTTGTCGCAGCCACGCATGATGGTCACGAATTTTGAAACTGTGTCCGCTTTCAGTACCCTGGGTTGCTGTCCTTCATCTTCCAGGAGATCCGACATCTCCACATCGACAATCCTGCAATGGTGCTTTTCGATTTTTTCGATGGCCAGGGGGAGCCTTCCCAGCGCCCGGGTACCGAAAATGAGATCCACGTGCGGCATCCTTTTCAGTATAGCCTTGCCCTGCTGTTGGGCGACACATCCGCCCACCGCGATAATCAAATTCCTGTTTTCCTTTTTGAGCTTTGAAAGGCGCCCCAGAAAACTAAATGCTTTCTGTTCGGCTTTCTCCCGTATGGTACAGGTGTTGGTGATGATGAGGTCGGCGGACTCCACAAAGGGAGTGCTTTCATATCCCAAAGGAATCAGGCTGTTTACAATCCTTTCCGAATCGTAAACATTCATCTGGCACCCGATGGTATTGATGTATAAACGCTTCTTCATTTTCACTCTTTTTCCTGGTTTGTCCCGTGAAAAAGGACCTTTTTGATGTCACCCGCCGCAATACGCACATCGGCAAAGGATGATGTTCCAAAACAGGGTGCATCCTGTTCTAAAAACAGCTCAATCTTTTGTTGATCATCCTCAATCTTTTGTTGATCATCAAGGGTTACCATAGCCGTTATGCGCCCATCTTTCTTCACAAACAAAATAGAACGAATCTTCTCAAAGTCAATGGAAAGCTCAGCCTTTCCCATTTTACCGGTGATATATGTCTTTCCGTTAAATGAGAACTTCTCCAGTTCCAGTGACACATCATCCTGATCCACCACTGTGGCACGGAAGTTTATGTCAGGTTCAGGCGTTTTGACCGATACCGGCTCACCCATACTTCCCATACCCAAGGTCAGACAACATATCCAGATAAACAGGCTTCCCGACAATTTGCGCTTCATACTATCCTCTCTCTTCCAGCGGCTCAATTAGAATATCGCGACCCATTTCTTCAAGTAATTTATCAACAATATCACAACAACCATCTGGTATATTAACTGATATAATACCAAGTCCAGCATCGATTGTCGTCAGGTTGGCAATGCCGTCGTACGCCTCGAAGATAAACTTCAGAAAGGCGATCCGCCGTCTGTCGACCCGCAGGTATTTTTTTTGACATCGCATGGCAGTTGCTTTTTATCCAATTGTGGGGAAACGTCAATACGCATCGCTCGACCTTATCGTGTGTTACCCATTGCTAAGATATATAAACAAAAAATATTATTAAATAAAACATCTAAGTTGTAAAGCGCATTTGTTGTGTTATAGAGTTCCAGCCTCATGAAATTGACATGGAAAATACAGCAATCAGACCAGGATACTGTATCTGATTTAACGCGACAGATGGGATTGCACCCCTTAACGGCAAGACTGCTCAACAACAGGTCCATATTCAGCCAGGAAGAGGCCGAACGTTTTTTGCGTCCCTCATTAAAAGACCTCCCCCCTCCCGGCCTGCTTAAAGACATTGACGTGGCCAGTGCACGCATTGTCGCTGCTCTTGAAAACAAGGAAGAGATCCTGATTTTCGGCGATTATGATGTGGACGGCATCACGGCCACCTCTCTTTTGTACAAATTTCTGCAAAATGCCGGCGCCCGTATTTCCTATTACATCCCCAACAGGATTACGGAAGGCTACGGGCTTAAACCGCTGCACATTACATCCTGTGCCCTGAACCGCAAAACCAAACTCATCATAACCGTGGATTGTGGATCGACCAGCCACGAGGCCATCAGGGCGGCACGGCAATTCAATATCGACGTCATTGTAACCGACCACCATGAATTGCCGGATGAACTGCCTGACGCCCTGGCAGTGATTAACCCCAAAAGAAATGACAGTGCTGCCGGCCTGGGCAACCTTGCCGGTGTCGGTGTAGCGTTTTACCTTATTATCCGTCTGCGCATGCAGCTGCGTGAAACAGGGTACTGGCGTGGAAAAAAGGAGCCCAACCTGAAAAAGGCATGTGACCTGGTGGCACTGGGTACGGTGGCGGATGTAGTGCCCATGGTCAATGCAAACCGTATTCTGACCAGGGCCGGGCTCGATGAATTGAAGACCAGAGGAAATGGAGGCGTTCGAATACTCATGGAGCAATGCGGCATCGATAAGCGTTACATGGACGCCGCTGACATTTCCTTCAAATTAGCGCCACGACTGAATGCCGCCGGCAGGCTCGCCCATGCCGATGCTGCCATGGCGCTGCTCACGGCCGACAATCCGCAAGATGCTGCCAAACACGCCGACCACCTGCACGCATTGAACCTGAAACGCCGTGAAATGGAACAAGAAATACTCGAAGAAATCGACGCCCGCCTGAATCGACACCCGCTTAACGCAAAAACCAACATTATTCTGCTCCATGGCCGAAATTGGCATGTGGGCCTTCTTGGCATCGTTGCATCAAGGCTGGTGGGTCGGTTTGCCCGCCCTGTTATCATACTCACCCTGGAAGGCGATATTGCCAAGGGCTCGGCACGTAGCATCCCGGGGATAGATCTTGCGAGTCTTTTGAGCGCTTGTACCCAACACCTGATATCTCATGGTGGTCATGCCATGGCGGCCGGGCTTCAATTGCAGGCTGAGAAAATCGCAGGGTTCAGGGATGCTATTGAGCAATGTGTTGAGAAAATAATAGGAAAAGACATGGCGGCGCCCTCCCTGGAAATCGATACTGACCTTGATTTCAGGGAGATTTCCCGTTCATTCATCGATGAAATGGAATTTCTAAAGCCGTTTGGAGAAAAAAACCCCGAGCCCCTTTTTGCCGCAGAAAATGTCAGGGTCACACAGTCAAAAACCCTTTCCGGCGGACACCGGCGGATGACTTTGAAGCAAGCGGAAGGCCGCAGTTTCCAGGCTATTCACTTCAACCCGGCCCCGGATTTGGCTTCTCTCGATTTTTTCAATAAAATAGCCTATCGCCTGCAAATAAATCGTTGGAACGGGAAAGAGAATATCCAGCTGGTGATCGAAGACATTTTAAATTAAAATGTATAGCGGAGGGAAACCTCAAGCCCCCTGTTTTCAGGCCGTGAGGCCAGGCTCACCTTCAGCTGTTTCCTGAGCTGATCGATCCATTGGCTCTCATTTTTACGATTGTATTTGTGCGCGCTTCCTACGGATCCATATATGTTGCCGGCATAAAAACCGATTTCAACAAATGTGATCACACTGCCCAGGGCATACAGGTCGTTGCTGAAAGATTCATACGCCGCCCAGATCAATCCGCCATTGACCAATAATGCGATCAGGGCATCCTGATAACGCCCGCAGTAAAGATAGCCTGCGCCCGGTATCACCGCCAGCGTACCGGCCAGTCCCGGGCGCTTGCGCTTCATCTTCGGTTCTTCGTTCAACGATCTGGAAAGTTCCTCGATCCGGTAGGAATCGCGGCGTTCCGGGCTTATCCCGTCCAACACCATCCCGGCCTGCTCCCACTGGCCCATGCCAATATAGATCCAGCCCATTTGATAATAGGCCTCGTCCTTTGTCTCGATATCATCCGTAGCAATGGCCAGGTTGCGCAGGGTATTGATGGCGGCGCCGGACTGATTGCTGCTGAGATAGGCTTCACTCATGCTGAATTGGGCCTGGTCGGCATAACCGCCGTCTGCATATGTAAGCATGAGTTCCTTGAAAGCCTGGAGGGCGCGTGCATACTGTCCGGCCAGGAGATAACACTGACCAACCTTATAGGCAGCCGCTTCGATCCTGGAATGTTCGGGGAAGAGATGCATAAAGCGTTTGTACTCAGAGGCGGCCATGAAGTAGTCGCCTGCCGCAAAAAGGCTGTCGGCATATTCGAATTGGATGTCCGCGTCCACGCTTACGCTCTGCCCGGCAAAAACCGGGTGCGTGGAATACCAGAACAATACGAAAAATAGTATGGGGATGGCGGTTAAGCGTTGGAAGGCCGCATTCATGGACGGCTCCACCAGAAATCGTTTTGCTGCAAGGGGTCGAAGACGTACACTTTATTGTCGATAATGATTTGTTCGGCAATATGCTTTTCGTCACGACCACATCTAAGCAGGCGGTCGCTGGTCATGACCCAGCCTCTGATGAAGCCGTGTTTCTTAAACGCCTGGGAACTGTAGTGCGAGCAGCTCGGGTACATCATGCACCGTCGCCCGTCCGCCCTTGAAACAGTTTTCTGGAAAAACTTGAGGGCAAATGCCATGGGACCAGTATCTTCCTCCGGAATTTCAGGCCCAAAAGCGGCTTCATTGCCAAAACCCGGTGAATAAGCGATGGCGACAATAAGTAGCCCCAAAATGGTAATAATTCGTCGTCTTTTCAGTTTCATTATGAAATAGCAGCGACCTGTCCGGCGAAGCACGAAGTGCGAAGACGGAAGCCGCGTAGCAAAATGATTTCGGGATGATCGCCGTGGGCGAACGTCCCTAAATTATTTTTGGGTAACGCGCAGTACTTCTTCAATTGTCGTTGTGCCGGCCAGCACTTTTTGAATTCCATCCCTGCGCAAAGAGACCATGTTCATGCGAAATGCCTCTTCCTGAATGCGGTTGGCATCGAACGACTTTAGTATCAAGCTTTTGAGTTGGCTCTCCATTTTCAGGATTTCAAATATGCCGATGCGTCCCCGATAGCCCGTATTGAAGCAATGTTCGCAGCCTCTTGCCCGGAAGACAGTGGCCTCACTGATCTGGTCAGGAAGTATTCCTATATTCCGCAGCATAATTTCATCTGGATGATACGGTTCTCTGCACTTTTTACAAAGTACTCGTACGAGCCTTTGGGCGGCAACGGCAATGACCGAGGATGAGATAAGAAACGGCTCGATGCCGATATCCACAAGCCTTGTTATCGCGCCGGCTGAATCGTTGGTGTGCAGCGTCGAAAACACGAGATGGCCTGTAAGCGCCGACTGCACGGCTATCTCCGCTGTTTCGTGGTCGCGTATCTCGCCCACCAAAACCACGTCAGGATCCTGGCGGACAATGGATCTCAGGCCCCGTGCAAAAGTGAGGTCGATTTTAGGATTGACTTGTATCTGACTGATGCCGTTGATCTGGTATTCAATGGGGTCCTCAATGGTGATGATATTGATGTCCGGCGAGTTGAGGGAAGAAAGGATCGCATAAAGCGTCGTTGTTTTTCCGCTGCCCGTAGGCCCGGTCATCAGAATGATACCATTGGGTGAAGAAACAAGCCCTTCCATAGTGGCCAACCGGTCCGGGCTTAGTCCCAGATCCGAAAGCTTCAGCAAGGAACTGGTTTTGTTCAACAGTCGTAAGACAACCCTTTCGCCAAATGCAGTCGGGATGGTGGAAACACGCACATCGATCTGCATGTTGCCGATTTTAACCTCCAGCCGGCCGTCCTGGGGCAGCCTTTTTTCGGCGATGTTCATTTTTGCCATCACCTTGATTCTGGAGATAAGGGAAGCCTGGATCCATTTGGGTGGGGTCAACAGATCATACAAAATGCCATCCACACGATAGCGGACCTTGAAACTGTCCTGATAGGGCTCGATGTGGATATCGCTGGCCCTGGCCTTGATGGACTGCGACAGAATATGATTGACCAGCTTGATGATAGGGGCATCGCTGGTGTCGTCCAGGAGGTCGGCCGTGGTCTCTATTTCGCCGATGACCATGCCGTCGTCCGCCTCCATGTCCTGAACCAGCTGCTCGGCTGAATCCCTGCTCATGTCATAGGCGAAATTGATGGCGGCAATGATTTCATCCCTGGTGGACAGCACAACTTCGCAGGTTTCCATGCCCAATAGTCCGGCAAGGTCATCCCGGGGCTGGAAGTCCGCTGGGTCGTGGACGGCAATGGCGTCTATTTTCGCTGTCGTGTTGTGCCCCTCAATATCGTTTTCAGACGACCTGCCTGACGATTCGTCCGATGGCGCCTTAACCTCCAGGGGAAGCATATGATATTTTTTTAGGAATTGGATAGGCACTTTTTGGGTGAAGTTTTTTTGGATATTTCCAAGGGGGATTTTCTCCCAGACCGGCAGATGATACTGGATTCCCCTGGCCTGGAGAAGCTGTTCCTCTGTAATCACCATTTTACGGCACAGGATCTCACCCACATCTCCATCTCTCTTGCCCTTGGTCTCGAGGGCATCCACCACATCTTGATCAGAGACGTCAAATTGGGTTTTAAGGATCTGGATTAACGGTTTCATGATTTTCTTTTCTTGAAATTTGGGGAAAAATGTCGGCTGTCCGGGCTATTCCTGGTTGTCAAGAATCTGCTGCTGATAGACAGGATCATCATCATACATCTTTATACTGCCTGCTCTCTTTTCCTCCATAGCTCCCTTTTTGTTACCGTAGATGGCGGCTGCTTCTTCTTCATTTTCTATTACGTGCGGCGTCAGGAAAACATACAGGTTTGTTTTCTCGCGGGATTCAGAAACGGATTTAAAAAACCACCCCAACAGGGGTATGTCTCCCAGACATGGGATCTTGTTTTCTGTCCGGGAAAAAGAGTCGTCGATCAGCCCACCCAGCACGATGGTGTTTTTGTCATTGACGATCACGGTGGTTTCAATGGTGCGTTTCAAGGTGGTTGGCCTGTCCGGCGTTGTGGTGGCCAGTTCATCCAGTTTGGTAATCTCCTCGAAGATGGTCAAGCGTACAAAACGCTCCTTGCTGATATGGGGGGTTATCTTCAGGGTGATGCCCACATCCCTGTATTCATAGGAACTGTAAGTTTCGACCCCGGTTTCGGCTGCGGAACGGGTTTGAAAGGGAACATTTTTACCCACGTTGATGCTGGCCTCTTCGTTGTCGGTGGTCAACAACTGGGGCGTTGCCAGGATATGGACATCCTTGTCCTTTTTATAGGCCTGAACTACCGCAGCAATGCTGGGAAACTTGATACCCCCGACCTCGATGAATTCACCCAGCACCCCCAGGGAAAGGCCTGGCGGAAAGGTGCCAACGCCGGTTATACCGCCGCCCATTCCGGCAATGTTGCTGTACCCGGGGTCCTGCCCGCTGAACCCGCCGCCGTAGGCGCCTTCCTTCCCGTTGTAATTGACTTCTCCGGCTGCCGTCCACTCGGTCCCCAGATTGAAATCCTTGTCCAGGTTGACCTCCATGATAAGGCACTCGATATAAACCATGGAACGGGGGATATCCAGCTTCTTGATAATGGTTTCAAGAAACAGGTAATCTTCCTTTTCAGCCATGATAATCAGGCTGTTGGTGGCTTTGTCGGCTTTAATGATCACCTCGCTGGAGATCACCGGTGCTTTTTTGGGGTCCTTGGAGGTTCCTTTTCCGCTTTTCTGGGTGGGAAGTTCCTGGAGCACTTTGGCCAGGTCTTCGGCAACGGCATTTTCAAGATAATAGACATGGATGCCCTCCTTGCCTTTGGGGGTTGCCTTGTCCAGCATTCCCACCAGTTCTATTATCCGGTGGGTATTGGTCTTGCTGGCCAGAACGATCAGGGTGTTGGTGCGATCGTCAGCCACAAAATTGATAGTGTCAGTTGCGGCACTTTTTTTGGATTTGGTCTTTTGGGCCGCAAAAACAGACTGCATGATTTTTACCAGGTCCTTGGAATTGGCATGATGCAGTGGGAGAATGGACAATTCCTGTCCGATGCCCATGATATCGATGGTTTCGACAATTTTTTGCAGGCGTTTGATATTAGAATAGACATCCGTGACAATGAGCATATTGGTGGGAGGGTAATCCAGGATGACGCTGCTCTTGGATACTAGCGGAGACAACAGCTTTTTAACCTCGCTGGGATTGGCATATTTAAGGGGAATCAGCTGGGTTACCACCTTGTCTTCAGCCACCCCGCTCTCCTCCCTGAGTCTGGTTTCGATGTTTTTGGAGCGTGCATCCGGGGCCGGGACGACTTTAATGATCTTGCCTGCTTTTATCGTTGTGTATCCATGTACCTCGAGAACAGATTCAAAAACACGGTAGGCTTCCGCAACCGATATTTTAGAAGGTGAAATGATGGTCACTTTGCCCTTGACCCGCTGATCCACAACAAAGTTTTTGCCGGTCATTTCACTGATGAATTTTATCAGAACATTGATATCCACGTTGTTGAAATCGATGGATACCGGTTGCGAGGGATTTAATTTCTTCGGGCTTGTTTTGTTTTCATGTTCCTGGGCGAGGGCTGCTCCGCACAACAGCAAAGAGCAAATGACCCAACCGACCATGATCATTTTAACCACCCACTTCCGAGCAAAGATGTCCTTGTTGCCATTTACCCCAGAACCTTTTATCAAACTGGTATATTTCATCATTTGAATATCCGTCTGTTCTTTATAGCTGCGAAGCAGCGTTTCATAAATTTGCCTCGGGCAAATTTATTCTTCGATTTTATAGTCTATGGTCCTGAGTTGTCCTCTTCTTCTGACTTGGACCTGTACACCACTGGCCGACTGAAGGCTTTCGTAGAGTTTCAACGCATCGTCCACCGACGCGATATTGTTCCCGTCCACACCGATAATTACGTCACCGTTCCTAAGTCCCATTTCGCTGAAGATCGATTTGGACCGAATGCCGGAAATGGTAAGTCCGTCGGGCTGGCCATCTTTGAAATGCGGCCGAATGCGAATCTGTTTCATCAGGGTATTCAGGTCATTGACCGCCGCATCGATTTTATCACGCTTCAAGGTGATGTTGGTCTGAACTGGATCTGCACTCCTTTTTGACGGAGATCCGGTGCGGCGTGCGGTGGATGAGGAGGCGCTTTTAATTTTTTCCATTTCCAGGACTTCATAGGTGCCGTCCACCTCCAGGATTACTTTTTCACGGTGTATTTCTTTAACGATGGCATTTTGTACGGTATCGTCGACCCTGTAAAGGGTCTGCTTTCTTAATTTCGTATCTTCAATAACAGCATATGTCTCTGTGGTCTGCCCGGTGACGGTCCCCCACAATTTCAATTTAAGTTCGGTCTTTTTCAATTCCTCGATATCGACTTTTTCCTCGACAATTTCTACGGTCTGCTTTGATTTAATGTGGAAAAGATTGCGTTCCTTGATGTGCCGGTACTCACCCAGGGGTTTATGGGACTCCTTGTCTACAGACTGTGCCTTGCCGACCGCCGCTATTCTCGAGTTCTCCGCTATGAGCTTTGATGCAGCGGTCTGGTAAAACAGGCTGACGCCGAAATAGGCGCCTCCGGTAATGAGCAACAGGTTAATTATGGTTAAATAAAGTTTCATCGTAATGAAAATTTCGGTTTTTCGATGGTCCCGTACAACTTGACGGGAAAGCCTTTCTCCCCGGTTTTCTTGGACGGCAGCAGGCTCTTTGGCAACGCTTTCTTCAAACTTGCCATCAATAGATGCTGCGGGATTACATTTCCCTTGAACTCAAGCCGGCTTCTTTCAAAGGGTTGTCTGAAGAGGACCACACCGGTGACGTCACCCTCAACCTGGTCACCGTTAATTTCGCAGCGTTTGAGTTTCAGCGAACGCCGGTTTACAACCAGTTCTGCCTCCAGTTTATCAAAGGATAGGTTGTTTATGCTGAAAACCGGGTTGGTCAACCCCACCTCGCCATCCGCGACATGCAGGGTGACATTCAGGCTGTTTTCGGCTTTTTTGTCGCGGCCGAAGTCGATGGTGCTGTCCAAGCGTCCCGCTAGCTTACGTCCGGAAAGTGTTTGCAGATACTCAATTTCCTCCAACCGGATCCCTTTCAGTTCGGCCGCCATAGTCATCCGATAGGCAGGCTCCTCTTTTTGAACGTCCATCGACCCCTTGAGGTCACCGCTGTAGGCTCTGCCGGTAAAAAACACTTTTTTTGACGGCGAAAAGACCGACAGATAGTGGAGCCGGACGCGCACCCTCTCCAGATCGATCCACGTATCCCCTTTGTATGCTATGGAAACCGTACGAAGGTTCAATCCCGGCGGAAAAGACGGCTTGACGGTGTCCGCAGTGACAGCGTATTCAGGGTGATGCTTTGCCAGATAGCCGGAAAAATACTCCATGGCGGCATCCGCCGGAAACAGCACATAAAGAAAGAAGAGCGTCACGACAATGACATATCCGGAATAAAGCACCCACTTTATCAATTTATTCATCGCTTACACTTCAAGTGTCTCTACTTGTAAAACAACGTTTAAAATACCTTCCTTGTCGTCGCTCTTGGTCAATGATATTCTTTTTATGGAGACCATGTTTCGAGAGGTTTCGATTTTATAAAGGTATTGGGTAATCTGTTCCAAGGTCAGCCCTTTCAGCTTCATCTCCACCTTGGATATTTTATAGGGGCTGTCCTTCTGCTGGGTCAGCGTCGGTTTCATGGAGGCCATTTTATCTTTTATCCCCACCTCCCCGGCAAGCTGAACCAGAAACGAGAGCAGCGTGAAACTTTTCCGACGTTGCTTGAACCGTTTCTCAGCTTTTTCTCCGGCGTTGATCAGATTTTCATATTCTGCCTTGAGAAAGGATATCTCTTCGAGGTTACGGCTGTTCACAGCCAGGTTGCGCTTCAATCTCTCCTTGCGGTCCATGAAGGGAAAGAACGCGAATCTGATCAACACAAACAGGCAGAGACATCCGATGCCGAACAGCACGGCGGCCCTTTCGCGCCGGTTGAGTTTCATGGCTATGGGTTTTAACCACTTCATCAGATAACAGCCTTTATTTTGAAGCGTACCCGATTCCCGCTTCGGTCTTTGTTGGTCGAAGTAATGGAAACATTTTTAAACAAAGCGGCATTCTCCAGACTGTTCTTTACATCGTCCACCGCATCAAACCCCCCGGTATCTCCGGATATAAGGACATTGTCCGCACCAATGATAATACTGGAGAGGACCACGTCTATCTGCTTGGGGATATGGCGGCTGATATCGTTCAAGACGTCGATGGTCATTACGGAACGATTTGTTTCAATAGAAAAGGTAGCGTCTTTTTTAATTTCTTGTAATTTTACCCGCATCTGTTGAAGCGGGTCCACGATTCGTTTGACGTCTGGAAAAGTAGAGGTAAATATCTTGCGTACCTCTTCCTCGACCCGCATGGAACGCTTTTTGATATTATAGTAGTCGACCACAAAATTTGCAGAAAAGATAAGGGCCACCAGAAGAGCGATCAGTCCGGTTTTGAGGATGTCGCCTTGATACTGGACCCACCCCTTCTCTACGGTAAATCCTCCCCTGCGGAAATTCAAAAGGTCGATTCCAGCGATGGCGCTCAAGGCAAGGGCAAGTGAAGCGTCCATAGTGGAAACCTTCCACAGGATGCCCTCGGTTTCGAT
>Ga0209345_10005512_pt1 | contig 11719 bp, 12 predicted proteins | sample Cruoilmetagenom7_FD_187294 | JGI IMG/M metagenome (GOLD analysis project Ga0209345, IMG submission 187294) | Oil polluted marine microbial communities from Coal Oil Point, Santa Barbara, California, USA - Sample 7 (SPAdes) (version 2) | ecosystem: Environmental > Aquatic > Marine > Oil seeps ...
ATCGATGACGCCAGCATTCTCGCCTGGTCCTTGGATCACCCGGTTATTTTTGGTCGGAAATTTAGACAGGTGCCGCCGCGAAGATTTGTAAGAACAATGCTCGCTCCACATCACTGAATAGATGCCCAGCTCCACAAGGTTTGGTTGGCGGCCGAGGCGCGTGACGAGGCGCTCCCATTCTTCAGCATTGATCCCATGCTCAACGCCATGCGTTTCGCTCTGTTTGGCCTGCATCGCGGCTACGATCATCGTTTTATCGGTCATATCGGCTCATTAACCGGAAAGCCTGCGAGTCGCCAGTGTTGATTGCGTCGCTCATGCCTTCTGCAGCATATCGCTCCACAATCTTCACGCCGTGATTGCAATATGCGCCTCGGTCCCCTGACATCGGCGAAAAGTTCAAATGGCGGCTTCGACGGCAGCAATATGGCGGGCCTTTTCAGCCTCACTTAAAAAACTGCCCGTAAAGCTGTTCTTTGCCAGCTGTATGATGTCAGCCTCTGAGAGAGCTAACGCCTCAGCCACAGCGTTATAATTGTCATTCATATAACCGCCGAAATATGCTGGATCATCTGAATTCACTGTCACCAGCAAGCCTTGATCCAGCTGCGTTTTAACAGGGCTATCGGCCACATCATCAATCACACACAAAGACAGATTGGAAAGCGGGCAATTGGTCAGCGGTGTTTGCGTGTCGCGCAGGGCCGCAACTAAGCCTTCATCTTCCATACTACGATTGCCATGATCGATCCGGTCAGCGCCAATCACCAGTAAGGCTTCGCGTACATATGACGGCGGACCTTCCTCGCCAGCATGTAGGCAGAGTTTAAAGCCCAATGCGCGGCAGCGCTGGAACAGGTTCTCGAATTTGAGCGGGGGATGCCCCATCTCACTTGAGTCGAGCCCTACGCCGATGAACTTATCGTGCCAAGGCGCGCTCTCTTCGAGCAAAGTAAAGCCGTCTTCTTCTGGTAAATGACGCAAGAAACTCATGATCAACTCTGACGTAATGCCCAGCTCTTTCTCACCGCGCGCGAGTGCAGACAAAATGCCCTCAGCCACAGTGCCAAAAGCCACGCCGCGCTCTGTGTGCGCTTGTGGGTCAAAGAACATCTCAGTGTGTACGATATTGTCTTGCTTCACGCGTTCCAGATACGCCCATGTCAGGTCGTGGAAGTCCTGTTCCGTGCGCAGCACGTTCATGCCTGCGTAATACAGATCCAGAAACTCCTGCAGATTGTTGAAATCATATGCGGCCTTAGCATCTTCCAGCGTCTTGAATGGAATGTCGATCTTGTTGCGCTCGGCCAGCGCCATCATCATTTCTGGCTCAAAGCTGCCTTCGATGTGTAGGTGGAGTTCAGCCTTCGGAAGGCGCGCAATCAAGGAAGAAGTATCAGTCATAAGGCCTCTTTAGCGTGCGCAGCCAAGCGGCGCTACTCAGATCCCTTTGCTTTGGCGCAATTCGCTGCTTAAGGTTGCGCGTGACCTGTTGCCCACTCGAAGAAAGTTCCTCATCATGACGCCCATCCACGGCCAATGCAGCGCTAAATTCGCCCCGATCAAAGCGGCTTTTGAAAAAAATTTCAAAGAAGCAAATGATATCGGTGCATCCGTTGCTGTCACGTATGAAGGGGAATACGTGGTCGATTTGTGGGGTGGCCACCTCACGGCCGCTCGCGAAACCGAATGGGCTGAAGATACAATCATCAATGTCTGGTCAAGCACCAAGACAATGGCCGCTATGAGCATGCTGTTGTTGGCTGACCGCGGGGAGGTGGATCTTTATAGTCCGGTCGCGAAATACTGGCCTGAATTTGCTGCCAACGGTAAAGCCGATACTGAAGTGCGCCACTTCATGTCTCATTCCGCAGGCCTCTCCGGCATGGATACGCCCGTCTCGGGCGATGCGTTGTATGACTGGGATTGGATGACGAAGGAACTCGCGGCGCAGGCCCCGTGGTGGGAGGCAGGCAGTCAGTCGGGCTATCACGCGCTCACCCAAGGGCATCTGATTGGTGAAGTTGTTCGCCGTGTTACGGGCCAAAGCTTAGGCGCATTTTTTAAGCAAGAGATCGCGGACCCGCTGGGCGCCGACTTTCACATCGGCACACCAGAAGAACACTTCCCACGCATTTGCCCGTTAACCCCGCCGCTTGCAGCCATCCAGATGCCAGATGATGGCTCGATTGCATCGCGCTCAATGACCAATCCAGCCATCGATGTGTCAGCTGTGCAAAGCGCGGCATGGCGCAAAGCTGAAATTCCAGCAGCGAATGGTCATGGCAATGCGCGTAGTATCGTGCAGATACAAACGGCAATGGCCAATGGCGGCTCTGCCTTTGGCAAACAGATTATGTCTGAAGAAGGTGCCCGCCGCATATTTGACGAGCAAACGCGCGGTACAGACCTCGTGCTGAACATACCTGTTGTGTTCGGGATGGGTTACGGAATTTCCAGTGATTTGATGCCGCTTGGCCCAAACAAACATACCTGCTTTTGGGGCGGCTATGGCGGCTCCCTCGTCTTTGTCGATCAGGATGCTCGTTTGTGTCTCTCTTATGTGATGAACCGAATGGAATCGGGTCTGGTGGGGGATACGCGCGGCATGTCGCTGGTAATGGCAGCGTATCAGTCGATCATGGGGTAGGGCGTCGTTTAAAGTGCCCCAACAAGGCTTTCGAAAACGCCCATACCCGCAACGCCGCCTTCATGACCACCAATTGCGCGCTCAGGGTGGGGCATCATGCCTAACACGCGGCCGTTCTCGCTGAGTATGCCGGCAATATCCCGGGCTGATCCATTCGGGTTGCTTGTATAGCGAAAGGCGACACGGTCATTGCCTTCAAGTGTATCGAGCGTTGTGTCATCTGCGAAGTAGTTGCCGTCATGGTGTGCGATTGGAATTTCTACTTCATCAAGGCCTTTATAAGCTGAAGTAAAAGCTGAATTTGAATTGGTGATTTTTAGCGCTTGCGGCTTGCACACAAAATTGAGTGATGCATTGCGCATGAGTGCGCCGGGCAATAGGCCTGTTTCACACAATATCTGAAAGCCATTGCAGACGCCAAGTACATACCCGCCACGATTGGCGTGTTCCATCAATTGAGTGATTACGGGTGAATTGCCCGCCATCGCGCCACAACGCAGGTAGTCACCATAGGAGAAGCCTCCCGGCACCATGATCAGGTCCGTGTCATCAGGAACAACGCCATCCTTGTGCCACACCATGGCTGGGGCCATGCCAGTCGCTTTTTCAAGCGCCATTTCAGCATCGCGGTCACAATTTGATCCGGGAAAGACAATCACAGCAGTTTTCATGGCCCCGCTTTAGCAGGGAGTCGGGGCCTTTGGGAACTCACTTTATGACGCAAGCCTATCCCCAATTTTGCTTGCTTTCGGTACGTGCCATCGTCATATTCCTATCCATTCATGCATTCCGCATCACAGAAGGACGTTTCAAGATGAAAAAACTTGCTGCACTGCTTATCGCCCTGCCGTTGTTGGCTGGGTGCAACACAATCGCTGGCGCTGGCAAAGACGTTGAAGCCACGGGAAAAGTCATCAATAAGACGGCTGAAGATGTAAAAACAGACATTAAAGATTAGCCACATTCGCCTCGGCGAGTATTGTCTCGGTTATTGTATCTAAACCGAATATGAGGCGTGCCACATTTACTGTGGCGCGCCTTATATTTTTTTAGACGTCTGTCTACCTTATTCCCACGCAATTGCGCAGCGCGATGAGGGCCTGTTTCGCTTCACACATTGCGAGTGGGGCTTCGTGAAAAGAAAAAGGGATCGTATCAGTAGCTTCAGCTGATGCGTGTGCCTCAACCATAAAATCCGAGAGCAGATTTAGAGCTTCCTCAATGACCCTGAGATGGAATTCCGGTGTTAAATCACCAGCCATTTGCAGCTCTATACGTTGTCGCGTTAACTCACCCATGCACCTATAATGCACGTCATGCGTGTATAGTAAATACAAAATACCCTACAGTTGCAAATTGATAGAATTACTCTGCTTGCTTTGCAAAAATTGACGTGGGATCAACAGTTTTGCCCAAGCGATCTTGTAGGAAAGCGTGCGTTTCAAATGAAGCGCAAACGACACCTCGCCGAATGAAATGCCCTGTATAGATAAGACCGTCCTTGCTCTGTTCAGTCAGTTTTGTGTTCACTTTAAAAGGGGCTGGCGCGCGCAGTGCCTTTAAGAACTGCCCACTCTCACTTTGAATGCATAGGGTCAGGTTGGCGTGTTTCAAAACCGAGGCCATGCCAGTTTTGATTAGCCAGTCGGTCCGACCAATTTCCAAGAACGAGTTATACCGAGAATTTGTCATGTGCCCGAAGAGGTCATGATCTGTGATTATGACCTTGGACTGGATCATCGTCGTTTCGTCTAACGCAGATGTGCCGGCCAGCTTAAGGGCGCGGCGCTTATGACGGGCAGTTCGTAAAGGCAGGGACATAAATCTACAGCATTGGTTGTGAGGACCAATATGACTGTAACGTAGAAGCGATGGCTGTACAGTTCTTACGCGCGCTTTCTGGTGCGCGGTAGGCAACCATAGCGGAGCCTTCGAGCGCCGTTTCACTCTCTGGATTCACTGGCCAGCGTGCGCCAGCGATAATGCCATCGGATAGACTTGCCAGATATTCACCGAACTCAGCTTCCCGTTCATCCCGAAACAAAGGTAGCCAGAGAATGATCACAGCGCGCGGCCAGCGTTTCAGGGCGCGGGGGGCCCATTCAGCCAGCGCGTCCATATCTCGGTCTGTTTCGTAAGAGGGGTCAACGAGGCAAACCATTTGCTCGCCGCTGCGCGGCATGAGTTTCAGCGCGCCACTATAGCCGTCTTGCTTTTTTAACTGCACGCGTTGGTCGTCACCCATCGCTTCTGTCAGGGCGTCAAACTCAGCAGGATGTTTTTCAAACAACACCATGCGGGCCGTCTTTGGTAGCACAGCTCGCGCGAGTGATGGAGAACCTGGATAATCCTCCTGTCCGCGCGCCTTGATTACATCCATCCATGACGCAAGTGGTCGAGGTGGTTTTTCCTTCATTAAGGCAAGAACGCCCAGATCAGCTTCGCCATTCTTGCGTGATTGCTCACCCGTGAGGTCATAACGTCCACGGCCCGAATGGGTCTCAACGTAGAAAACCTGCCGCCCTGCGCTGCCGATTTGTCTCAGCAGCGCATCAAGTACGGCATGTTTCAGAACATCAGCGCGGTTTCCGGCATGGTATCCATGCTGATAGGAGAGCAAGGTCTAGTTCCCGCTCGCAAGGCTGGCTTTGCGGGCAGCTTCAAACTCATTGCCCTCATACCATGTTGGCCAATCGTCAGAGTCTGCGATGCCCAGACCAACCGTGTAAAGCGCCTGAATATCTTCGACGAAACCTGACAAGTCCCAGTCATCGGAATATTCGTCCATTGGTTTGTGATAGCGTTGGGCTGTGTAGGTTGCAGCAGCAGCTCGACCAGCAGCGTCACCGCCGTCGCGCTTGTCTTGGCCACCATCGGCGTACAGCATGGGCACGCCTTTTTTAGCCAAAGAGATATGATCTGATCGGTAGAAGTATCCTGCCTCTGGTGTCGGATCAGCTTTAATGACGCGATCTTGTGTTTTGATGACGTCTTTCAGGCGGTCTTCTAGTTCTGAGGCACCGTAGCCAACAACAACCATCTCCTTGGTGCGTCCAATCGGTAGAGCGCCATCCATGTTGATACCAGCCACAACTTTGCTGTGCGGTACGGTTGGATTTTCAGCATAATAAGCAGATCCCAATAGACCCGATTCCTCTAGTGTTACGGAGAGGAACATCACAGAGCGATCAGTACCTTCGGCTGCCATCGCTTCACCGATTTCAAGCAGTGCAGCCACGCCCGTTGCATTATCAACCGCGCCATTAAAGATGTCATCTTCATAGAAGTCTTCACCAGCGGCGCCTGTTTTCTCACCAGACTTCTTACCAAGGTGATCCCAGTGTGCGGTGTACATCATGTACTCATCTGGCGTCGTTTCGCCCTCCAGAACCCCGATGACATTGCGGCTCTCAAGGCTATCAATTGTCTGGTGAATTTTACCAGAGACGGAGATCTTTCCCATATCAACGGGGGTAAATCCTTTGGTCTTTGCGGCTGTTTGCATCTCTTGCATATCAAGGCCTGCGGCATCGAAGAGGTGTCCAGATGCTTCGTTACTCAGCCAGCCTTCCAGCATTGTACGCTCCGCGCCGCCATCGGCTCGCACGAGATCAGATTGTGCGCCAGACCAAGAGTTTGACACGACATCCCAACCGTAAGAGGCAGGTGCTGTTTCATGAACAATAATTGCGGCTGTTGCGCCTTGGCGTGCGGCCTCTTCGTATTTGTAAGTCCAACGGCCATAGTAGGTCATCGCTTCACCATTGAAGAGGTCAGGGTCGCCCGTTGCAAAACCTGGATCATTGACCAGCATCACAACGGTTTTGCCCGTCGCGTCTAGACCTTCATAATCATTCCAGTCATATTCTGGCGCAACGATGCCATATCCAACAAAGATGACTTCAGAGTTATCGAACTCGATATAGTTCGCGTTCTGGCGCTTGGTCCAAATGACGGCGTCTTCTTTCAGCGTCATCTCTTCGGTTTCTTCGACACCTTCCATGCTGAAAGTGAGAGATGATTGATCCTCATCGATAGTCTGATTGACCATGCCAACTTTTTGGAAATAGCTGCCATTGTCGCCGCCTGGCTGTAGGCCGATGCGGGCCATTTCTTGCGCGATCCATTCAGCAGCCGCTTCACCCACAGGTGTACCGGGACCGCGGCCTTCGAATGTATCATCGGCGAGTGTCTTAATGCGGATAGCAACATCTTCCGCGCGGATCGCAGCGGTTGTATCGGTCGGCAAAGGCATCAGCAATTCTACAGGCGCGGCAGCTTCCGGTGCTGTCGGCGCAGAGGGGCGGTCAGTTTCTACTGGTTTGTCAGCGGCGCCACATGCGACGAGCGCAAAGGCTGTGCCTGCTAGAAGAATATTTTTTATCATCAGTTTCCTCATTGATACTTGCTTTACCTAGGGTTTGGCACGCGCTCGCACTGTCATCAAGCCGGAAGCAATGAACGCACTTCATTCGGCAGGGCAAGCGCGCCAACTGCGACGTCACCATTATAATATTTTAGCGGTGCGGACAGTCCGTGATGAAAGCGAGGAGTTAGATCGGCTGTCTCAGATAACAGTCCGGCACACCAGTCACCCGAGATATAGAATGGGCAGGGCATCAGAACGGGCTTGAAGGCGGGCCACATAGGCGTCAGGCGATGGAACAATTGACGCATACCTTCGCGATAAAAAGTTGGTGACCCCATCATTTGCATAGCAACGCCGCCCGGCTTCAACCCGGCTTTTAAGCTGTCGTAGAATGCATCTGTCGCCAAAGGGGAGGCGATGTCGTCACCCTCATGGGCTTCGGCGCAAATATCTGTCGAGTCGATGATGACCGCATCCCAGCGACCCGGCGTTGCGGCCAGTAAAGCAGCGCCATCACCAATGCGGATTTCAACACGGGGGTCATCCAGCCCAGCAGCGACGTCTGGGAGCAATTTACGTGAGACATCGACCACATCACCATCTAACTCCGCCAGTACGATGCGTTCGATGTTTGGATACTTCACCAATTCGCTGACAGATCCACCATCGCCGCCACCAATCACCAACACATGGCGGGGCGCTTCAACGCAAGCTAAAGGTATATGGATCATATGCTCGTGATACACATGATGCGTCGATTGCGTCAGCATGGTTACGTTATCCAGCAGCATAACGCGGCCATGCAATTCTGTGTCGAGGATTTTGATATCCTGCCAATCAGATGTGGAGTGATGCAGCAATTCGGTAGCATCAAAATACAGGCCAAAAGAAGCATCGCAGCGATCATAAAAACGGGTCGTATCGGTCATGATTTGCGGGGTAGCCTGACTGCTGTTTCTATTCAATAGGGCGGAGCGCTTCAGCGCTCAATTATATGGAGTATGGTCGCTGGCAGCTCTTGTTTCCTAAGTACAGTTATTTTCGATCGTCTAACTAATATATGGACTGCTTGGTAAACTGGGACGATAGGAAAGAGTGATGACGGAAAATCTCCAGTCTTATGTCAATCGTATTCGGGCGTGCACTTTATGTCGGGATGATATGCAGAGGGTGCCAAACCCGATTGTGCGGGCGCAAGCAAGCGCGACAATTCTGATTGCGGGTCAGGCCCCCGGCAATCTCGTGGATAGAACGGGCATTCCCTTCAATGATCCTTCTGGCAAACGATTGCGAGAATGGATGGGGGTAAGTGATGCAGAATTCTACGATGAGAATCGCGTCGCGATTGTGCCAATGGGGTTTTGCTTTCCAGGGTATGACAAGAATGGCGGTGATATCCCTCCAATGAAGCGATGTGCTGGCGTATGGCGTGCGGGCTTGCTGGAGAAGTTGCCCAACTTACAGGTGACGCTGCTGATAGGGGCGCACGCGCAACGGTGGCACTTAGGCGGGCGCGCTGAAAAGAGCCTCACAGAGACAGTAAAAAACTGGCGAAATTACACAAGTGATCATATATTCACTACGCCACACCCCAGTTGGAGAAATACAGGATGGTTAAAGCGCAATCCATGGTTCGAGGCCGACATGCTGCCCGAGCTTCGCGCCGCCGTGCGATCGGCATTATCGTCATCCTCCTCGGCGGCCTGATTGCATGCATTCCTGCGTGCAGTACGCCTGTAACGCAAACGCGGCTCACCGTGGTAAATCATCAGATCAAACCACACTTTGATGTCGAAAATTCGACGATGATTGCGCATGATGGTGCTGCACTCGGGCTGACTGTTTGGCCCGCGACAGGGGAGGTGCCACCGGCAAATATTGTGGTCGCTGTTCATGGCATGAATGATTACGCAAACGCGTTTCATATGGCAGCACCTTATTGGGCTGCGCGAGGGGTGACGACCTATGCCTATGATCAGCGCGGGTTTGGCCGCTCGATTGGTAAGGGTGTCTGGCCGGATCAAGAATTAATGCAAGAGGATTTGCGCACTGCTGTTGCACTCGCGCGTCAAGCTCACCCTGAGGCAACCATTAGCGTCGTTGGCGTATCGATGGGGGCGGCCGTGGCGATTGCTGCGTTTGGCTCAGATAGGCCCCCGGATGCTGATCGTTTGATCGCCTCTGGGCCAGGCTTGCGTGGCTGGGGCGCGATGAACCCAGTGTATCGGGCAAGCCTGTGGGTGTCTGCCCACGCCCGGCCATCATGGATCGTAAAACCGCCGCGCCGTTTCGTTCATATTGAGCCGTCTGATAATATAGAGATGTTGAGACGCACATGGTCTGATCCGCTGATGACGTATGAGAACCGTATTGATCAAGTGTACGGAGTCGTTGGCTTGATGGAGACAGCGCATGATCGCGTCCCGTATCTGCCCACCGATTTGCCGGTGCTAATGTCATATGGCGCGAATGATTTCGTCATTCCGCCAGCTGGCGTCAAGCGAACGGCGCGTACATTACCTCCACATGTGCGCACCGTCTTTTATGATAAGGGGTATCATATGCTACTACGTGATTTGCAGGCTGAAACTGTCTTTGCCGATTATCTCAGTTTTATCATGCAGCCAGATGACTCGCTACCAAGCAAAGCGCCGCTGTGGCCGTGGCACAGCCAGCCATAAATAAAGGGCATTTTTAGGAACAAAGACTGTTATCACGCGTATTTCTTTCAAGCATCAGAAAGAAAAATCCATGTTAAGAGCCGCCATAGCCTTCCTCATTATTGCAATTATAGCCGCTGTCCTCGGATTTGGTGGAATCGCTGGTACTTCTGCCGGCATAGCCAAAATACTGGCGCTTATATTTGTTGTGCTGTTTGTCATTTCCTTCGTGTTGAATGGGCGTCGGCGTTAGTAGAGCCAAGGGGCAGCATAACGTCTTTTGAGAATTAACAACGATATGAGCGCATGACTGGCAATCAGAATTCCTCCGACCCGTCTATTGATCTCAGCGCAGGTTGGGCGGTGAAGGGGATATTCTTCATTTTGGCCTTCGCCGTACTCACCTATGGCAAGGCTTTTTTTGTGCCAATTCTCATGGCCATGCTTTTGGCTCTTGTGTTCAGCCCGATCAGGCGCGCCCTTGAGCGCAAAGGAATTCCAGCAGCCATTGGTGCAGGATTGATTTCAACTTCTTTCCTGATTGTGGTTGTTGGTGTCATGTTCATCATTTCCAATTCACTTCAGAATTGGTTGATGGAATACAAAGAGCTCATACCGCGAGCTATTGAAAAGATCGAGATTCTTACGGGTAAGGTTAAGCCCGTTCTAGAGGCGACAGAAGAGCTTGAAAAGTTCACCAAACCGGAGACAAGCGTCCAAGAGGTTGTCATCAAAGAGGCCAGTGCCGCGTCCTCTGTTGCCAGCCTCACACCGATGATTATTGGTCAGTCCGTATTATCATTTGCGACGATGATTTTCTTGCTGGCGTCAGGTGAGATGTTCTATGAAAAGCTGGTCAAAGTTATCCCACGCTTCGGAGATAAAGAGCGGGCCGTTAGCGTTTTTCGTAACATTGAGTCGCAACTTTCTCAGTATCTTCTGACCATCACCGTCATCAATCTTGCGACAGGAATATGTGTAGGTTTCGCGATGTGGGCGCTGGGTATGCCTGACCCAGTGTTGTTTGGTGTGCTCGCCTTCCTTCTAAACTACATACCGTATTTAGGCGGCGCCTTTGGAGTTGCGCTGAGTTTCCTGATTGGATTACTGACCTTCGACTCGCTTGGCGCCGCATTTTTGCCAGCCTTTATATATTGGGCGCTGACGTCGATAGAGGGGCAATTCATAACGCCAGTACTTGTTGGTCGTCGTTTGAAGTTGAATGCAGTTGTCGTCTTCGTTTCTGTCGCCTTTTGGGCCTGGCTTTGGTCAATAATGGGTATGTTCTTAGCAACGCCCTTGCTGATCGTAATCAAAGTATTCTCAGATAACTTGCCCAATACGGGTATGTTGTCTGTTTTTCTCGCTGAGCGAAGTGATCCCAAATTTTCAGATGGTTTGATAATTTCAAGGACGCTAAGCGCTGATGTTGAGGACTCAGACGCGCCACCAGCGCCTTAATTTTCTCCTCTCCTATATTGTACGAAATGATAGACACATTGACCCAGAGGCATGGGGGGCGTTAGACGGGCGGCATCTTTTCAATTGAAACTATTGTGAGCCATTATGTTCGACAATCCTTCCTATGATGCGCATGAGAGTGTCAGTGTTTTTCATGATGCGGAGACAGGCCTTCGCGCGATCGTTGCAATTCACTCATCGGCACTGGGACCTGCGGCTGGCGGGACGCGCATGTGGAACTATGAGAATGGTAATGCGGCGATAACAGATGTGCTGCGTTTATCTCAGGGGATGAGCTACAAGAATGCAATGGCTGATATCCCGCATGGGGGTGGCAAGGGGATCATCTGGGGTAATTCTCGTACGGATAAGACATCAGAACTGTTTCGCGCATATGGCCGCGCCATCGATAGTTTGAGTGGGCGGTATTATACTGCTGAGGATGTTGGCGTTGGCGTGGCAGATATGGAGTTCGTCCGCGAAGAAACCCGCTATGTTGCTGGCTTAGATCAGGGCGCTGCTGCGAGTGGTGACCCATCGCCTATCACGGCGATTGGTGTCTATCGCGGCATTCGGGAG
>Ga0209345_10005513_pt1 | contig 11717 bp, 9 predicted proteins | sample Cruoilmetagenom7_FD_187294 | JGI IMG/M metagenome (GOLD analysis project Ga0209345, IMG submission 187294) | Oil polluted marine microbial communities from Coal Oil Point, Santa Barbara, California, USA - Sample 7 (SPAdes) (version 2) | ecosystem: Environmental > Aquatic > Marine > Oil seeps ...
CTCTGATGATCGCGTTCTTTGCTGTAATCAACTCAACTAGCACCGTTCCCGTACCAAACATTGTTGTGCCATTCTTCTTCACGGTTGCTCTTTTCTATTTGTCTTCTCAGGTATTTTTTTCTTGCTGCAGCTCGCTTTTGCGCCCGAGTGGAGTAGCGCCTCCATCTTTGCCGTCCCGATTTCTTGACATTATCCTTGCTGAGGCCCGCTGATTGCTGTTTGGCAGATTTTTGTTGTTCGGGTGTTGCCTGTGGCCGGCCTTCCTCAGAGATTGGAGACGATGCGGAAGGCGATGCTTCAGTGTTTGCCTTTGGTGTTCGCGATGGCGATGGCTTTGGTTCCAATGCCGGACTGAGCTGGGTGCTCGGTGGTTCAGGTTGAGTAGCCGGGCTGCCAAGTCCGGAAGTCTTGATGCCCGAAACAGTATCAAAACGACGCCAAGCAGTTGCTATATGTTTGTCAGGGATGGGTTGATAGCCTCGGATGTCCGTCTTTGATTTCACATTGGCCGGCGACTGCAACTTTTTGGGCTCGGGCTGCGCAAGTTGCTTGCTGCTTGGTGTTTCAGTCCGAACTGGCCGGATGGCCAAAGCTGCTTGTTGCGTGTGTGTGGTCGTTCCGAGCGTGTTGTAGACGCGAACTACCCTGAGTGGCGTGGTTATAGGTTTTGTGGCTACTGCATTTAAGCTCGCCTCTGGAGCTGGCAGCTGAACCTGGAGGGCGGGTGGAGAGAACCGGAAGTCTCCTGTGAATGCGAAGCGTCTGTATTGTTCTGAGTTGGCGTGCGTAAGATTTGGCTTCATGGCCTGCGGGTCGACGCCATCGAAGGCATCAGCCGTTGTCATTGAAGCAATGGCGCCAAGCAATATCAGGCCCGCCCAGCCAGCCACCGAAGCGGCGCGAGAAATCTGCCATTGCAGTGATTGGCGCAATGCTTGGCTTTGTATTGACTGGTATGGGCAATACGATTTTTTTTTCATTGCAGAAAATGTCGCATGCTGGATTGTCATGGCTCGCTCCTATTGCGCACTGAAACGCAAAGTTGGGCTGAACGAAGAGAGGCGGCAGAGGTGCCTACACTTTGATTCTTAATCAGACGCCGATTCGGTTAACGACGTGTTAACCGACCTTCCGGCTTGTTATTCCGCGGTTATCCTCTGGCTATCCGTGCGCTGAAAATTATGGCCATCGAGATGTTTTGAGCATGGAAGCGAGCCCGGAGTGAGCTGTGGCAAAGCTTATGAAGGCGCATGCAAATTTGTGCAGTCAAATATGGCGGCAGATGTCAATGGCAACGATAGTATTGCTATGCCTGTCCATTGCATCAGCCCTGCATCTGTTGCATAGTATCCACAGTAATCTGAATTAAAAAGATTCAGTCTTGGAGGCGGTATGGTCCAGGTTGCAGTGATGCCAGAGGCGTCGGATCAGTCGGATGTGCCGGCTATCACGATGTCGGGTGTCAATAAGTGGTATGGCGATTTTCATGTGCTTACCGATATTGATCTTAGTGTGCGGCGTGGGGAGCGGATCGTAATTTGCGGCCCTTCCGGCTCAGGCAAATCAACTCTTATCCGCTGTATCAATCGCCTGGAAGAACACCAGCAAGGCAGCATTGTCGTCGATGGCATAGAGCTTACGAATGACGTGCGCAATATCGATAAAATCCGCTCTGAAGTGGGCATGGTGTTTCAGAGCTTCAATCTGTTTCCACACCTGACCGTTCTTGAAAACCTTTGCATTGCTCCTCAGTGGGTGCGCAAAATTCCGCGTGCGGATGCTGAGAAGACGGCGATGAATTATCTTGAGCGCGTTAAAATCCCCGAGCAGGCGGACAAGTACCCCGGCCAGCTATCCGGCGGTCAGCAGCAGCGCGTAGCTATAGCCCGTGCGCTCTGTATGCAGCCGCGCATCATGCTTTTTGACGAACCAACGTCCGCACTTGATCCTGAAATGGTCAAAGAAGTTCTCGATACTATGATCGAGCTGGCCGAGAGTGGCATGACTATGCTGTGCGTTACCCATGAAATGGGTTTTGCAAAGTCCGTTGCTGATCGTGTCATATTCATGGACGTCGGTGAAATCGTCGAACAAGGACCTCCGGAAGAGTTTTTCAACAATCCCAAGTCGGATCGCACAAAACTATTCCTCAGCCAAATTCTTCAACACTGAGCCGTTTGCAGGACTTGGCTGCTTTGGGAGACATCGTATTCTCGAGAGACTGGATCGTAAAATAGAAATTTATATGGCGACTGGTCGATGTTTGAGAATGGACTATCAACTTAATTAATGAGGTTGTTGCTTATGAGACATGTGATTAAAGCCGCAGTGGTTGCGGCTGGAGTGTTGGCAGTTTCGGCTGGTGCCGCGTTTGCCGGAAAGACAGTTGATACGATTAAAGCGCGTGGCCAATTGATCTGTGGCGTAAACACCGGTCTGGGTGGATTTGCGGTACCCGATTCCAGTGGTAATTGGACGGGTCTCGATGTTGATATTTGCAAAGCGGTCGCTGCAGCCATGCTGGGCGATGCCTCGAAGGTGAAGTACGTTCCGCTGACAGCGCAGCAGCGGTTTACTGCACTTCAGACCGGCGAAGTTGATGTCCTTTCGCGCAATACGACCTGGACACTGACACGCGATACCTCTCTCGGCCTGAACTTCACGGCCGTTACATTTTATGATGGTCAAGGTTTCATGGTGCCGAAAAAGCTTGGCGTCAAAAGTGCTAAAGAACTTGATGGCGCGACGATCTGCGTCCAGCCTGGCACGACAACCGAGTTGAACCTCGCCGACTACTTCCGTGCTAACAAAATGAAGTTCACACCGGTGGTGATCGAGAACCTTCAGGAAGTGAACGCAGCCTTCTTCTCTGGCCGTTGCGATGTGCTGACAACGGATGCATCGGGTTTAGCATCTGTCCGCAAGAATGATGCGCCTAAGGGCAAGAGTAATGACTATGTCATTCTTCCTGAAATTATCTCTAAAGAGCCGCTCGGCCCAGTTGTCCGCCACGGCGATGACCAGTTTCTCGATATCGTGAAGTGGGTCGTATTCGCGCTTGTCGAAGCCGAAGAATATGGCGTTACCCAGGCTAATGTCGACGGCATGGCAGCGAAGACCACAAATCCAGGCATCAAACGTCTGTTAGGTGCGACACCCGGCATGGGCAAAGCCCTGGGGCTGGATGAAAAATGGGCGGTCAACGCGGTCAAAGCCGTTGGCAACTATGGCGAAGTCTGGACCCGGAATATTCCGGCCCTCGGTCTTCCTCGTGGTTTGAATAATCTTTGGAGCAAAGGCGGCATTATGTACGCGCCGCCGGTCCGCTAACACGAAAAATGACAGCCGCGTCGGAAACCTCCGACGCGGCTTTTTTGTATCTGGGGGGGCCAGCCTACCTGTTTGGGTTGCGATCATCTCAAGGTGTCACGCTCTTTCGGTGCAACGCGCCTCTGAAGCTCAACCTCTCTGAACCATCTCTCTGAAGAAAGTTCATTCATGGCACAGATGGCAGTTAGCCCCCGGAGATCAACTCAAGCAGGGCCTAAAGGCATTTACGATAAGGATGTCCAGGCTGTTATCTGGCAGGTCGTGGTGCTCTCGATTGTTGCCGGTATCGGGTATTATTTATATTCGAATATGCAATACAACCTGCAAACGCGGCAGATTAAAACCGGGTATGATTTTCTCGGCACTGAGGCAGGCTTTGGCATCGGTGAAGCCTGGGTTGCCTACTCGCCAGCCTCAAGTTACGCGCATGCTCTGTTCGTGGGTTTTCTGAATACCATAGCCGTTGCCCTACTTGGTGTTGTGGCGGCGACGATACTCGGGATCTCAGTTGGGGTGGCCACCCTTTCCCGCAATTGGCTCGTTGCCAAGCTAACCGGCAGTTACATTCATTTCCTGCGCAATATCCCGGTCTTGTTGCAGATCATCCTTTGGCACACGCTTATCACCAACGAGCGCTTTCTGCCTTTGCCTCGGGATTTTAATGCTGAAAATTCCACTTTGAGCCCAATATTAGGGCAGCTCTACGTTACAAGGCGTGGGCTCTTTTTTCCATGGCCTGACCCTCACTGGGGGTGGGGCATTGCTGGCATCGGCCTGATTATAGGCCTTCTGGCCGCTTGGCTTATTTCGAGATGGGCTACTGCAAGGCGCGAGCTCACCGGCGAACCGTTCCCGGCGTTCTGGACTGGTGTTGGTGCTGTGATTGCCTGCATAATTGTTGGTTGGATCCTTGGAGGAGCACCAACCGGCATAAGCATGCCGAGCATTGGAAGGTTTCAGGTGTCTGGTGGCGCAACCATCACACCGGAGTTCATGGCCGTGCTATTTGGCTTGACGGTTTATACCTCAGCCTTCATCGCGGATATTGTTCGCTCAGGTATTTTATCGGTCTCCAAGGGGCAGATCGAAGCTGGCCGTGCGCTGGGGCTGCGTGAAAGCATCATCATGCGCAAAGTGATCCTGCCGCAGGCGCTGCGGGTGATCATTCCACCATTGACCAGTCAGTATCTCAACTTAACAAAAAATAGCTCGTTGGCTGTTGCTGTCGGTTATCCCGATCTGGTCAACATCGGCAACACGACCATGAACCAAACCGGTCAGGCGCCTGAGCTGATTATGATCATGATGGCGGTATATCTGACGATCAGCATCTGCACGGCGCTATTTATGAATTGGTATAATACTCAGATCCAATTGGTGGAGAGGTAGAGAGATGGCCGCTGCACCCATAATGACCGTTGGGCCTCTCGCATGGATGCGGGCTAACCTGTTCAACTCGATCACCAACACTATCGTTACGCTGGTTGTGTTGGTGGTGTTTGCTTATGCCATTCCAGGCATTTTGAATTGGGCTGTGTTTGATGCAGTCTTAACAATCAAGCCATCACCGGACAGCATTTTAGGCTTTGAGTTTGCTCCAAGTTCCGAGGCTTGTCGCATTGCCACAGGTGCGTGTTGGGACTTTGTCATTGAAAAACACCGCGTGATGGTGTTTGGGCTCTTTCCTCACGATCAACTTTGGCGCCCATTATTGATGATAGTCGTTCTGCTCGGCATGGTTATCGTATCACTCAATACCGACCTGTGGGGCCGGACGTTGACTATCGCGTGGGTCATTGCTTTGCCTGGGATGTTTATCTTGATGCAGGGCGGGTTGTTCGGTTTGACGTTTGTTGAAACATCGCGCTGGGGCGGGTTGCCGATCACGTTGATCTTGTCAGTGAACGCTATTGTGCTGTCATTCCCATTGGCCATTTTATTGGCTCTGGGCCGCCGTTCCGATCTTCCTATCATCAAAACGCTGTGTGTCGGATTCATCGAGGCCATTCGCGGCGTGCCTTTGATCACTCTGCTGTTCATGGCCAGCCTGATGTTGCCGCTGTTTTTGCCGGAAGGCACTAACATCAATAAGCTTTTGCGGGCTCAGATCGGATTGATTTTATTCTCTGCCGCTTATGTGGCCGAGGTCATCCGGGGAGGACTTCAAGCAATCCCGAAAGGCCAGACCGAGGCAGGGGAAGCGCTGGGTTTAAACTATTGGCAGAACACCTTTTTCATTTTGCTGCCACAAGCGTTGAAGCTGGTCATTCCGCCAACCGTGAATACCTTCATCGGGCTCTTCAAGGATACGACGTTGATCATCATCATCTCGATGTATGATTTCTTAGGCGCAATTCGTCTTGCGTCCGCGGACCCTGAATGGCGGCCGTTTTATGTTGAAGGATTGGTGCTGGCAGCACTAGTTTATTTCATCTTCTGCTTTGCCATGGCCTCCTACGCCCGTCGTCTGGAAGCGCGGCTAGATACTAGCCAGCGGTAGTTTGGGCCAGCATCTGTGCTACTTCATCGGCGATTGATAGCGAAGCGGTCAGTCCCGGGCTTTCAATGCCGAACAGCATTACGAGGTTGTCCAGCCCATGCTCTGCGCGACCGTGGAGAGCAAAGTCTGGCACGGGTTCGCCTTCGCGGTAGAGTTTTGGCCGGATGCCGGTGTAGTCAGGATGGAGTTGGGCATCATCGAGTGCGGGGTAATAATCGCGAATGAAGCCAAGGAATTGGGAGAGTTTTTCAGGCTCAAAACTATAGTCGATTTCAGGAATCCATGCGATGTCGGGGCCGAACTTGCACCGCCCACCAAGATCTACGGTTGCATGCAGGCCGAGCCACGCCCCTTCCGGCATCGGGTAGATGTGACGTTGAAAAGGCGATTTACCGGACAGCGCGTAATATTGCCCTTTGGCGAAATAGGTCTCAGGCGGTACATATCCGTTGGCATAGGTCATGGTTCGGCTAAGTTTTGAGGCGTGCAGTCCTGACGAGGTTACAAGATATTTGCAGGTGAAGCAGTCAGCGTCATCGATTTTCACCTCGAAAAGACCGTTATCGCGGCGGCCGATGCGGGTGACTTTTGTGTTTAGAGAGACCTGGCCGCCGTGTGCTTCAGCGTGCCCCTGCAATGCCAGCATGAAGGCGTGTGTATCGACAATGCCGGTCGAGGGAGACAGCATCGCGCCAGCACATTCCAGTTCGGGTTCCAGCGATTTGGCTTCCTTTGCTGTTAACGGTCGCAAATCCATCACGCCATTGCCGGCAGCGGTTTCCCGAATGCTCTCAAGCCGCGGCAGTTGTGCCTCTGTCGTTGCCACAATCAATTTTTCGCAAGCAGCGTGTGGAACGCCATTGTCTTCGCAGAATCGGTAGAGGCGCTTTTTGCCTTCAACGCAGTGTAATGCACGCCGACTGCCTTTCGGGTAGTAAATGCCAGCATGGATTACTTCGCTGTTTCGCGAGCTGGTTTCAGATCCAATGATGTCATGCTGCTCCAGAACCAACACATCCTGCCCGCGCTTTGCCAAGGTTTGCGCGATCGCCAGGCCGACTACCCCGGCGCCAACAACGATTGTCTCAACATCAGCCGACATGCGCATTGATCTCCGTCTTTGTTTCTGTGGATTGTGTGAGTTGATGCCACGAATGTGGTGCCGCAGCCAGTAGTTTCGAGGTGGCTGAGAGCAATTTGATTTGCGTTGAACGAAAGAAGAACATATAAAGCTTCACAGCGGCTAACGTGGTTAAATTTCGTTGGTAAATTCGTCCAGGAGATAAGGCGCAACATGGCGTTTCGGTTTCTGCACACAGGTGACTGGCATATCGGTAAACCTTTTGGCCGCTTTGACGACGAAACAGCACCACTACTGCGAAATGCGCGGTTGGAAGCGGTTGGCCGGATTGCTGCTGCCGCGCGAGCCCGTGGCATATCGCATGTCGTTGTTGCCGGTGATGTTTATGATCAGCCGGGCCTTGCCGACAGTGCCTTACGCAAGCTGATCGAGCGTTTGCGTGCCAATCAAGACGTGATTTGGCATATGCTGCCCGGCAATCACGACCCGGCGCGGGATGATGGTGTCTGGCAACGCCTAGCTGCATTTGGCCTGCCAGAGAATGTTCATGTTCACGCAGAGCCTACCGTTACCGAAATCTCTCCTGGAGTGGATTTGCTCGCTGCCCCTTGTAGCTCTCACCAGATGGCTGCAGACCCGACGCAATGGATGGATGAGGCCCCACGCCGTGACGGTGCCTTCCGTATCGGCTTAGCGCATGGCCCGGTGCATGGTTTCGGCGGTGAGGAAACCCCCTCTGGCATGATTAGGCCAAGCCGCCGCGAAAGTGCTGGTTTGGATTATCTGGCTCTGGGTGATTGGCATGGTGCCAAGGAGATTGCTCCAGGCGTTTGGTATGCTGGCACTCCCGAGCCAGATCAATTCCCAGATAATGAGCCAGGCTTTGTCCTGGGCGTGGAACTCGAAGCTCCCGGTGCCTTGCCGAAGGTGGAACGCATTGAGATTGCGCAATACCACTGGTACAGACGAAAATACGAAGCTTCAGATATGATGGATGCGGCAGCCATCATTGAGGACCTCAAAAGCTTGGATGGCGATCCGGAGCGCTGTCTTCTCAGAGTATATGTCGAAGGCGAGATTTCGCTTTCCGAAGACGCAGCACTTCGCGCGCAATTGGAAGAATTAGCCCCGGCGTTCCTGCATTTAGACGCGCGCTTGGACAAGCTATCCATTCCCATTGATGCCACAGTGGGTAATGATTTGGGCGCCGCTCACTTTGCCCCCCTGATAGAACGCCTCATGGCGCATAGGGCTGATTGCAAACCACAGCCCGGGCATCAATTGCCGAAAGAAGCCGAGATCGCCCAACGCTCTTTGCAACTCCTAGCCAGATATAGCCGCGCAATTTCGCGGCGGGTTTCCTAATGTATCTTGAAGCCATTCGATTGAAAGAAGTCGGCTGTTTCCGCGAAGGCATTGCTTTGGAGGGGATTTCAGCCGGTCTCAACTTGCTCGCCAGCCCGAACGAGACCGGTAAGTCGACGATATTTCGCGCCATTGAAACGGTGTTTGCCGAGGCCCACGGTACTCAGAAGCAGGGCGTCAAACAATTGCAACCCTATGCCGGTGGCGCACCTCTGATTGAGTGTGATTTTGCAATTAATGGCGAGGCATGGCGACTGCGGAAGCAGTATGTTGCCGGGCGCGCAGCCCTGCTGACGCGACGGGATCGACATGAAATTTTTGTCGGAGGTGATGCAGAAGAAAAGCTTGCAAAACTATTGGCGGGTCGTGGTGGCTTGGCTGAATCAATGGGCTTTTTGTGGGTTACGCAAGGCGGCAGCTTCAGCCAGCCGAAGGTAGAGGACAAACATCGGCAGACATTTGCAGCCATGCTGCAGGGAGAAATAGATCAAGCCACCGGCACGGGGGAGCTGGCCGAGATCCAGCGCCAAGTGCATGCGGATCTGTTCAAGTTAATTACGGAGAGCAGGGGGCAGCCTAGAGCGGGCAGCGACTTTGCCCGAGCAATCCAGGATTGCAAGTCGGCCGATGAGACTTTAGCGAAGGCCAGGGCAATGGCTGAGCAGTCTGCGGAGCGACGACGACAACTGTTTGAATTGGCTGAGCGTGAGCAAATACTTGGCAGCAATGAGGAAAAACGCAAGCGACGTCAGCGGTTGGAGGTGGCACAGCAGGCGGTGGCTGAGGCCCGCGACGCGCGCTCAAAGTATGATGTGGCATTGGCTCAGTCTGCCCAGACAGATGAAGTTCGAAAGGCGGCGCTTATAACTCTGCAACGGTTTGATGCAAACCTTGCCGAGCTGGCTGCAGGCGCTGCGCAGTTAGCCAAGCTGAACGAAGCTGGCGAACAGTTTTCAACTCTGATTTTGAATTACGAGCGGCAGCGCGATTTGGTGGATGCCAAGCGTGAAACCGATGCGGCTGAGCAGGGTCGTCTCCATAAGCTACAGATAGCGGCGGAACGAATTGTCAGAATTCGTGATGCAAGCGGGCAAGCCGACGAGCTTGCTAAGCGTTTCAATAGCGTGTCTGCGCTTGATGAAGAAAAAACTGCCGTGCGTGCTCGCCTCGATATGATGACGGTGTGTGCTGAAGATGTGGGCAGTATTCGCGAGCGCGAGGACACCATTCGCATATTGCGCGCGCAACAAAGGGCGTCGGCGCCCAGTTTGAAATTTCGCTATAGTGATAACGCCAGCCGGACGTTTGAAATTGGCGATCGACAGATGGAAGAGGGTGCCGAGGTTATCGTCACGGAGCCCATCCGCATTGATGTCCAGGATGTCGGTTCTATTGAGATTATCCCCGCAGATGTTGAAGATGCGGCGAGTGTTGCCTCTGCGATAAAAACCGCAGCGGGAGAGCTGGCGGAACTTCTGGTTAGAGTGCAGGTGAAAAGCCGATCTGAAGCGGAGGCGGCGCTTGCTGTGCGCATTGAGCTTGAGCGGCAGTTGGAAGGGATTTCTGCCCGTCGCGCAGGTTTGGCACCAGATGGTATCAATGCCATTACCACCCGCATAGCCGAGTTAAAGGCGACGATAGATAGTGTGCGGGCAGAAGAGGGCGAAGATGAAGACGTGGTGGGGAGCGCGCAAATCGTGCCCCGCGAACAATTGAGCCAGCAGCTATCAGAACTCGCAAGCCAGATTGCCAAGACGAAAATTGAACGTGACGGCATTGATCATGAGTTGCGGGAGGCACGTGAAGGTGCCGCGCATGCATCCGCCAAGGCCGAGGCCCAGAATCAGCGTCAAAGCCAACTCGCAGCCGAGATGCCCATGGATGACGATGAGCGCGATAGCTTCCGTGCGGGCCTTGAGGAGAGGTTCACAGTGGCCAGCACGTTGGCTAATGCAGCGCTGCGTGAATTAGATGCGTGGCAAGAGGCATTGCCCTCACCAGAAGCAATCATTGTGCTGGAAAAAAATGTTGTTGACGCTCAGCAAGACCTGAGAACGGCGGATCGCGTGTTGGCCGATACGCGCGAGCAAGGCCGAATGATCGAGGGGGCGCTGCGGCGTGATTCAGAAGAGGGTATCGAAGCCCAGGTGATGGAGTTGAGTGAGAAGGCCTTGCGCTTGGGCGCGCGGCTGGCTCAAATGAAGCACGAAATCGAAGCCTTGACGCTGTTGCATACGGAACTGGGGGAGGTTCTGGCCACTGAACGGTCTCATCTAGCCGCACCTATTGCACGACGTTTAGAGGTTCTGGCAGCGGATGTGTTTCCAGGCGTTGGGTTTAATCTCACCGAGAATTTTTTGGTTGAGGCGGTTGTTCGAGAGGGCCACAATGAATTGTTTGACAATGTGAGTTATGGAATGCGCGAACAAGTTGCGGTGCTGGTCCGACTGGCGTTGGCGCAATGCATGAGTGAGACGACGGGGCCGCTTCCCGTCATTCTTGATGATGCGTTGGTGTTTTCGGATGATGCGCGGCTGGGCCGGGTGTTTGCATCGTTGAATAGTGCGGCAAACTTACATCAGCTGATTGTGTTAACCTGTCACGAGCGAGCGTTCGGGCCACTTGTTGATGCGCACGCAGGAAAACAGTTGGCGATTGTTCCCTGGTCGGGAGATTCGACCGATTGAAACGGCGACCGGAAGATTTAGCCTAGAGCCTGATCGTTTTAGATTGAAGCACTTCTGCTTCGACCTAAGGCGCGAATCAGTCTCTAAAACAAAAGCTTAGAGCATGCTCAAACTCTTTCACGTGTTTCCATCAAAGATCAATGTGCTCTAGGTTACGGACACACTAAATTGCTTGCAGATGTGCATGGCAGCTCTCTGAAATTTTTTGGGAAGTTTCTAGCTAACTTCAAGGGAAATTATTCAGACGTGATGGATGTGACTGGCCGTTGGACGCCTTCGAGTGGATTTTCGGTGCGCCGGGATTTGCCTTCGAAATATGCACCTTGCTCGATTGCCAATGACTGGTGATGCACATCGCCTTCGACGTGGCTGGAAGACTGAAGCATGATCTTGTTGCCGCGCACCGAACCCATGATGTGCCCACGAATGACCACTTCATCACCAATTACGCCACCAGATATGCGTGCTTTTTCGCCGACCACGATGTGTGTGCCATGTAGGTCACCCTGAACCTCACCATCCACCTGCACTTCACCATTGGAAATGAGGTCGCCGATGATCGTCAGGTCAGGGCCGATAACCGATGGTGGAGCACGATCGGCACCTCCGCGTTGTGGGTTGGAGTGACCATTTGCGGACGGGCGCGGTGCGGCAGACCTCGACGGCGCCGATGGTGCCTCTTTGTCTGTTTTCTTACTACTGAAATTCGACAGCATTTCCCCATTACTCCTCAATACAGCAACCCAAAAACCTC
>Ga0209345_10005514_pt1 | contig 11714 bp, 8 predicted proteins | sample Cruoilmetagenom7_FD_187294 | JGI IMG/M metagenome (GOLD analysis project Ga0209345, IMG submission 187294) | Oil polluted marine microbial communities from Coal Oil Point, Santa Barbara, California, USA - Sample 7 (SPAdes) (version 2) | ecosystem: Environmental > Aquatic > Marine > Oil seeps ...
CCAAGGTAATTGATCATGTCTCCAAAATCTACATCCAGCATGGAGCCTATGCTCACAAAGTACCTGAACCCGATTGACTGTTTCAGGGAAAAGTCAAGAATTGAAGAGCAAATGGCCCCGCTCTGAGAAATAAATGCCAACTTTCCAGGCAAAGGCATCGTGTCAACCAGGCTGGCATTCAGTCTTGCCCCGGCGCTGGCGATTCCCATGCAATTGGGGCCAATAATCCGAAGGTCTGATTTATTCGCTTCTTCTTTGATTTCAATCTCCAACTGGTTTCCTTCTTCTCCGATCTCTTTTCCGCCAGCCGAGACAACAATGGCCCCGCCAACACCACTTTCCACACATTCCTTGATTAAAGGGGGCACCTTTCCTATAGGCGTAGCCATGACAGCCAGATCAATTGACTGTTTGATATCAAGAATGGATGGATAAGTCTTAACGCGCTTTATGGATTTATACTTGGGAGTTACAGGAAATATTTTTCCTTCAAAGCCGGATTCCAACAGACTATTCAGCAAAAAGAATCCCATGGTCCCTTCTTTTTTGCTGGCTCCAATGACTGCAACTGAATTTGGCTTAAATATTTTATCCAGGTTATGAATGGTCATTTTTCAGCCCAAGTAGTCAAGAATCCATGCCCTGGGGTTTTCCAAAATCCGATAGCATCAATCACCTGTGGCGCTCATGACGTTTTTTAACTCAGGCATCCTGTATGGGTTGATGCTCATAACCGGCGCTTGCGCCTTTTTGATCACCGTATTTGCCACGCTTCCAAAAACGATGCGATCAAGCCCTTTCCTGCCGTGTGTCCCCATGACGACCAGGTCAATATTTTTCGCTTTTATATATTTCAATATTTCCTCTGCAGCATCACCGAGTTCGACCCTGGGTTGGCAAGCAGAATATCCACTGAAATGTTTATTAACAAATTCTTCCATTGACGTTTCCCCGGCTCGAATAATTTCTGATTCAAAAGAATTAATCGAAGCCTCAGATACCTCAATGCTGGAAAAGTGACCCAGTCTGCGCGCAACGAAAAGGAGATGAATTTCAGCGCCAAATTTTTCAGCGATTGTGAGCACCCATGGCGCGATTACTGGGGCTACCTTGGAAAAATCAATCGGAAAAAGGATCTTTTTTATGTCTTTCATAGTGAGTCCTCCCTTAAAAATAGAATATGCTTATACACTTTGCTCTTTATCTTCTTCGTCCAATAAAAGTAACAATAGTAAAAGACTTGAGAGGCCAGAGTTCTCCCCTCATGCCGGACTTGAGGCGACTGTCCCGGCATGGGGTTAGCCGGGGGCATACAGATTACCAAACGCTTTGAAAAGAAACTGGATTCCGGCCTCCGCCGGAATGACAAGAAATGGTGGTTTCCGACTTTTTAGGAGATCATCAAATAGGATTGATAACCGTTAGTCAATCACGTCTAAAGACTTTGCAATAGACACATGGAAAGTAGACCCTTTTTCTGTATCTGGAGACAACCAGGCTTTTCCATGATGTCTCTCTGCAACTTCCCTTACAATAGCCAAACCCAAGCCCGATCCTGTAACCCCTTTAGATGTTTCATCTCGGTGAAAAAGCTCAAAAACGTTATCTCTATCAGCCCCCTTTATGCCGACGCCATCATCACCAAATGAAAAAATATGGTGTTTTTCGCTTTCTGTGTACCCGATCTTAATCTCAAGAAGATTCCTGCCTCCATATTTCAGAGCATTATCAACGATATTTCTAAAAACCCTTGAAAGAGACAATCTGTCGGCAAAGATTTCAGGCAAGATTTCAGGCGTTGACCATTTTATTCGACGTTCTTCCAATTCTGCTGAAAATTCATCCCTGATTTCGTTTATAATCTCTTCAACTCGGATGCTTTCAATATTTAGAGGCGATTCTTTTGCAACAATATATGCATTGAGCTTTTCCACGAGCGCCAGCATCTGCTCCGAGGCCTTCGAAATTTGATCGCAGCATGTTTTTCCGGCTTCATTTAAATAATTTTCATGTTTTTCTTTAAGCCGTTTGACCAAACCGTAAATACCAATGGCGGGACTTTTAAGGTCATGAGAGATAGAATATGCAAAAAATTTTATGGTGTCCTTTTTTTCATTCAGGGCCTCAATCTTGTTTTGTAGATCCTGATAAATTTTGGCGTTTGACGCAGCGATGGCAAGCTGATTTCCAATTGCAATACAAAGGTCGATTTTATCCTGGTCTAAGGTGATAATCCTCTCGCTTGACAGGTTCATGACACCTACCACTTTGTGCATTGCAATTAAGGGCACGCAAATGATTATTTTAATTCCCTTGCTTAAAAGGAGTTGTGCCCTCTGCTTATCTTCAAGTTCTGAAACATGCTGTGCGATGAAAGACTTGGTTTTTGCAGCCTTCCCCGAAAAACCTTCGTCAAACCCCAGCTTTTCGAGACCCATTGGTCTCATACCCTGATGGGCGGCAAGGTAAAAGGATGATCCCTCATCATCGAGAAGATATATCCTCCCTGCTTCAATAGTGAAATATTCCAAAACCTTGGATAGCGCGCCTCTCAAAAGGGCCTTCAGGTCCAGGGAAATCGACAGAAAATTACTCATCTCGAGCAGAAAAGCCAATTCTCTGTTTGTTTGCTTCATCTGGGAGGCGCTGGCTCTTATTGATACGTATTTATTGTTGATCAACATGTCCTGTTCCCCGGTTCGAATCCAGTCGTGATAACCGACCGGATATCAAGATACAACGTAACGACTCAGGTATCGGTTTTCCCGCAAGAGGTAGAGTAATGTATTTTGTTTCATGACCTTTACCGCGGGTTCTCATAATTTTCTACAAGTTGGGAAAGAACGTTTACAACTGTGTTGGATGTAAAAGGCTTTGCAATCAATGCATGAACGTGAAGCTTTTTCGCCTCATCAGAAATCTCCGGCCTTCCATGAGCTGTTATGAGTACCTTGATGGCATTCCTCTTGGTTTCGAAAATCCGTTTGAAAAATTCCAGACCGTTCATGCCGGGCAGCCAGTAGTCCGTTATGATAATGTCATATTCATGATCCTTGAGTGATTCCAAACCTTCTTCTGCAGTCTCAACTGCATTTAGATGACATTGCTCGGATTCAAAAAACAGGGATAAAGAGTCTCTTATCCACTCATCATCGTCTATGAGCAATATTTTCATGTTCCTTAGTTCTTTAAATAGATCCATGAGATGCTTTTTTTGATAAGTTGGCGGCTTATTTTCTGAAATCATGAATAAGCATTAAACATGCCATTCATGCAATTGAAATAAATAATAGACATATCAAATAGTTAGCCGATACAGGGATGAGTTGGTATTCTGTCGTGCTAAGAGATATAGAAAAAATTCTAAAGCTCATTCGCAGAATTTCGAAATCAAGAATGCAGGGATAACCGTAACTACTCAGGTAGATAGGCTGTAGGCATTTAGGCTGTGAGGTACCTCAGGAGGGAAACATGCGTGATCATACGAAACTCAGAGCGTGACTACTCACATAGTTAGTGGGATTAAATGGTGTCCAGTTTTTTTCGTCGGTAGCGGAATGTATGATGGTTTATATTGAGAAGCTTTGCGGCCTGGCTTTCATTGCCCCCTGACATCCTTAGGGCTTCGTTAATATAATACTTTTCTATTGAATTCTGTACTGCACTAAGGTCAATTCCAGCAGATGGAAGGGGTGCGAAAGCTGTTTCACCCGTTACCGGTTTTGGTGCGTCAGGTTCATTTCCTGATTTAATACCCAGATCCTCGACGGTCAGCGCCGCTCCCTTGCAGACCAAGACCGCTCTTTCAATCATGTTTTTTAACTCACGGACATTGCCGGTCCATTTATATGCATTCAACGCCATCTCTGCCTGCGGCGCGATGCCGGGAACCTTTTTATCAAATTTCCTGCTGAACTCGAACAAAAAATGTTTGGCAATCGGTGCAATATCTTCCCTACGTTCGTTTAAGGATGGGATATGCACCTTAATAACGCCCAGGCGAAAATAAAGGTCTGTTCTAAATACGCCGTCCTCTATCATTCTGCCGATATCTTTATTTGTTGCAGAGACCACCCGGGTTCTTATCCGAAGCTTCCTGGTCCCCCCAATCCTGTAAAACTCCCCCTCTTCCAGGAATCTGAGAAGCTTTGCCTGGGCTTCCAGGCTTAGGTCTCCGACTTCATCAAGAAATAGTGTCCCGTCTGCGGCCTCTTCCACAAGGCCTTTTTTGCCGGACACATTTGCGCCGCTAAAGGCCCCTTTCTCATATCCAAACATCTCACTTTCAACAAGGTCCTTTGGGATTGCGGCACAATTCACGGTGATTAAAGGCCCCTTAAAGTTGGGGCTCCTGTAATGAATGGCACTGGCAATTAATTCTTTCCCCGTGCCGGTCTCCCCATGAATTAGGATAGGCGTGTCAGGACTCTTGGCCACCATCCCGATGAACTCCATCACATCCCGGATGGCGTTGCTCTCAGCAATAAAGCAGGGAAGGTTCTCTTTCAGATAATTCTCCTGAAGAGAATGAACTTCCTTCCTCAGCCTGATGGTTTCAAGTGCATTTTGAATGGTCACTTCTAATCCATCCATATGAATCGGTTTTACCACATAATCGTAAGCGCCGAGCTTCATGGCGGAAATCACAGTTTTGACATCTTCAAAAGCGGTAATCATGATGATCAGGGCATCAGGCCGTTCTTGTTTAATTTCGTGAAGGGCTTCAATACCATCCATGCCGGGGAGACCGATATCAAGGAGAACCAGATCCGGCGTTTCCTTTTTCAGCGCTTTAATTGCAGACTCGGCCGTTGAGAATGCCTTTACCCGGTACTTGTTCTCAAGGGACATGGTTATCCCTTCTCTGATCGTCTGCTCATCATCAACGATAAAAATAGTGTATGAAATCATCTTTTTTAGGTCCCTTTTTCCACCGGAATCTGAATTGTAAACTGTGCGCCGCCCAGTTGGCTCTTTGACAGATTTAAGATTCCACCATGATCTCCAATTATCCTGTGACATAGGCTTAGGCCGATACCTGTACTGCCATTCTTGGTGGTGTAGAACGGGTCAAATACTTTGTTTTTAATTCCATCCGGTATGCCGGGACCTGAATCCGATACCTTTATGAGAATATTTCCATTCTCATAAGAAGAGGCCACTTGGATTTTCTTTTCTCCGTCCATTTCTTTCATGGAGTCAGCCGCATTGGTGATTAAGTTTAAGATCACCTGTTCCATCAACTGGAGATCAATGTAACATTGGGGCAGATCGTCGTCCAGGATCTTTTCGATTTTGATTTTCGTTTTTCGCAAGGTGACAGAAGACAGGGAAATCGCCTCTTCAATGGATTTATTTATATTTGTTAAAACAAGTATGGGCGCAGTAGGCTTTGAAAAGTCCATCACCCTTTTTATAACCGCTTCTATCTTACTGGATGCGGATTGGATATGTTCCAGTATGCCTTTTATCTTATCTATATTATCCCCTCTTTCATAAAGCTTATCCAATGTGTTCAGGTAGATATTTATGCCTGAAAGCGGGTTTCTTATTTCATGGGCAATCCCTGTTGCCACGCGCCCCAGAGAGGTCATTTTGTCCTGAAGCCTTAACAGATGCTCCAACTCTTTGGTTCTGGTAATATCCATAATGTTGCTTAATATTGATTCTTTGTCCTGATATTCTATGCGACTCGCCCTGCAGTGGACCCATTTCATCTCATGATTATTCTCTGTGCCGCCTTTGGGATAAAACCTGAAATCCGTTTCCAAGGTTTCAACTTTCCCGGAAGTGACTTTGTTGCGAAAAGATTCAACATTTTCAATATCTTCCGAATAGATGCTTTCCATATCGGCAAATTTCGGAGACCGGGGTAACGGGCCAAAAATGCGTTCCTGTTCCGGGTTTTGGTAAACAACGCGGTTGTCTTGTATGATGGAAATGCCGGTTAGAGAACTTTCCACAAGAGTGCGAAACCGTTTTTCACTCTCGCTCAACTCCTTTGTTCTTTCCCCAACCAAATATTCCAGCGACTCTTTTTCTTTGCGTAGCTGATCTTCCGCTTTCTTAATTCTTAAAGCAACCTTGATCTGGGCGATCAGTTCTGTTTCATCAATAGGCTTGGTCATAAAGGCATCTGCACCGCTTTCCAGCCCCCTTACACGGCTTGAGGAGCTTTTTTCGACGGCGGTCAGCATGATGACAGGGATATGTTTTGTGCTGTCATCTGACTTTAGGTGTTTGCAGACCTCGTAGCCGTTCATCTCAGGCATCCTGACATCGAGCAAAATTGTATCAGGCTGCTCAGCCTTGGCTTTTTCTATTCCTGAAGCGCCTGATTGCGCAGTAATCACATGACAATCAGAGAGCAGCGTCTTTATTAAGGCCGAGATTACAATCAGGTTGTCCTGTTTGTCGTCAATTGCTAATATTTTTGCCATGGTTTCTCACTTGGGTTTGGCTAAACCCTTCTTTAATATAGTTTCTATTTTTTGCGTCAGTTCTTCCGGATCAAAAGGCTTGGATATGTAGTCATCACACCCGGCCCTCACAAATCTTTCTCTATCTCCTTTCATTGCCTGGGCAGTCAGTGCAATAATTGGGATATGCTGAAGTGCGCCTTTATTTTTTATTTCCCGGGCTATTGTTAGCCCGTCCACTTTTGGAAGCTCCATGTCCAGAAGCACAAGATCGGGCTTTTCTGAGTTTATTAAGTTGAGTCCTTCTTCCCCGTCGGTTGCCTCGAGTAAATCATACCGAGTCTGCAATACGGCCTTTATGGTGGTCATGTTGTCGGGATTGTCTTCTACAATCAGAATGGTAGAATTGGCCCCCGCATTTTTCGTTTTCGTGGGCGGCGGTATTGTTTTTTCTTTTTCGCCAAAAGGATTAAAGACCTCTGATTGAGAACCTACATCCCCTTCAGTCTGCAAGAGTTCGATTTGTTTCCCCGTATTGTCATGGGAGGACTTTTCGAGATCAGAAAGGATCACGAGTATTTCGTCAACCAGGGCTTTGGCCGTGTTGCCGGTCTTTAACAATATAGAAGAAACCTCGCCGGATAATTTTTTTCTGTCCTCATTTGTCAGGTCTTTTGCCGTTACAATAATGACAGGGAGCTTTTTTAACTGCGGATCACTTCGAACGACGTCCAGGACCTGGAAACCGTCCATTTGAGGCATAACCAAGTCTAAAACAAGGACGTCCGGAACACTGTTTCTTATTAACTCAATGCACCGACTACCGTCTTCCGCCATGATGACGTCCATCCCCTCCCTTTCTATTATCTGCCCCATCTCATTTCGTTCAAATGCGTTGTCGTCGACAACCATGACAGAAAACTGTCCAGTGGCAATTCGATCCGGTTTTCCGATCTTATGTATTTCTGAAATCAATAACTCCTTGCTAACAGGTTTGGTCACATAGCCAACGGCGCCTAACGCAAATCCGGTTTCTCTATCTTTTGTTATGGAAATAATAATAACAGGGATGTCTTTGGTGTCGGGATTTTTCTTTAAGGCCTGTAACACTTCCCACCCATCCATATCGGGCATCAGGATGTCGAGTGTTATGGCAAACGGGCGATAACTTTCAGCAAGTTTAAGGGCTTCCTTACCTGATGTGGCTGCGATGGTATTATAGCCTTCGTGAAGCAGGCTGCTGGAAATCAGGTTGGCAGCTTCAGGGTCATCGTCCACAACCAGAACGGTTTTGCGCTCGGGTTTGATTCCAATATGAGGTTTGCGATGTGACGGTTCAACCAAGTGTTCTGAGCCATGCCATTTAATCGGTAAAGCCAGGATAAATGTGGAGCCATTTTCCAGAACGCTCTCCACAGTGATGTCACCGCCAAGCATCTTGGCGGATTTATAGGCAATGGCAAGGCCAAGCCCTGTGCCTTCGAATTCTCTGGAAGATGATCCGTCAACCTGTCTGAATTCCTCAAAGATATTGCGGAGCTGTTCTTGCGGTATGCCGATTCCGGTGTCGGCAACTGAAATATAAATATTTTCTTTGTCGTTTCTGCCCGTTATGGTGACGCTTCCCCTGTCTGTGAATTTTACTGCATTTCCGATGATGTTTTGAAGTATCTGGTGGACTCTGGCTTCGTCGCTTTCAATGGGCGGAAACTTTTCAGGAAACGCTGAATCCATTTGGATGCCTTTCTCCCCGGCCAAAGGCGTGAGGCTTTCCAAAATCGTATCTGCTGTCGAACGCGGAAAAAAGATTTTTGGATTCAAATCCATCCTGCCTGCCTCTATCTTGGACAAATCAAGGATGTCATTAATCAGTGCAAGCAGATTTTTTCCATTTCGCTCGATGATTTTCAGATAAGAGACTTCCTCTTCTGAAATCTTCTGCTTCGTCTGCAGGATCAACACTTTGGAAAGCGCCATGATCGAGTTAAGGGGGGTCCTGAGTTCGTGGCTCATGTTGGATAAGAACTGACTCTTTAGTCGATTGGCTTCCTCCACCTCCTGCCGTCTTATTTCCAGTTCCAGGTTTTGAGTGCGCAGTTCGTCTGACTTTTGAATCAGCTCTTTTGTCTGGGCGCGTAACATTCTTGCCTGGGATTCCAGTTCCTCATTTTTTTCTTTTAATTGATCGGCAAGATTTCTTGTCTTTTCGTTTGCCAAAAGATTCGAATATGCCGTGCTCAAACCCATCACCCAGGAGTGGTTGATAATATCCAGGTGCTTGCTGGAATAGTCCTTAACACTTGCCAGGGAGATAATGGCGACTACTTTGCCGTCAATAACAATGGGGATGCTTATAATCCCCTTCGGAATTACGGTGCCTGTGAACGTCCTGAATTTAAAAACAGTATCTTCAGGAATATCTTCGATATGGGATATCTGTCGGGTTGCCAAGACCTTGCCGAATTCGCCTTCGAAATTGTTCGCATCAAAATCCACCATTAACTCAGGCGTCACCCCGATAGAAGCAAGATGTTCAAACCGATCATTGTTTTCCTTAAGCACATAAAACGAACCGAGGGCTGAATGGGTGGCCGCCATCAGTGCGTTCAGGAGCTTCAGGGCGAAATCCCTGGTGTCTTTTGCCGCGGCCATTGTCTCAGTGATTCCGGAGCCTGTCTGCTGAACTTCCATTTGAGACTTCAGGGAATCGGCCATGTTGTTGAATGACTGCGCCAAAAAACCAAACTCGTCCGAAGGGAAGGTAATGTTTCTGGCTGACAGATCGCCTTCCTTGATCTTTTTTGAAACATCCGTCATTTCAAGGACTGGCCGCGAAATGCTGCTGCCCAACAGAAAGGACGCTATAAAAACACCCATTACAGACAAAAGTATCATCAGAGAAAAATGCACCAACATTGCTCTAATGGGTGCATTTAACTCAGCCAGATCCTGTTTTGCTACAACTCCCCACTGCGTCACGGGTATATACCCGTATGCGGAAAGGACTGTTTTGCCCCTGTAATCCATTGATTTGATAATGCCGGTTTTCCCCTGAGATGCCAGTTTGGAAGGTTCGGCGGTTAATTTCAGGCTCAATGGGGTCCCTGGATACCCCTTCAATTTGCTTAAGGCTGTTCGGTCATTATCAACGATGAAGGTCTCGCCGGTTTCGCCCAAACCTGAACGATCCTCGAGCAGATCATAGATCGTATAATCCAGGTTAACCCTTAAAACCAATACCCCTACAATATGTTGGCCCTTATGTAAGCGACACCGGATAGGATAGGAAGTGGTCATGGAAATTTTGTCCAGGGTTTTTGAATAGAAAATATCCTTGATGTAAAGCTCGCCGGTCTTTAATACCTCAGTGAAGTAGGGATTGTCCGATCGATTCGCACCCTCAAGGCGTTTGTTGGTTGATATCTTAATTTGTCCGGAAGCCGGATCAATAATATAGGCCTCATTATATGTCTCATAGATTCTGACATATTCAGCTAGATATTCCCGGATGCTCTGAAAAATATCCATATGCCGTTGGGATTGGGGCCGGCTGTCAAATAAATATTCTAAAGATTTCATTTCAGGGTCGTTGGCTAAGCTTTGAATATCGCTGGACCTTTCATCTAACCACACATTTATTTGCTTTATCTTCAGATCTCTAACCGCTGCAATTTTGCCAAACGACCTTTCTTGAACCGCTGTTACCCTCTGTTGGTAGCTGATGGCGCCGACAATTATCAAAGGAATCAAGGCAACCACGAGAAACCAAAAGGTCAGGCGCTTTTTGATGCTCTTAAACTGAAAAATTGTTTTCATCTCTCTAAATTAACCTCATAGCAGTATTAAATAAAAGCGTTATTGCTTTTTGAGAAACGGCGGGCGCCTTAATCGAAAAAGCAGAGGATATACGGCCAGGCTTAGAATCAGGATTGAAGAGTCTCGCAACAGCGTAAGCCATGTCATTTTTTCAGCATTGGGGTCAGAGGTGAAGCATCCACAACTGATATTCAGTCCTCTTGCCAGACTGATTGTAATAGCAGCCATAAATACGATCATCAGAACATTGAAAATTGTCAAAGAAACCCATTCGAAGAGTCCAAAAATCAGAAATATACCAACAACTGCCTCCATCCAGGGAAGGAATAAAGCAAAAAAATTAATGAGCTCCCCAGGTAAGAGTTTGTAATTGGAGATGGCATATGCAAATTGATCCGGGTTTATGATCTTTTCTGCGCTTGCATATATAAAAATCGTCCCAAGTATAATACGAAGGATTCTCCAAAGCCAAACCATCCATCCCGGAGGCTTTTGTGTACCTTTATTAGTTATTGTTAAATGTTTTCCTGTCTCCATAAGCTCTTTGAATTTTATTTGACTTTTTCAAACAAATTTTCGGTATTGGCAATCCCAGGTTTCAGCTTCAATATTGCCACTAAGCCGCGAAATACCGTCTGCGGATCATCGATGGCTCCATTATGGGTCGCGGCCACAAAACGCAGCTTTCCCTGTGCATCCCGTTTGATAAACAGGGAGAACGGCGTATGAATCCCTGGGCCGATTATCTTTTCTCCACGTGCTGTTGGATCAGGAATTACCGGAAATCCCAATTCATAATCTTTCATGAAACCTTCCACAACCTCTTTCGTGTTTCCAAGGGCCACCCCCAATATCTTTATTTTCCCTTTCAACTCAGGATTTTTTTCAATCATTTTATAGACCTTGCTAAGTGACAATGCCTGGGTTTGGCATGGGAAACAAAAGGCATTTAACACCTCAAGAACCAATAGGTCCGCTTGAATATCCTCAATGGTAACCATCTCTTTATTTTGAGGAAGACCCAGGTAAGTTAGATCGCCGGACATTTTGGTTGTCGGCAAAGGAACATACGGAAAGGAATCCCCGGCTTTTAGAATGTGCGGTTTATCAATCCATGGCACAGGCTCTTTTCTTAGACTATTGGAGCTTAGGGCAAGAAAAATACTGAGCAAGCTTATGATAATAAGCCCGTAGAGCTGGTGAATAATCCATTTTTTTGCTTCTAATGAGATCATGTTTTATATGTCACAAATGGTTTCATATATAGCGCCTGAACGAAAACCCCGAAATTTGTTCTCTCCATTTCCTGGCCCAGGCCTTTATAAGAAGGCTTTTTTCAAAGTCTCCAGCTCTGGAATATTAATGAGATCACGGCATAAGCTAGGAGGCTGTCCGAGAATGCCCTTTTCCCCAAACTCTTCGTTATCCTCAAAAAATTATCCTCGGAATATCAACTATATGCCTGCGGTAATTTTTTTC
>Ga0209345_10005515_pt1 | contig 11711 bp, 10 predicted proteins | sample Cruoilmetagenom7_FD_187294 | JGI IMG/M metagenome (GOLD analysis project Ga0209345, IMG submission 187294) | Oil polluted marine microbial communities from Coal Oil Point, Santa Barbara, California, USA - Sample 7 (SPAdes) (version 2) | ecosystem: Environmental > Aquatic > Marine > Oil seeps ...
CATTGTCGACATGGTTGCGATAGGCCATCACCTCTGCCAGCGACGGACGCGTGAGCAAGCCCCGTTCCGGTCGCGCATGTCTGGCTCCCTCGGCTTCATAATAGCTGTTGAACAAGTAGGGATAGGCCTCGTCGAACAGTCGATAGCCGACCACATGATCGCGCAGCAGAAAGGTTTCGAAAAACCAGCTGCAATGAGCAAGATGCCATTTTGTCGGCGAAGCATCGTCCATTGATTGCGCGGTCGCGTCGGCATCGCTCAAACCATCGGCGAGGCGCACCGAATGGCTCCTCACCTCCCGGAAGCGATCGCGCAAAACACTCGAGAGGGGGGGATTCTCGGCATCGGGGGAAGGTGAAAACGGGCGTTGCAGTTGGCTGACGATCAATCCTACTCCGATGGCGGCTCTTATTCTTTACAGAACATAGAGCGAACAATAGCTAGGTCAACAACGCATATTTGTGCCAGTCGGTTGCATGAATGCAAAAATCGTGGCGCTACCGGTGCCTAGCGAGATGCCCCCGGCACCCACAGAATATCCTCTTTCCCACCATCGTTGAGCGCTCGCCCAACCACGAAAAGATAATCGGAAAGGCGATTGATATAGGCCAAGGCCTGCGGATTGACGGCCATTTCCCGGGCAGCCGCAACACAGGTGCGTTCGGCGCGCCGGGCAATTGCGCGCGCGCAATGAATGGCCGCAGCTGCTTTCGAACCGCCGGGCAGGATGAAACTGGTCAAGGGATTGAGACCGGCATTGACCGCATCAATTTCTATTTCAAGCCGCTCCACCTGCGATGGAACAACCCGGAGGATCATGGCCGAAGGCGCAAAATCATCGTCCTCTGCTGCCGGCGTTGCCAGATCGGCACCTAGATCGAAGAGATCATTCTGAACAATCCGCAATATCTTGACCAGCGCGCCATCGGTGATTTCGCAAATCGCCAATCCGAGAGCACTGTTCAGTTCATCAACATCACCAATGGCCGCCATGCGCGGATCATTCTTGGCAATCCGGGACCCGTCGACCAATCCGGTCGTGCCGTCGTCACCCGTTTTCGTGTAAATCTTGTTGAGTTTTACCATCGGTGGGGGAGCGAACTAGCTCTGACCACCCGCAATAACCAGCAAGACAACCACCAGCACAATCGCGATTGCCTGATATTTGATCCGGGCAAACATCATTTCATTCTGCTTCTTGTGCGAAGCGGTAATACCGTCTGCATCGACGTCACCCGGTTCCATATTAGCGAAAGCGATCAGGCCGCGAACGAGGGCATAAACGACAGCGCCTGCGGCTGCGACAATCATCAATATCAAAATATAGCTCATGGATTCACCTTAAACCTAAGAAAGCGAGATTCCAACCGGGAAGATGCCCCGGCGTAAATCTTGCACCTGCGCATAGCCGTCGCGGCCCGCTTCCCGCAATACGGACAAAGAGGCAGAACCCCGGCTTTTTGACAGCTTTGAACCGCTTTCGTCGCGCAAAAGCGGGTGATGAAAATAGACTGGCGTCGGCAAATCCAGCAGCGCCTGAAGCAGGCGATGAATATCGGTGGATGCGAAAAGATCGTCGCCACGCACGACATGGGTAATCCCGTCCCGCGCATCGTCCAGCGTCACCGCCAGATGATAGGCAACCGGCGTGTCTTTCGGCACGATTATGACATCACCAAGCTCTTCTCCGCGGGTCACCTGCTCGCCGTGCCGTTCGTCGCGCCATTTGAGCGGACCGGTCATGGCAGCCGCCCGTGCCACGTCAAGGCGCCAGCTATGCGGCTCGCTTCGCGCCCGTTCTGCGGCGAAAGCCGGATCGAGATGCCGGCAGGTGCCCGCATAGATGGGGCCATCCGGCCCTTCCGGCTGCGCACCGGATTCCTGCGCCAGCCGCATACTGGACCGGGTGCAAAAGCAGCGGTAAAGCACGTCCATGGCTTTCAACCGGTCGACGGCCCTGGCATAGCTTTCCCACCGATCAGACTGGAAAATCACATCCCCGTCCCACGCCAACCCCAGCCAGCGCAAGTCGGCCAGTATCGCCTCGACAAATTCGGGCCGGCTGCGGGCGCTATCAATATCCTCAATTCGAAGAAGGAACCGGCCATCGCGCTCGCGAGCGAAATCATGAGCCACCATGGCGGCGTATGCGTGACCCAAATGTAACAATCCATTGGGGCTGGGGGCAAAACGCACCACAATATCTCGATTCAATTGCCTACTTGACGTCATGAGAAGTATATTGTTCTTTGTGTCATCGTCATGTCACGTTCTTAGGGATAAAGAACGGGCAGTAAAGGACAAGGGAGACAGCGCTCATGTATCACCCCGACTTGCTAAGGCATCCGGAAAGCTGCCCTTCGCTCGTCCTCAACGCTGACTATACGCCTCTTTCTTATTATCCGCTCAGTCTGTGGCCATGGCAAACGGCGATAAAAGCGGTGTTTCTCGACCGGGTCGATATTGTCTCCAGCTACGAGCGCGAAGTACACAGCCCGAATCTCGACATGAAAATCCCGTCGGTGATTGCGCTCAAGAAATATATCAAGCCGTCCGAATATCCGGCCTTCACCCGCTTCAACCTCTTCCTGCGTGACAAGTTTGAATGCCAATATTGCGGATCGCCCGACAATCTCACCTTTGACCACGTCATCCCGCGCCGCCAGCAAGGCCGCACAACCTGGGAGAACGTGACCACCGCATGTCTGCCGTGCAATCTCAAGAAAGGTGGCCGGACGCCCAAGGAAGCGCACATGCAGCTCGCCAATCGTCCGATCAAGCCGACCAGCTGGCATCTGCAGGAACATGGACGCGCCTTCCCGCCCAATTTCCTGCACGATACATGGCATGACTGGCTCTACTGGGATATCGAGCTGGAAAGTTGAGCGCCTTTCTATCTGACATTCGCGACACACCTTTTCTCCTTTTCTCCAAATCGGCTTTGACCATCACGGACGAACCTGCACGGGGAGCTCGGAAAATTCGCCAAATTTACGCTATAATCGCCAGTGTAACGTTGCGTATCAAATGAGTCCCACATTTTGACTTACGGGAGGCGTATATGAAAAAATCACATCTGACATTGGGTGCAGCTCTACTTGCATTAACCGGGTACAGCGGCGCATCCGCAGAGGCTCAATCCGGTTCAGTTGCCACTACAAACATGACTGATGCGGAGATCGCCCAAATGGCGGGAGCGCCGCTATTTGACGGCATGGGCAATTATAGTCGCAAAATTTCGACCAGATCCGCGGCCGCCAATCGCTATTTCAATCAGGGAATGGTGCTGGTGTTCGGTTTCAACCACGCCGAAAGCATCCGCTCCTTCCGGGCAACCCAGCGGCTCGATCCCGGTTGCGCGATGTGTTTTTGGGGAGAGGCTCTGGCCACCGGCCCCAATATCAATGTGACCAGCAAGGGCAAAGCGGTAATGAGCGAGGCCGACCGGAAGTCCGCCTTCGCCGCTATCAATCGTGCCTTGGCTTTGAAAGACACGGCCACCCCGCGGGAGCAAGCGCTGATCGAGGCGCAGGCCAAGCGCTATAACGGCGATGCGTCAACCGCCCGCGAACCTCTGGATCTCGCTTATGCCGAAGCCATGGAAAAATTCGTGGCTGCCCATCCGGATGATGACGATGCGGCCGCCATTTATGCCGAAGCGTTGATGAACACGATGCCGTAGGATTACTGGTCAGCTGACGGCAAAGCAAAGCCGGAGACCGAGAAAGTCATTGCCACGCTGGAGCGGATCATCGCTCGCAGTCCGCAGCATCCGCTCGCGCTCCATCTGTATATCCATGCAGTCGAAGCATCCGACCAACCCGGACGGGCCGAGGATGAGGCGGACGCGCTGGCCAATCTGGTGCCCGGATCAGGGCATCTTGTGCATATGCCGGCCCATATCTATTGGCGGGTCGGGCGTTATGACGATGCAGCCAAGGCCAATGTCCGGGCAGCTTCCGTCGACGAAGAATATATTGCTGCCTGCAACGCGCAGGGATTTTATCCGGCACTATATTATCCGCACAATATCCATTTTCTCTGGGCGGCCACCAGCATGTCCGGTCAGAGCCAGACGGCACTTGAATCGGTGCGCAAAGTTGCCGCAAATGTCCGTCTGGATCAGATTGAACAATTTCCGACGGTCGAGTTTTTCAAGACCATCCCGCTGCAGACACTCGCCCAGTTTGGCAAATGGTCGGACATCATGGCCGAACCGGCCCCGCCCGGGAATCTCGATTATTCCAACGCTATCTGGCGCTATACACGCGGACTTGCGATGGCGAACATGGGAGACATCAAGGGTGCGCGGGCCGAACGCGCAAAGCTCGCCGCAGTAAAGGATTCGGTTCAGATACGTTTTCTCGACAGTGCGGATTACCCGGCCAGCGTGCTGCTCAATATCGCCGATGATCTGCTGCAGGGTGAAATAGCGCTCAAGTCGGACGATCCCGATCAGGCAGTGAGCCATTTTGAGCGGGCTGTACAGAAGCAGGATAGCCTGCCCTATATGGAACCGCCGTTCTGGTATTACCCGACCCGGCAATCCTTGGGTCAGGCCCTGCTTGACGGGGGCCGGTTTGCCGAGGCGGAAGCGGTCTACCGGAAGGACCTGGAAGACTATCCACACAACGGCTGGTCGATGTCGGGACTGATCACAGCGCTTGAGCGGCAAGGGAAAATGGACGAGGCCAAAAAGGCGAAAAGTGCCTTCGCCATCATCTGGGACAAAGCGGACGTGCAAATTAATGGATCACGGCTCTAGTTTGGCTTGACCGATTATCTGCCGCAGTGCAGCATATCGTAATGACAAATTCCCTTACGGTAAGCCAAAATCCTGACATCAAATATCTCGGCAAGTTGCTGGGCAATGTCATTCGTTCCTATGGCGGAGAGGAGCTCTACCGGCGCACGGAATATATCCGGTCGACCAGCGTCGATCGCCATCGCGGGCTGGCCGATGCCGATGCGATTGACCCCGGCCTTGATGCGCTGTCGCTTGATGAAACATTGGCCTTTGTGCGTGGATTCATGCTGTTTTCCCTGCTCGCCAATCTCGCCGAGGACCGCCAGGGCGTGGCGGCAGAAAAAGGCGCTACCGTGGTCGAAGCAATCGAATTGCTCGCCAGCGAGGGGGTCGACCGACAAGCCATATTGGCCCTGCTCGACGATGCGTTGATCGCGCCCGTACTCACCGCCCACCCGACCGAGGTACGGCGCAAGAGCATCATCGATCACAAGTCGCGGATTGCCGAACTTTTGCTGATGAAGGACGAGGGCAATAAAGAAACCCCGGACGGTGATATTCTGGACGCCGCAATCATGCGTCAGATCGCCCTCCTCTGGCAGACGCGTCCGCTGCGCCGCGAGCGGCTGTTCGTCACCGACGAGGTGCAGATTTCGCAAAGCTATATGAAGGACGTGTTCCTCCCCGTCCTGCCCCGGCTCTATGCCAAATGGGAACAGATATTGGGCGCCCGCCTGCCCAGTTTCCTCAAGCTGAACAGCTGGATCGGTGGCGATCGGGACGGCAATCCCTTCGTCGACGCCGGTGCGATGGAAGAGGCGCTGTCGCGCGCCGCCGAAACCGTGATCGGCTATTATCTGATGCGCGTTCATGCGCTGGGGGCCGAGCTGTCCATCTCGACCGAACTCGCCGAAGTGCCGGAAGCGGTCATTGCGCTCGCCGAAGCCAGCGGTGACGATTCGCTCAGCCGAAGGGACGAACCCTATCGCCGGGCACTCTCGGGCATCTATGCGCGGCTGTCGGCGACCCATCTCAAACTGTGCGGCCATGTCCCCGGTCGTCCGTCGCCGATTGCCGCCGAACCCTATGATAATCCGCAGCAATTGCGGGAAGAATTGGCCATATTGGCGCATGGACTCAAATCATCCGGCAAGGGCGTTTTCGCCACATCCGGCGCGCTCGGCCGCCTGATCCGGACCGTCGAGCTATTCGGTTTCCATCTCGCGACTCTCGACATGCGCCAAAACAGCCGGGTGCACGAACGGGTGGTCGCAGAGCTGCTCGCGCAGGCCGGTGTGGAAAAGGATTATCTCGCACTGGATGAAGCGGCACGGGTAGCCCGTCTGCGCGCGGAACTGGCTAATAACCGCCCGCTGGCCAGCCCGTGGATTGAATATAGCGAGGAGACGGCCAAGGAATTATCGATTATTCGCGCCGCCGCCGAAGCCCACCGGAAATATGGCCCCGAAGTCATCACCAATTATAATATCAGCAACGGCGAGAGCGTTTCAGACATATTGGAAGTCTATGTCCTGCTGATGGAGACAGGCCTCTATCATGCGCCGACCGAGGATAATGCAGCGCCCTCCTGTCCGGTCATGGCGGTACCGCTGTTCGAAACCGTCGCCGATCTGGAGAATGCTGCCGAGGTGATGACCGAATTTTTCGCCCTTCCCGAGATGCACGCACTGGCGAAGGGCCGCGGCCATCAGGAAGTGATGATCGGCTATTCGGACAGCAACAAGGATGGCGGCTATCTGACCTCGACCTGGAGCCTGTTCAAGGCGAGCGATGCTTTAACCCCTATTTTCGCTGATGCCGGGATCAAAATGCAGCTGTTCCACGGACGCGGCGGTGCCGTCGGACGCGGTGGCGGCTCGGCCTTCGGCGCGATCAAGGCACAGCCCAAGGGCACCGTAGCCGGGCGCATCCGGATCACCGAGCAAGGCGAAGTGATCGCCGCGAAATATGGCACAGAAGATGTCGCGGAAGCCAATCTGGAAGCAATGACATCAGCGGTGCTGATCAATTCGCTGGAACCCGATCATACGGACGCCAAGGTGCAAACCGAATTCGCCGTGGCGATGGACGAAATTTCACAAGTCGCTTTCACCGAATATCGCGACCTGGTCTATGGTGACGACAGCTTCCGGACCTTCTTCCGGCAAATGACTCCGCTGACGGAAATCGCCAAGCTCAAGATCGGCTCGCGCCCGGCAAGCCGCACGAAAAGCGACAAGATCGAGGATTTGCGCGCCATTCCATGGGTATTCAGCTGGGCGCAGGCCCGGGTGATGCTGCCCGGCTGGTACGGCGTCGGACAGGCGCTCAGTGCTTTTAATGACAAAGCGAAACTGAAAGAAATGGCGCAAAGCTGGCCGTTTTTCCAGGCTTCGCTCTCCAATATGGAAATGGTGCTGGCCAAATCCGACATGGGTATTGCCGCGCGCTATGCCGGACTGGTCGAGGATCAGGAAATGGGTCAGGCATTTTTCAGCCGCATCCGTTCTGGCTGGTATCAGACGCGGGACATATTGCTCGAAATCACCGACCAGCCGCATTTGCTGGCAAAAAACCCGTCGCTGTTCAACAGCATCGAATTGCGCCTGCCTTATATCGAACCGCTCAACCATCTCCAGATCGAGCTGATGAAACGCCTGCGCGCCGGGGAAGACGACCCGCGTATCGGTGAAGGCATTCAGCTGTCGCTCAACGCGATTGCGACGGCATTGCGCAACAGCGGCTGATTTCGAGATATTTTGCAGCCCGCGCAGGGATAATCCTGCTGCGGGCCAATATGTGATTTTTCCGAGCATTTTTGTCAGTCGCTTGCGCTGTCATCCCTGCCTAGACTTTTTCGAAATTAGGAGAGATTCGATGGCCGTTGAGACCAAGCGCAGCTTGTGCCGTTTTTGTCATGCCAGTTGCGCGATGCTGGTGGATGTCGAGAATGACAAGGTCGTTGCCGTGCGCGGCGACAAGGAAGATCACCTGTTCCACGGCTACACCTGCATCAAGGGCCGACAGCTGCCCGATATGCACAATCTTCCCGACCGGATGATCACCAGCAAGATCCGCCAACCCGATGGCAGTTTCAAGGATATCCCGACCGCCGAAGCACTGAAGCTGGCTGGCGCGAGAATGAAGAAAATGGTCGAGGAACATGGTCCTCACAGCATTGCTGTCTATTGCGGCACCAACGCCTTCCAGAACAGCGCCGTGCTGGGCACATCCTATGCTTTCGCGCAAGGTATCGGTTCGCGCAACTGGTATACGAGCGTCACCGTTGATCAGCCGGCCAAGGTCTTCACCACCGCCCGCTACGGCATGTGGATGGGTGGCGGCAATGCCTTCACCGAATCCGATGTGGCGATGTTTGTTGGCAACAATCCGATCGTGTCCCATTATTCCGGCGGCATGCCGACATCCTCTCCGTCACGCAGCCTGCGCGACGCGAAGGAACGCGGCCTGAAGGTTATCGTCGCCGACCCGCGAGTGAACGAAATGGGCAAATTGGCGGATATATATCTGCCGGTCAAACCGGGTGAGGACCCCGCTCTACTCGCCGGCATGCTCAATGTGATTTTTGAAGAAAAGCTCTACGACCAGAATTTCGTCGCCGCCCATGTCGATGGCATCGAAGAGCTTGAAGCCGCGGTAAAGCCGATGACACCGGATGTCGCGGCGAAACGCGCGGGGGTCGAAAAGGATCAGCTAATCGCTGCGGCCCGCATGTTCGCTGGCGCCAACAAGGGTCGCGTCGTCACCGGCACCGGTCCGGAAATGGCTGGCAACGGCACGCTCACCGAATATCTCGTGGCTTCGCTCAACATCCTCTGCGCCCGGTTCAATCAGGAAGGCGAACGGGTGTCCGCACCAATGGTGTTCAACCCGCTGATGGGCGGTCCGAAAAAAGCACAGGTGGCACCAAAAATGCCCACCTTTGGCGAAGGTTTCCCCAAATCGCGCTTCCGCGGCCTTGGCCATCTCGGCAAGGAAATGCCGTGCAACGTGCTCGCGGACGAAATCCTGACGCCCGGCGAAGGCCAGATCAGGGCGTTCATCTCGATCGGTGGCAATCCCGAAATTGCCTTCCCCGATCAGTAGAAAGTCCGCCGCGCGCTGGATGAATGCGAACTCTATATCCAGGTCGATCCGTGGATGTCGGCCAGCGCCAAGCGTGCGGATATGATCCTTGCGCCAAGCATGTGTCTGGAACGCGAAGATATCAACAACGTCTCCGATGCCTTCACCGAAGAAGCCTATGGTCATTATACCGAAGCGATGGTGCCGCCGCCCGGAGACACGATGGACGAATATGAAATGCTCTGGTGGCTGGCCAAACATATGGGCATCGAAATGAACTTTCCCGGCGGCTCGGCTTCGATGGAGTCATGCCCCGACAAGGCGACCATTCTCGATCTGATTTCAGAAGGGTCGCTGCTCAAACCCAGCAAGGCCAAGGCTGACGCGGCGGCGCTGGAACGCAAGGGTGCTGCGATCACTTATGAGGAGCTCCACCCCGTGGTCGGTCCGGCCGATCCGAAGGCACAGGAGAAATTCGATCTCAACGCCAGCGCCATGCCCAGCGAACTGCTCGAATATGCCGCCAATGATCCGGTCGAGAGCGGCTTTGACTTCCGTCTTATCTCCCGCCGGTCCAAGCATCGCTATAACAGCAACGGCCACACCTTCCCGAAACTCGTCGAAAAAATGCCGACAAATCCGGCGTTCTTCAACCCGGATGATCTGGCTGGCGCGGGCATAAAGGATGGTGCGGTCATCGAGATAAGCTCGCCCACCGCGTCGATTTTCGGGCTGGCCAAAGCAGACGATAAAGTCCGCCCCGGTGTTATCTCGATGAGCCATGCTTTCGGCGACAGCGAAGCCGGCAAGGATGACGTGATGACCAAGGGCGGCTCGACCAACCGGCTGATCGTCGACAATGACCATTTCGATCCAATCACCGGACAGGCGATGCAAAGCGCAATTCCGGTGAGGGTGAGCGCGGCGAAGATTCACAAAAGGGCGGTCCATTGGCTAGTTGTAGGGTCTGCGGCATCTTGTCCCGCCTCCCGGTCTTGACTGCGAATAGCGCCAGTCTCTCAGGGAAGCCCGCTCAGGCCGCTTGTGGCTGCCATCGTCCATCCGGGAGTTGGCGGGCTGTGCGGTCGGCCGATCCAGCCAACCACAGCGCGCCAATGACAAGGTCGAGTTCGGGCGGATCGAATGGATCCAGTCCCGACCCCGGATAGAATGTGACTTCACCGAATTTTGCTTTGCCTGCAATTTCATAAAAATCGATACGTGCAAAATCAAACTCACCGGCAATTTTTTCGGCGCCGTCCAGAATTTTCGCCAAATGATCAGGCGCGGCAGGAAGATCGCAATCACCGAGCCGGGAAATCTGGTTCCATTGTCGGTCAAATAATATCCACCGGTGGTCTGAAGCGCGATCCAGATGGACTTGAATGTAGGCTGCCTTGCCGGCGAACACGTAAATCTTATAGTCGATCGGCAGCTCGGCTGCGCTGCCCAGATAGGGCTCTACAATATAGGCTCGCGGGATATCGCGATAGGCCCACTCGTCAAGCCAAAGCCCATAAGGAGCACGCATCCATCTGGCTGACCGTCGCCGCGCCTTTCGCCAGTCGGTCTGATCACGACAGATTATATTCTGATTGCAGCCGTGGCTTGCTTTCAGAATGAATGGATAAGGCCATGAAGGATGTTCCGGCAGGTCGCGGCCACTCCAATAGGTCGGAATGACCCATTCGCCGCCCAACAGATGTCCAATCTGCTTTTTTTACCGCAATTTTGTCCGCCATCACCGGCATCATCGGATTGTGATCGTGAAGTTTACGCCATTGGACAAGCTCTGAAAAACGCTGCGGATTCAACAAATCCGGCAATCGACCGTGCCGCCACCAATATAGAATATATATTCGCAAGCAGGCTGAAGGGATCAGCCAGTTCGGCAAGGAAGGCAGGAACCGCAGATTCACCGTTATTTTACGCATGATCGTCCGTCCGGTTCCTTCCGCCTGTATCTGTTCCGTCTGTTTGTGCACCAGCCAACGGCATCGGCAGATTGGGGTACAGGTGCGCAATGGCCTCCGGTCTATCATATTTGCCAATCGACTTTAGCGCATGAATCGCGTCATTCCTATCGGCAGGAAGAGGACCGCAATCATGCCGATGACGCAAAACTATATCGATCAGATGAAGCGCCTGATGGATTGGGAAGCCTCCCGAACCGCTCCACCGCGTGACTTTCCTCATCTCCCGGACCTGCCTGCGGGTCGCTATACCAGTCAGGAATATTACGATCTCGAGCAGCAATATCTGTGGAAGAAGACCTGGCTGTTTGCCGGGCATATTGACGAAGTGCCGGAACCTGGATGCTTCATGAAATGGGACCGGTCGGTGACCCGATCGTCATCGTCCATGGCATGGATGGCGAGGTCCGCGCCTTTTACAACACCTGCCGCCACCGCGGCGCGCCGGTGGTGACCGAAGAAAAGGGCAGGACCCCGCGCCTGATGTGCGGCTATCACAACTGGACTTACAAGACCGACGGGTCTCTGGTCGGCGTGCCGGAAAAACAGGATTTTGGTCCTGATTTCGACATGTCCTGCCGCAGCCTGATTCCGGTCCGCTGCGAGATGCTGGGCAATCTGATCTTCGTCAATTTTGACGAAGAGGCAATGCCGCTGAAAGAGTGGCTGGGTCCGGTGTGGGACGAGTGGCAGGAGTTCCGTTTTGACAAGATCAAACTGGCATCGCGCTACAGCTCTGACCTTCAGTGCAACTGGAAGGTCGCGATGGAGGCCAATATGGAGGTCTATCATGTCCCCTTCATCCACCCCGACACCGTCTCCCCTCTGGTCGACAGCAAGCGCAATGTGAACACCATGTACCCCCACGGCCACGCCCGGATGCTTGCCCCTGCCCCGCAGGACAC
>Ga0209345_10005516_pt1 | contig 11709 bp, 10 predicted proteins | sample Cruoilmetagenom7_FD_187294 | JGI IMG/M metagenome (GOLD analysis project Ga0209345, IMG submission 187294) | Oil polluted marine microbial communities from Coal Oil Point, Santa Barbara, California, USA - Sample 7 (SPAdes) (version 2) | ecosystem: Environmental > Aquatic > Marine > Oil seeps ...
ATATAGGACATAATACCATACTAAAAGGATACTTTAAAAATCTCATGGTAATCAGGCACAATACCTGGATTGGACAAAATTGCTTTTTTCACAGTGCTGGTGGATTGGATATTGGTGAGGCGGTAGGAATAGGACCAAGTGTTAAAATCATTACTTCAGCTCATTCAGATTCAAATATTGATCTGCCCGTCTTGTATCATCCCCTTGAGTTTAAAAAAGTCGTATTGAAAGATGGATGTGATATCGGTGTAGGTAGCATAATCCTGCCAGGTGTAACCATTGGGGAAGGTGCAATCATAGGTGCAGGTTCAGTTGTCACAAGAGACATACCGGATTATAGCATAGCAGTGGGTTCGCCTGCAAAGGTCATTCGAAATCGAAAACAAGGATGAGAGTGATTATCATCACGGCGATGTATCCTCCAAATAGAACAGGAACATCCTTTTATTCAAAGAACCTGGCCAGTACTCTTTCGAATCATGGATGCTCTGTGGAAATTATCACAACAAAAAATGATGATCCCTCCTATGTTGAGGAAAACACTTCGTTCAAAGTCCACAGGATCCCGGCTCTTCATATGCCGTTGAAAAACTACTTCAAACATTTGCGATTTTGTTCACTAATCCCCGGTAATTATATTAGGATTAAAAAGATTATTAAAAAATTTGATCCGGATTTTGTGTTACTGATTAATCATTACCTGGACATAGCATTTCCGGCCATTTATGCTGCATCTGTTGCGGGAGCTCCCCTCTATATAAGCATCGGAACACAATTGCAATCACTGAATAGATTCCGTCACAAGATCCTTCGATTTCTTGATCGTCTCATAATTGGAAATTTAATCTTTCCAAAGGCGCTTAAAATAATATCCTGGGATAAGGAGATTGAGAGATATTTAAAAGATGTACACAACAAAAAGAATGTTTCAAAATCAGTTATTATCCCCTTTGGAGTAAATGGAAATCTGGATTATTATAAGAGGAATGACTATAAGTATGAGGCATCATCTCAAATTTTGGGCGTAGGGGCCATCATTGATCACAGGAATTACCTGTACCAAATAAGGGTTTTTAATAAACTCCTCAAAACATTTCCCAATCTGACATTAAAAATCATTGGAAACATATACATAGACAAACCTGTAAAATTGGTACAGCAGCTAGGAATAGAAGACCACGTCATATTCACCGGGGAGCTACCGCATGATGAAGTTTTAGAAGAATACAATAGGTCATCTCTACATTGGATGATGCTGAGCGGAGAGTATGTCGGCCTGGGTACTTCGACAATCGAGGCAATGTTGATAGGTGTTCCAGCAATCTCCAATATCCCTGAGAATCTATTTGGTTTGGATCTGTTACATGATATGGTGAACTATATTCACACAGATGGAGTAAATATAGAAAATGATTGTATAAAAATTACCAGTGTCCTGACAGATCAAAACCTCAGGAAAACCATAGGAAATAACGGTAAAAATTTTGTGCAAAAATACATGAATTGGGATCTGGTAGCTGAAAACTATATTCATTATTTCAGCTTGGATTCAAAGAATTGAAGGATTATTCTATCCCCTGTTTTATACGGATCACAATATTTCCATCTAATTGGTTCAATGTTCTTTTTCTCAGCATCCATAATTAATTGTATATCTATATGATATCCAAAACCTGGAAATATGTAAACAGGATGCCTCAGAACAAAATTGCACTAATCCTGTTTATCGTCGGATTGGTCATTAGGATGAGCTATGCCATTTACGCCTATAAAGATGATATATCGGAAAGCTTCAAGGATGATAGGTACTATTTTCATATGGCTAAACAAATGTCTGAACAGGGCACATTATTTTATACCACTGACCAACCGGAGTATGATATTGTTGGTCCCGGGCTGGTTTGGATAAATGGATTGACCATTACTATCCTCGGAGAAAACTGGCTTGGAATCTTTATAATAAGTGCCATTGCATCTGGGCTGATAACCTTATTGACCTACAAAGTTGCATGCCTGATCGCTAATAAAGAAAGTGCTTTGCTGGCAGGAATATGGTCTTGTTTCTATTTATTTTATATTATGTTCACCCCTACAGCTGGGAAGGATATCTGGATGGCTTTACTCATGATCCTTTTGGTATATCTATTAATTATCCTGTCTCATAAGGTGAAATTTAATTATTTTCTGTTCATCCTTTTCACATTAATCTTTGTCTTCTCCTTCCACCTTGATGAAAGATTTTTCATGTTTTCCCCTTTCGTTTTTCTCTATTTCCTATATTCTGACACCAATGGTTTTAAACAATTTAGATTTTTTAAATCCATTTTATTTGTCCTCCTGCTAATACTTTTCATGCTACCCTGGGGTATTAGGAACTTTAATAAGCATAATAAAGTAGTTTTAATTTCAACTCGGACGGAGCGCCTGACTGATAAAATTCTGGGGTATAAATCGAGAGAGCTCCCTTTTGATTACCTCACTGATTTAAAAGGGAAAAATTACATCCACGACTACCAAATAGATTCTGTCTTGAAGGGTAGCATTAAATTTACCGATGCAGGTACTGAAATCACTGAGACACAGAGGCAAACCATGTTAAAGGGAGAGTTACCTCATGAGTTTACTTTTACAGAAGCAGCCTGGAAAAGGACTAAAATACTACTAAGACCATTCCAGATCGGAGGTGAATTTCAAAAAACCGGATACTTCTACTACAAAAAATCATTCAAACATAACCTGGTGTCTTTCTTATTTTATGGGATTATGTTTCTTTTCGCAATTCCCGGGTTTTACTGGTTGTACAATAAAAGCCGCACAGGATTTTTATTATTGCTCTCAACAATTTTAATTTATACCACCATTCATGCTTTATTCGTCCCATGGACTACCTGGAGATATAGATTACCACTCGACTCACTTTTTATAATTGCAGGTAGTTTTGGACTTATAATGGTGCTTAATAAAATAAAAACTATTGTAAAAAGAAGTCATCTATGAAGGTAATTATTCTCTGTGGAGGAATGGGTACAAGGCTTAGAGAGGAAACGGAATATAAGCCAAAGCCCATGGTTGAAATCGGGGGAAAACCCATATTATGGCATATTATGAGACAATATGCCCACTTTGGAATAAATGAATTTATCCTGGCATTGGGATATAAGGGAAATTATATCAGGGATTATTTCATTAATTACTACCGGTATAATTCTGATTTCACTGTTGATCTCTCAAACAATGGAGATATACAGGTGCACAGCAGGCCTGTAGAAGAAGAATGGAAGGTGACCCTGGTCGAAACCGGAGAAGAAACCATGACAGGATATCGAACGAAGTGTGCCGGAAAATATATTACTGATGGTAATTTTATGTTAACCTACGGTGATGCAGTAAGTAATGTGAATATTGAACAATTATTGCTATTTCATCAGGAACAAAACACCATAGGAACAGTCACAGGAGTTTATCCTCCCTCCCGATTCGGAGATCTTGTGATTGATAACAATTTTGTTAAAAGCTTTAAGGAAAAACTAAAAGACACCCAGATCACAAATCCAATAAATGGAGGATATTTTGTATTTAAAAAAGAATTTCTTGATTTAATACCAGATGGGGAAGATATAGACCTGGAAAAAATTCCCATGGAAATACTTACCAGTAGAAAGCAACTTTCCATCTATAGGCATGAGGATTTTTGGCAATGTATGGATACATACAGAGACTATCAGCAATTAAATAAATCCTGGAAAGAAAACCCTGCCTGGAAAATTTGGGAGTAATGTTTAACAATTTTAAGGATAAAACTATTCTAATCACAGGCCACACTGGTTTTAAAGGGGCCTGGTTAAGTATCTGGTTAAAAACCCTGGGGGCGAGAGTAATAGGTTATGCACTTGATCCAAAAACCAGGAAGGATATTTATTTGATTAGTGGAATTGCTGACCAAATTACAGATTACCGAGAAGATATCAGGGATAGAGAAAAGCTTTTTGAAATAATCCATCAGGAAAAACCAGAAATTGTCTTCCACCTTGCCGCTCAGCCGCTTGTAATTGAAGGATATTCAGATCCCCTATATACCTATGAAACCAATATCATGGGAACCTTAAACGTGCTGGAAGCCATGAGGAGATTTGATTTTTTAAAGACCGGTCTTTTTATTACTTCTGACAAGTGTTATGAAAACTCTGAACAGCCTAAAGCATACAAAGAAACAGACCGCTTGGGGGGATTTGATCCATATAGTTCAAGCAAGGCTGCTTGTGAGCTGGTAATTGCCGCATACAGAAATTCATATTTCCCGGGAAATGATTTCTATGACCATGGCAAGACAATTGCCTCGGTCAGGGCAGGAAATGTAATTGGCGGGGGTGACTGGTCTGAAAACAGATTAATCCCAGATTGCGTTAGGGCGCTTGAAAATAATAAGGAAATTTGTATTCGAAATCCGGAAGCAACCCGTCCCTGGCAACATGTCCTGGAACCCCTGGGTGGATACCTGCTACTTGCTGACAAAATTCTGAGCAATAAAGCTTTCCTGGGTGAAGCCTACAATTTTGGTCCAGATCAATCTTCTGTAAAACCCGTATCAGAAGTTGTAGAATTAGTACTGTCGTACTATGGTAAAGGAAAATGGAAAGACTGTTCAGAAATTAAGGCTCACCATGAGGCTAAATTACTCTCTCTTGATATCACAAAAGCGAAATCTGTAATTGATTGGAGCCCATTGTGGTCAATTGAAGAAGCTTTAAGGTACACGATAGACTGGTATAAAAATGCCCGGTCCGGCAATGTTTATTCCCTATGTCTGGATCAGATATCTCTATATAGTGAAAAGTGGAAATCGAAGAGGGTAAAATAAAAGGCATATACCTGATTCATTTGCATCCTATCCGCGATGAAAGGGGGTTTTTCATGAGGACTTATGATAAAACCATCTTTGACAAACTTGGACTAAACCGGATCTGGATCCAGGAAAACCATAGTCTTTCACTACTTAAGAATACATTACGAGGCTTGCATTTTCAAAAGCCCCCGTTTTCGGAAACTAAACTAATCAGATGTATTAGAGGACGGATTTGGGATGTATTCGTAGACCTCAGGTGTGGGTCAAATACATTCGGACAATGGGATGCTGTCGAATTGTCTGAAAATGAAAATAAATTGCTGCTGATACCAAAAGGTCTTGCGCATGGTTTCCTGACCATGTCAGAGAGTTGTGAAGTCTTATACAAAGTCGACAACCCGTATTCACCTGAATTTGAGTCCGGTATCATCTGGAATGATCCTGATCTTAATATAAACTGGCCGCTAAATGAAATACCATTCCTGTCAGAAAAGGACGCCCAGAATCAAAATTATAAAGCTTTCTTAGACGAATATAAGTGCCTGAAAGTTTAAAAAGTCTAAATATTTACTTCCCGATAGAAAAATGAATATCCGCTTATTTAAACCCTCGATTGGCGAGGAAGAATTGAATTCCATAAAAGAATCATTTGATCGATCCTGGATCGGTCTTGGTCCAAAAGTTAATGAATTTGAAAAGGCCTGGGAAAATTACCTTGGTTGTAAGATGGCAATTGCTTTAAATTCAGCTACTGCAGCTTTGCATCTTGCATTGAAGGTTTTTGGTTTTCCTGAAGGAAAAAAAGTATTGGTCCCATCTTTAACTTTTTCTTCGACTGCTGCAGCTGTCCTTTATAACCGGTTATCTCCTGTGTTTGTTGATTCAGATCCTGAAACACTTGGAATCAGCATGGAAGATCTTGAACGAAAATGGGACAGGGACTGTGTGGCTGTCATTCCGGTCCATTATGCTGGTCATCCAGCGCCCATGGAATTATTGGTGCCCTGGGCAAGGGAAAAGAACCTGAAAATAATTGAGGATTGTGCACATACCGCAGGATCTGTCTACCTGGGGAGTAAACTGGGAACCTGGGGCGATATTGGTTGTTTTAGTTTTGAAGAGAAGAAATTAATGACTACTGGAGATGGTGGGATGATGGTTACCAATGATCCGGAATTATTTAACGATGTTAAAGCAATGCGCTGGGTTGGTATAGATAAGGATAATTGGAAAAGTGCCCAGTCCTATGTTGATGTGAACAAGGATGCAATGCATTGGTTTTATGAAATAAATGTGCTGGGTTATAAATACAATATGAATGATCTGGCAGCAGCTATTGGTCTGGAGCAGCTGAAAAAATTACCTGGTTTTCTAAATAGAAGAATAGAGATTGTAAGTAAATACCTGGAGGGATTAACAATCATTGAAAATATACAACCCTTGCTACCATATGAGCCGGACAAATATACCTACCAGATCTTCGGCATCAGGACTGACCAAAAAGAAGACTTAATAATACATTTAAAATCAAACGGGATAGCAACAGGTTGCCATTATACTCCTTTAAGTAAGCAACCCTTGTTCCAGCCTTATGGGAATGGGTGTGATTTCATAGAGAATGAAGTTGATAGGTTAATAACTTTACCGCTACATGTGGAATTAACTGAATTTGAAATCGAATATATCCTTGAGAAGCTAAAGGAATTTTATCGATAATTCTTTGTTATGATCATTCAGAAGGTAGACCATGAAAGAGCGGATAATTTCCTTGTGAACAATTTTTCATCTCCTACTCATTGGTCTGATTGGAATCTTATTGTTTCTAGGTATTACCACACTAATTTTTTCTACCTGGGCGCATTTGAAAATAATGAATTGATCGGAATTTACCCTGTGCATGAAACCAAAACCAAATCGGGATATCTTAATAACTGGTACTCAGGGCAATATAAAAATATCCCAAATGGTGGCTGGATATTTTGTAAAAAAAATAAGATCGGGTTAGATCAATTGCCTTCAAGGTGGAAGCTAATGCATCGTACTTTCACCTTACCGGAAATACCTGATTTTAATGTGGAATATGTCAATCATAAAAACAATTCCGGTGCCACATTAATAATAGATTTAACAGAGGAAATCGATAATATTTGGAAAAATAGTCTTCACTCCAAAAGGCGAAATATGGTCAGAAAAGCCTCAAAAAGTGATATCATAACCAGAGAAGCCAAAACCAATGACGATTTAAATGAGTTTTACAAAATATATAAAGAAACGTCTCAAAGGAATGGGTTAAATATAATGCCGTATGAAATATTTTTGGAGCTTTTTAATGCTACTCCGAACATCAAACTAACAATTTTAATGGCCTTCAAACAAAACATTCAAATCGCGAATGTTGCGGTCATCTCTGATAAAAACTATAGTTTGTATTGGTTGGGGAATAGTGGTGAAAATGTTAAGAATGAGGGTCAGGGTGAGTTATTACAGTGGCAGATAATAAATCTGATGAAACAAAGCGGATGTAAATATTATGACCTATGCCATATCAGTCCCAAAAAATTACCAAATATCTACCTGTTTAAGAAGGGATTCAGTGATAAAGAATATCCAGTGAGGATATTTATTAAAAAACCATTCTATTACAAGGCCTTAAGAAAGATTACAAATGATTAAAATATTATGATTTTGAATATCTACATAATGCGATTATATACCAAGGTTAGGCGGTTTATAACCATCAACCGATTAAGATCTAAATATTCACTTACGATCGGACGGAATTGCAGGGTTAATAAAGATTTCAAGTGTGGTTATAATTGTATAATCGGGGAAAATGCTCAAATTGGCCGTAATGTGGTCATTAACAACAACGTGACTATTAGTGGTTCAGCTAGTATTCGTAATATTAGCATTAATGATAATTCTCATATTGAAGGAGGGGTAAAAGTGCTGGGATATGGAAAAGGTAAAATAACAATCGGTAAGGAAACCTATATTGGAATCAATAATGTTTTGGATTGGAGCGACAATATCACAATTGGCAATTATGTTCATATTGCTGGCCCCTCAACTGCTTTATGGACACATTCATCATCCAAGCAAGCTATTGCAGGTTTGCCATTAAATGACAAAAATCCCGAATACCGTCCAACCGCACCGATAACAATTGAAAATAATGTTTATATAGGTGGTAACTGTACTATCTATCCTGGTATAACAATTAGTCACCATTCAATTGTTGCGCCCAATTCAGTTGTAAATAAAAATGTAGAACCCTTTACATTGGTTGGGGGTGTTCCTGCAAAATTTTTAAAAAAGATCGATGTTCCAACCAAGGAGTAAACTTGATCTTTAATGAGCATTTCTATGCAAGATAACCAGGGACAGAATTCAACTAAATGGAACGAATTCTGGGGGAATGTAACGCCCATCTCAGAGATTCGAGCTTGGGATTTTTATGGTGGAAGACAATGGGTCAGCAAATTCGCTCCCAGGTTTGGTAAAGTGATCGAAGCAGGTTGCGGTGTTGGAAGATATGTTTTCTATCTGAAACGTTTGGGGGTTGATATTGAAGGAATGGATTTTTCCGAAGAGTTAATTAAGAATTTAAACAAGGAAAAAATTAATATTGATCCCAATGTGGAATTTTTTCATGGTAACGTTACCCAAATGCCCTATGATGATAATGCCTTGAGTGGTTATATTTCCCTCGGTGTCATTGAACACTTCATTGAAGGACCCCATCTGCCATTAAAGGAAGCATTCAGGGTTTTACGACCAGGGGGAATTGCCATCATCACTACACCAAATTTCTCATTTTCCCAATATTATTTGAAGACCAGGAGATACCCTAAGGAGGTCATTAAGAAGATCCTGGGCTATCCTCCCAGGCCATTTTTCCAATATGAATACCGGCCAAAAACCTTAAAGAAATTCATAGAAAATGAAGGTCTTTATATTTCAAGATATGAAGGTTGTGATTTACTTTACTCCTTTGGGCAATTGCTGGGAGCTCATCCCCATAAGCTTCATGAGCGAAGTATTCCTTATAAACTGTCATCTCAGTTTGAGAGAACAGCTTTAAAAAACCTCGGCGCCCAATCAATATGCATTTCAATAAAAACAGCGCCTAAAATGTATTGTTTTTTAAGTGGTGAATTAAAGGCCACGATGGATTCATTAAGGAAATTCGATGTTCCTATAGCAGATGAGTATCAAGACACTGATGAGGCTAAGTTGTTTGCCAAAGGTGCCCAGGTTAAATTTGCTACGAGTTATTTAATTAATCCTCCTCTTTTGGATGTATCAGAAAGGATTTGTGACTTCACCGGAACAACTTACCAAACAGATCCAGTATTTGAAGATTTCGGATTTAATAGGAATGTTTCTCCAGCAGTTTTACTCAATCCTTCAATAAGTCTGAACTTATCAACCAATCACCTAAAGTCAACCTGGAGGCGTAGGGATTTGAAATGGAATTAAAGAAATTTTGAAGAATATCCATCCTCCAATTAACCTGATCAATAAAGGGATATCATAAGAATCTTGCCTTCTGGAAACTAAACAGATCTTAAAAAATATTAGTTACCTGGCTTCAACCAAGGTTTTTCAATTAATGGCCCAGGTTATTCGTGCGAAGGTAAATGCTATACTAATAGGTGTAACTGGTATAGGAATATATAATCAACTAAATACTTTTGCATCCAGGGCAACACAATTTAGCCAATTACGAGTAAACGAAGCCCTGGTAAAACAAATTGCTGAAACGAAATTCCACGAGACCAAATTCCATTTGATATACTCCTCTATCAAGGCCTACATTTTAATTGTTTCTTTTCTTTTGCTTCTATCTATATCATGCCTGGTTATTTTCCGCCAATCCATATCAGTTTATCTACTTGGCGATAATCATGATTATCGATATTACTTTTTAGCGGTAGCCTCTATACCTATTCTGATAATAAACAGTTTATTCTTTGCCATTTTAAAAGGCTTCAGGGATATTAAGAATATCTCAAAGGCGACCCTCTTTGCTACATTTACAAACCTGGCAATTTTCCTTCCATTGGCATTCAAATTTAGATTAGATGGGGTCATCTTAACAATTCCTACTATGTATATTGTCATAGCTGCCTGGAACTATTATTTTTTAAGGAAACACATATTAAGGCCTCACCATATCACCATTTTAAAAATTTTTAATTCTAAAATCCAACGTTACTCTCTAAAAGAGATGTTTGTTTTCTCCGGATTTGGAATGAGTATAAGTGTTTTGATACTTGGTTCTGAGTTCTTTATTCGAGGTCTGGTGGTAAATGACCTTGGTATGGATAAGTTGGGACTTTATGTTCCAATCATTGCCTGGACCGGTTTGTACACAGGAATTATCCTGAATTCATTTAACACATACCTGTTCCCTCGACTTTGCGAGACTAGTGAAAAAGATGAAACAAATGGGATCTTAAATGATTCCATTCGAATTGCTACTATAATGTTGATCCCCTTTGTCCTATTACTTATCTCATTTAAGAAGGAATTGATCACCATTTTTTACAGCAACGAATTTTCCGAAACAACCTTATATCTTCCACTTCATTTTTTTGGACTTATATGGCATGTCTGGTTTATCATATTTGGCCAGGCAATGACCCCAAAAGGATTTATCAAACAACATGGAATTTTTTATGGCTCGTCCATGATATTTGATATGCTAATTGTATACATTTTCATTTCAAAATTAGATATTGGCCTATACGGTTGGATGCTGAAATATGTAATTACCCCTTTTATTCTGTTTAACATCTATAGGACTTTCTTAAAAAAGAAAATAGGTTTTTACTTGTTTGCTGAGAACAAGAAATTAATGATTTTCCTGGTATTGATAACTGCAATTACCATTCTTATTGACCGCTTCTCTGGTATAGATTGGTTAACCTACATAATAGGGCCAGTTTTTGTATTGAGCAGTTATTTATTATTAAAAGAGAATGAAAAAGCGTTTTTATGGGAAAAGGGTTCGCTCCTGGTCAGGAAGGTTACTAACAGGAAAATGAGGAATTAACTTATCGCATATATGGTTTCAGTAATTACCATAAACTACAATCATTCTCAAATGACAATTGATTGTGTTAACTCAATCTTATCATCTGATTTTGAGAACTTTAAAATCGAATTAATTGATAATGGATCCCAGGTTGGAGATTTTCAACAATTATTGGAAACCTATACAAATAACAGGAAAGTCAATGTACATAGGATAGAAAAGAATTGTGGATATGTTGGTGGTATTAATTATGGATTTGAGAAGGCCGGAGGCCAAAATCCTGATTATTATTTAATCATGAACAATGATACGATAATTGATAAATTGGCTATGAAAGTGTTGGTGGAAACAGCTGTTAAATATGATAATGCTGCAATCATTTCTGGAAAGGTTTATCATTTTGATAAGCCTGGGATATTGCAACAGACTGGCATGCTTTTTCATGATCACAGATATATTCAAGGATATTATCCAGGCAAAAACGAGCTGGATGAGGGACAGTATGACCAGGAAGCATTCAGAGATTCATTGGATGATATTTTTTGGCTTATCCCATCAAAAATCGTAAAGGATGTAGGAATATATTGTAATTACTTCTATCTGTACGCCGAACAGGGTGATTATGCTCAACGTACTCGTAGGAAAGGATACAAGCTCGTTTATGCACCAGAGGCTAAAATCTGGCATAAAGGTAGTATAACGACAGGGGAAGGTAATCCTGAGGCTCTCCCTATATGGTACTGGCGAGGCAAAGGCACATTTATATTTCAATATCGAAATTTGCAGAAAAAATATTTTTTTATTCTTATGATGAAAATTTTCA
>Ga0209345_10005517_pt1 | contig 11707 bp, 9 predicted proteins | sample Cruoilmetagenom7_FD_187294 | JGI IMG/M metagenome (GOLD analysis project Ga0209345, IMG submission 187294) | Oil polluted marine microbial communities from Coal Oil Point, Santa Barbara, California, USA - Sample 7 (SPAdes) (version 2) | ecosystem: Environmental > Aquatic > Marine > Oil seeps ...
CTAAATACTGAAACTAAGATTTTTGTGGGACAGGATTCCGAGCCAAGCCTATAAAAAGCCGTACCGAATAATAATTAAAAAGAAACAGTGAATTTTAGCATTCAAATTTGCCTGATATGCTGGATACTTTTCGCAAAATATTTAATAATCACTACAGATTGATTTCCATTTGCAGTCTGTTCATACTGCTTATGACTTGTGTGGAACCGTTCAGGCCATCTTTGGATGAGCAGGATACTCAGAACTTGCTGGTGGTTGAAGGATTGATTACCGATGAACCGGGGCCTTTTCGTGTCAGCCTCACCTCCACCATTCCTGTATATGATGAATGGAATACTGTTAACAGTGATTATCCACCGGTTTCTGGAGCAGCTGTGCAAATTGTTGATGACAAAGGGAATAGCTATCTGCTCTACGAGAACGAGGCCGGCTGGTATGAAACTGAGGAAAAGAATTTGCAGGGTTTTCCGGGTAATAATTATACCCTGATGATTTCCACACCTGACGGACGGCAATACGAATCATCAACTATCCTGATGCAGGAAACGCCTGAGATAGATAGTGTTTATCATAAGGAAATCAAACGTATTCACTTTGACCTTGAGGCTCCCTATGAGGAAAACTGGCTCCATATTCTAGTAGATACCAGGGCCGAGGCAGCTATTACTACCTATTTCAAATGGGACTTTGAAGAGACATGGGAGTTTGAGATGCCTACTTATGTAGAGGTTAGCCATGGTCTCGAGGGTCCTCAAACCTCCATTGAGAATATAGATTTAGAATGGGAACGAGAGCATTGCTGGTTTTCCGAATCTTCCAGTTCTATCCTGATCACATCAACAGTAAATGCGCTCGATAATAAAATCAACGGATTTATCCTTCAGTTGATAGGTCCACCGGATGACAGACTAAATATTGAATACAGTATCCTGGTGAAACAGTATGTGATAGACAGGAATTTGTATAATTTCTTCAAGAGAATTCGTGAATCTAATGAGGAAATCGGAGGCATTTATGAAAAGAGCCCAGCTAAAATAGCAGGAAACATCCAATGCTGTAACGGTGAGACAGAAGCACTGGGATATTTTATGGCTTCGGAAACAAAAACAAAAAGAATCTATATCACTCCTGACGAGCACAGTGTTATAAAAGGTACGGCCTATGGAAATTGTGGATGGACCGACTCACCTCCCAGGTATCATTCTTGGCCCGTATACGGAACCTATAATGGCGGAAGAACCACTGTCTGGAGTGATAATAGATACTGCACTGACTGCAGACTCAGGGGAAGCAATGTAAGGCCTGATTTTTGGGAATAAATACTAACACAGAGTCTGAAAGAAGTAAGATTCTTATGAGGAAAGAACAAATCGTTCCAAAACCAAAATTTTGTTGTTCAAGAACCTGGAAATGAACTTTGAGAAAGGAATATTTCCAAAAATTTGATGACAAGTGATTTATTTGTTATTGTTTTGTTATTATTAATGACAAATAACATAAATAACCTTATGAAATATAATATATTTACATAGAAAGAAAGTGAAAATTATTTATATTTGTATTGAAATAACCCCTAAGCTGGATGAAATACCTCGATATTGAGACAAAAGACCTTGAATTAAATGGAGGTTATTATACTGCAAAAGAGATCTCCAGTCAGCCGGATATGTGGTTGAAAACATATGAGAGAGTAAAAGAGGAAAAGGAGGAGATCAAGGATTTTATCAGGAACATAATCGATAAAAAAGATCCTTATGTAATATTAACCGGAGCAGGGACATCGGCTTTTATCGGGGAGGTGCTTGCCGGTACGGTTCAGAAACAATTGAAGGTAAGTACTAAAAGTATTGCTACGACGGATATAATAACCCATCCCCAGAATTATTTTATCCGCTCTAAACCCACTCTTCTTGTCTCATTTGCCAGGTCTGGAGACAGTCCTGAAAGCCTGGCTACGGTAAAACTGGCTGAAGCCAGCTGTGATGATCTTTACCAGTTGATCATTACCTGTAATAGGAATGGGGAACTGGCGCTTAAATCTCGCAATGATCATACTTACGTTCTTATCCTTCCTGAAGAAACGAATGATCGGTCCCTTGCAATGACTAGTTCATTTTCCTCCATGCTGCTTGCCGGATTGCTGATCCTGGGACAGGATGATATTGAGACTATGCTGCCAGTGATTGAAAGGCTGTGTGAGTGTGGCAGGTTCATTTTAAAGGAAAACCTTTCAAAACTAAGATCAATTGCTGCTATTGATTTCAAGAGGGCTGTCTTCCTAGGTTCCGGACCTCTCTTTGGAGTGGCGCATGAATCTCACCTGAAAGTGCAGGAACTGTCAGATGGTAAAGTTATATGTAAATATGATTCCTTTCTGGGATTCCGCCATGGGCCAAGGGCCGTAGTTGATGGATCAACCCTCATAACATACTTGCTGTCAAATAATGGGCATGCGCGGCAGTATGAACTGGACCTGATTAAAGCGATTGATGAATCTCCCACAGGAGCAAAAAGCATCGGGGTTGGACAAGACCTTGATATGCTGGGAATAAATTTTGATTATTCAATTAAATTTCCTGAGTGCGCAGCAAATGTCCCGGAGCAATACTATAGTGTGATTTTTATACTTCCGGCTCAGATTATCGGCTTCTATAAGTCATTGGACCTGGGACTGGAGCCGGACTCACCATCAAAAGGAGGTTCAATATCACGGGTTGTTCAGGGTGTTACAATCTATTAGTATTGTTGTTTAGGCCACCATCAGAATCCAGAAATAATATTCCAAAATCAGGACCACTCCATTTCATTAGGGAAGCATATTGAAAAAGGCAAGAGATATATTCCTTGATATACTCGCCAACAATAGAAAGGTTGGTGAGAAAGGGATTTATTCGGTTTGTTCTGCCAATGCTACCGTGCTGAAGGCTTGTTTCCTGCAGGCCAGGGAAGATGTTTCCATTTTATTAATTGAATCCACTTCCAACCAGGTGGATCAGGAAGGTGGATATACAGGCAAAAAACCAGTTGATTTTGTCAGCTATGTTCATTCTATTGCCAGCATGGTAGATTTTCCAAAAGAGAAAATCCTCCTGGGAGGTGATCATCTTGGTCCCAATAAATGGCAGGGATTACCTGCCAGGGAGGCCATGGACCGTGCAAAAGTGTTGGTTGAGGAATATGTGAAAGCCGGTTTTCAGAAAATTCACCTCGATACAAGCATGTTCTGTGCGGATGATCCTGGTGACAGGAAAAAACCATTAAGCGATGAAATCGTTGCCTCCAGGGCGGCCATGCTGTGCCGTGTAGCTGAAGATACCTGGAGAGATTTTTGTCCGGGTGATCCTCAGCCTGTATATGTAATTGGAACTGAAGTTCCTCCTCCAGGGGGAGCACAGGAAGAAGAAGACATCATTATCCCGACAAAACCGAAAGATGCTGAAAAGACCGTTGATATAACCCGGCAATCTTTTGTGGATGCGGGACTGGCTAATGCGTGGGAGCGGGTTGTGGCAGTGGTTGTACAACCAGGGGTAGAATACGGAGATGACAGGGTATTCAAATATAATAGGGAATTGGCCGGGGAACTAAGCAATCGGATAACTGAGTATGATAAGCTTGTCTATGAAGCTCATTCAACAGATTATCAGACAGAAACCAGTTTGAAGTCCCTCGTCGAAGACCACTTCTGTATTCTTAAAGTTGGGCCATGGTTAACATTTGCCTACAGAGAAGCATTGTTTGCCCTGGAGTCTATGGAGATTGAAATAATGGGTGCCGGGAACGATGGCCTTTCCCAATTAAGGGATACCATTGAAAGCGTGATGCTGCGTAACCCAAAGCATTGGAAGAAATACTATCCGGGAACGGACGATCAGCAATTATTCAAACGTAAATACAGTTTTTCTGACAGATCCAGGTATTACTGGCCTGATGAGTCAATTAACTCAGCAAAAAACAAATTGATTGATAATCTGGGGAAAAACAAAATACCTTTGTCCCTCATTAGCCAGTTTATGCCTTACCAGTTTTATGAAATACTGGAGGGAAGACTGGCAAATGACCCCCTGGACCTGGTGCTGAATTATATCCAAACCGTCGCTGGGATTTATTCCAGGGCCTGTGGTTTGTCACATGGGTAAAAATATAATAATGAGATTACAGGATAAGTACAAAGAACTAGCGCATACTTCCACTGCCTTGCTCGCCACCAATTTTTACAATTTTGAGACCCTTGAAGGGGTTTTGCAGGCTGCTGTTCGCAAAAACAGCCCCATAATACTACAGCTGACCCGTAGCTCTATTGAATATATGGGATTGGCAATGGCTTCTCAGATGGCCCGGACTGCCAGGGATTATCATGGAGTAAAGGCATGGATTCACCTGGACCATGGAGATTCTTATGAATTGGCGGCACAATGTCTCGATGCAGGATTTGATTCGGTCATGATAGATGCCAGTGAAAAACCATTTCGGGAAAACATTAAAATCACAAAAAAAATAGTTGCCCTGGCTAGTAAATATAATGCCTGTGTTGAGGCTGAGTTAGGTTATGTAGCAAAACTTGGACAATCACGGGAAAAAGAAGGTTTTACAATGCCGGAAGAAGCCAGCAGTTTCGTGGATGAAACCGGGGTAGATGCCCTGGCTGTTGCCATTGGGACTTCACATGGCTTTTACAAGGAGGAGCCCAAACTGGATCTTGAAAGACTATCCCAGATCCGTGAAGTTACCAATGCAGCCCTTGTATTGCATGGAGGAAGCGGAGTCCCTCATAAGACACTCCAGGATGCCATATCAAGAGGGGTCAAAAAAGTCAACCTGGCGACGGAGATCAAAAATATTTTCATGAAAACGCTTCAAGCCAGATTGAAGAATGAGACTGAGATTGATTTGAGGAAAGTATTCCCGGATGCCATTGATGCTGTTACGGGATTGGTCATAGAGAAGCTTAATGTGGTTAATAATAAATAACATACAAACATGAATTTTATTTTCTGGCAAAAAATCCAGGCATTGATAATTCTCTCTTTGTTATGTCTGATGGTAACAGCTTATGCAGCAGGGCCGAAAACGGCTCTCTTTAAGGAAGGGATATACCTCATCCCACATCCCCAGGAGGTAGTACTTGATGGTGCGAAATTTATGCTCGGAGAAAAGCTGTCCATTGTACTGGATAGAAATGCATCGGACAGGGACAGGTTTGCTGCCGCAGAACTGGCTAAGCAGCTTAAGAAAGATTGGGGAGTAAATGCTGTTCTTAGCGGTTCTGTCTCCGGCAAATCAATCCTGCTGACCCATAAGGGGGGTTCCAAAGCGATAACGGGATTGCCAAAAAAGAAAGCCCTGCAGGGTTACCAGTTAAGAGCTGATGCTGAACAGCTGGTCATCAGGGCTAAGGGTGAAGCGGGACTCTTCTATGGAACCCAGACATTATTGCAGATTATTAAGAAGGGTGCAGAAGGTGCCTATATTCCAGGTATGGAGATCACAGACTGGCCGGATATTACTGAAAGGGCCTGTCATTATGATACCAAACATCACCAGGATAAACGTTCCTATGTTGAAAGTTTTATCAGGGATTTATCCAGGTACAAGATCAACATGCTTGTATGGGAATGGGAGGATAAGTTCGAGTATCCCAGCCATCCCGAGATCGGCGCCCCGGGCGCTTTCACCATGGAGGAGATGCAGGAGATCACACGGTATGCCAGGCAATATCATGTTCAGCTGGTGCCTCTTGTACAGGGACTTGGCCATGTGAGTTATATCTTAAAATGGCCCCAGCACAGTCACCTTCGGGAAATAGCTGCCTCCAACTGGGAATTTTGCCCGCATAAGGATGGCAGCTATGAACTGCTGGGTGATCTCTGGATGGATGCCATCAAAGCTACTCCGGGCTCAGACTATATTCATATTGGAACGGATGAATCATATGAACTGGGAAAGGGAGTTGAATGTGGTTGCCAGGCTGAATTGGAAGAATCAAGCAAACATGCCATGATGACAAAGTTCATCAGCCGCAGTGTAAAACCCCTTATGAAGGAGGGACGAACAACCATGGCCTGGAGTGCCCAATATTTCCCCGATGCAGATTTAAATCCACCAAAAGGCATGGTCGTTGATTTAAGGGGAACGGAAGGAACAGACCATTTTGAAATGATTAAAAAAGCGGGCTATGAGATATATGTTTATGATCCCAATCCGGGCATAGAACCCCTCTTTCTGCCTTACTTCTACAGACTGAGAGGAGAAGGAGATAAGGAAAAGGAAGTTGAAACCAGCCTTCAACGTTCTTATTATCCGGTCCACCAGGCAGCAAATACAGAGTTATTTGATGGAATGATCAACACATCATGGGATGATTCGGGACTTCACAACCAGATGTGGATGATGAGTTTTATCAATTCTGCAGAATGGTCATGGAACGGAGGAAACCCTTCCCTGGAAGAGTTCAGCGACAAATTTTTCCTTAACTATTACGGGGAACAATCCACTGACATGAAGGAACTCTACCTGCTGCTGAATAAGGCCGGTTACTATTATTACAAATCATTGGAGCGGCGCGTCTGGCATTATGGTGACATTGGCAAGACACACCTGCCTGACCTGCCAAGGGGTGACAACCTGGAATATGATGAATTCTGGAACCGCGAATATGGATTAAAAATTGAAGAATCCCTTGAACAGCTAAAACAAATGGAACGGGCAGCAGAGATCATACGGGCCAACCAGGCTGCTGGTATACAGCATGCCTATGACCTGGAGCTTTTTACCACCATTGTTGACCTGGTAAACCATACCTGTAATACCTACCTCTCATTATCATCCCTGGAAAAAGCTGTAAAAGAAGCCCATAACCAGCGGTTTTTAAGCCATGAGGCAGCCTATGAATCCATGGAGAATGCGGTTAAAATCATTGAGGCAAACCTTTCGGAGAGGAAGGAGGTGTACCAGGAATTGGTAAATGTTTGGGAAAAAACCAGGCTTCCGAAAGGACTGTCCACTGTAGAGAAGGAATTTTTTCACCGGCAGGACCGTGCCCGGCACTTTGCCTTCCGCCGGGCAGATATGTCCTACCTGATTTGTGATGAGGAGCTATTGGGACTGGAAGACTATAAGGAAAAACTGCTGGGATACATGGATTGGTATAAGAAGACCTATTTAACGACCAGCTTGCCTTCCGGGTGACCGCTTATTTCATTGCCCTCCATCTTGACTTTCGGAACCTTTTCCAGCAGAAAGACCGCTGCTTTTTGCGTTCCCTTGCCTGTATCCCGAATTATATTGTCTTTTAACACCAGGTCCTGTGGCTCACTGTAAACGGCAAAGCCGTAACCCTCTCCGCTCTGGCCATTATTTTCTACCAGGTTATTTATAAAAGTATTTCGATGAGGAGAATTCCGGTCATTCTCCTGCCTCAGGTTTACCCCATCACTGCCATTTTCAAATACATGATTATTCTCAAATACCACATCTGAATCCTTGTGGCCGGTACATATTCCATGCCTGCCATTGTGGTGAAACTGATTATCCTTCACCACGCTGTGATGTACACGCCAGCATATAAACATACCATCCACGGTATTGTGGTGAACATTGTTGTTCAGGATCTTTGACTTGGGAGATCCTGTCCCAGGATGCAAACCAATATTGCCAGAACCTTCGATCTCACAATGCTGGACTGTCACATTTTCAGTGATCTGCCAGGTGATACCCTCTCCGTTAAAATCCTTTACATGAACATGCTCAATGGTTACATTTTTCGACTTTAAGATCGCTATACCTCCGCCGTTGCATCCGTCCATTTTTTCATTATGTTCTTTATCTCCGTCTATGACAAGATTTGATACCAGCACATTTTCTGCTTCATAAACGAGGACTCCCGACCCTGCATTGGAAACCCAGCCATCATCATCAGCATTGTAATCCCTGATCAGGTATTTGTCGATATAAATTACATTATCCTGGATGTCCGTTATGGTAGCTGCAGAAACATTCCAGCAGCCTGATTGGGGGCCATCCCAAATCTGCACACTCATGCCGGGTTCAAACCCGGAGGCATCCTCCACCATTAATTTCAGTTCGGCATAATCGGCATCATCAATCAGCCTGGATTTATATCCCCTGCCTCGTTTTAAAATGGTCTCCTCGCCTGATCCGGTTAAATGTATATTGGAACGCAGTCGAACTCCATCCTTCAGCTCGAAGGTGCCGGGATCCAGTTTTACTGTTCCACCTTCGGCTGGTAAAGCATCCACGGCCAGTTGAATGGACCAGTTGGTGAATCCCTGGACATCTGCCTCGGGTCCACCTACTGTCAGGATAATTCCATCCTGCTTGGGGCTAACGAGCGCATCTATTTCGAAGTTTTCATATTGTGCATATACAGCATTTGATATAAGCAGCAAAACAATAAGTAGATTTTTCATTTTCTAATATTTTACAGGATTTTTATTTATCTGTTGATTTATCAATTCCCGGATTATTGTTCCATCTCCAGGGTAATTTCCATCTGGTTCCAGCGGTAATTTACGGTGTGCGACTTGCCTTCTTCGTTTCTCATGGCATCTGACCAGATAAGGACCATATTCCTCCCGTCCTCACTGATCCATTTGGGTGACAACTTCGGCTGGTAGGTCCTGTTCTTCTCATCATCCACTATCCAGTAGTCTGTGTAAAAGAATTGATTCCACGGGCCATAAGGCTTTTTTGCATACCAGAAACCAAGGCTGCCTGTTTTTGTATGCATCCAGGCAGAATAGTAATCCTTCCTGGAATCTGTAAGTCCGCGTCCGGCATAGGTGCCTCCGTTTACCATAATATACAATCCCAAACCCTCATTCCACACCACAGAGGGGAGCCAGGAGTACCAGCCAAAATACTCACTGCTGTCATTTTTTTCAGGGAACTTATGGATCACAGCCCTTTCTTCCAGGTCTTTGGTCCATACTGGTTTATTCCCTTCCCAGCCAGTAAAATACTCCCATCTGTCCAGTTTTTCAATCTGATCTTGTTTTACCCTGGCAAGGAGCAATTGACTGGTTTGGGAACCTTCGGGTGAATAGATATAAATATAATCATCCAAAGCAGCTGAATTCGCCTGTCCGTTTTGCACAAATGAACAAAAGGAAAAGGGGTAGGCCAGACCATCATGCCCGTTTCTCCCTGACTCCTCCATGAAAAACATCTCATTGTGGCTGATATCTTCCCTTGTATCATCATCCCAGGGGTCCAGGAACCTTTCTCCTCCAAGGCTGTTTACACGGTACCAGGACTTACCAGAATCGGGTGATTTTAACATTTTGATCCCCCTGAAAGGCCCGCTCCAGTTTTCCCCTGGTGTTTTTGAAACCATGGAGTATATGTTATTCCCTACACTCACTATCCCATATCCGAACCAGCCCCCTAATTCCCTTACAAACTGTGGATAACCGGGAGTATTTTCCCGGGTAAATGTGTTAGGATCACCCACAATCCGGTATACATGGTTATGATAGTGGTGTTCACCATTCAGCCAGTTTCCGTCACACATGTTTGTAAGCTGGTGCCCTTCGGCGTTCCAGGTAATACACCAGTTATCTCCGGGATGCCCCAGGCGGATCAGGGTTTCGGTATGGAAATGTACGGCCCTTGGTTTAAGGGGAGGTTTACTGCAGCTCAGTGATAGAGCAATAACAAGGATAGCTATTACGAAGGAAGTTTTTTGAATGGAATTCATTTTACAAATTTGATATGAAATAAAATACTATTGATAAAGGGAATCTCAATATACCAAAGAATTGCCTTATGGAAAAGACTATTGGCTAAATTTTATGGATTATTTCGAGTATTGGATTTCCTTCTTATTTTTGTGAATTAAAACCTATCTCAATATTTATATGGATAATTCACTTTACCCGCTAAGGTTCCACCCGATTTACAAACCACTGATATGGGGTGGGGAGAAACTCAGGGAATGTTACGGAAAAACGGATGCTCCCAAGAAAACTGGCGAAAGCTGGGAGATCAGCCAGGTGGAGGACAATATCTCTCTGGTATCCAACGGTTTTCTGGAGGGTAGAAACCTGGAAGAAATCATTCACATATACAAAGGTGAATTGCTGGGCCAGCATGTCTTTGAACGGTTTGGCAACAGGTTCCCCCTGCTGACAAAATTCATACACTCTAATGACGATTTGAGCATACAGGTTCATCCCGGGGATGAGTATGCTGCGGAGCACCATGGGGAGAATGGGAAAACAGAAATGTGGTATATCCTTGATTCAGAGGAAGATGCTCAGCTAATAGTTGGCTTTAACCGGGATATAAACCGTGATATCATGTTTGAAAAATTGAATAATGGATCCTTAGCGGACGTCCTCCATTTTGAGAAGGTCACCGAAGGAGATGTCATTTTTCTTCCGGAGGGAAGGATACATGCACTCGGTCCGGGCATTGTGCTGGCAGAAATACAGCAGACGTCCGACATGACATACCGTATCTATGACTGGGATCGTGTTGGGGTGGACGGTAAGCCGCGGGAGTTACATATTGAGCATGCCTTGAATGTTTTGGATTATAAAGCTTTTACTTCATATAAAACAAGCTATGAACATCAAATGAATGCCTCTGTGAAGCTGGTTGAATGTCCATACTTTTCCACACAGCTTATCCATGTTGACAAAAAAATCGACATGGATTATACATCTCTGGATTCTTTTGTCATCTACATGTGCCTGGATGGTGATCTGGATATAAGCTATGATGGTGGGAACCCTTCGCAGCTGGTCAAGGGAGACTCCATCCTGATCCCTGCGGCTCTTAAATTACTAAGACTTAACCCGAACGAAGAAAGCAGATTGTTGGAAATCTATTTGTAAGGAATTAAATTTCATAATCCACAGAAGCCGCTTTTTCGCGTATCTGGCTGACGTATTCGACAAATTCTTTGTGTGCCGGATGAACCCTGTAGGTTTCCAGGTCATCCAGGTTGTCAAACGTAGATACAAGGACTATATCATACGCCCTTGCCTGAGCTACTATATTGATCCCTACCTCCATGGACCGGATCACATCTATTTCGGCGGAAAGTCTTTCCAGCCGCTCCTTAATTTCCTGTTTGTGAGCTTCTTTTTTTCCCGCGTCCGGGGTCTCCGATAATTTGAACATAACGATGTGATGTATCATTTCCTGAACTCTTTTAGTTTTTGTATTTTCGGTTGTAAATTACTGTAAAGATATCAATATTGAAAAAAGGAAGAGTATGCTGATTGTAGGGATTGCCGGGGGGACCGGCTCAGGGAAAACCACAGTAGTTAACAGGATACTGGAACGATTACCGGAGGATAAAGTAACCCTCCTGCCACAGGATGCCTACTATAAAGATAACAGCCGCCTGGAACTGGAGGACAGGCAGGAAATCAATTTTGATCATCCGGATTCTGTTGAATTTTCCCTCCTGATTGAACACCTTACCCTATTGAAAAAAGGAGAGACGGTTCAGCGGCCAATATATTCCTACCTTACCTGTACCCGTTCAGATGAAACCATACCCATTGAACCACGCGAGGTTACCATACTGGAGGGAATCCTAATACTAACCAGCGAGAAGCTAAGGAAATTGATTGATGTCAAGGTATTTGTGGACGCGGATGCAGACGACCGGCTCAGCCGGGTAGTAAGCCGAGACATCCAGGAAAGGGGCCGGTCGGTTAACAAGGTACTGGAA
>Ga0209345_10005518_pt1 | contig 11706 bp, 10 predicted proteins | sample Cruoilmetagenom7_FD_187294 | JGI IMG/M metagenome (GOLD analysis project Ga0209345, IMG submission 187294) | Oil polluted marine microbial communities from Coal Oil Point, Santa Barbara, California, USA - Sample 7 (SPAdes) (version 2) | ecosystem: Environmental > Aquatic > Marine > Oil seeps ...
AGTTTTAGTTGCTTCCCCAAATGCCAAAGGCAAAATGCCAGATGCAAGTGGGTCAAGCGTGCCGCCATGGCCTACCTTTTGTGCATTGGTTAACCAACGCACTTTACCAACAACATTGTTCGAGGAAATTTCCAACGGCTTATCAATTGCAAGCCAGCCATGAATGGGGATACCTTTTTTGCGTCTACCCATTATGCGTCTTCATCTGGACCTGTGTCATCTTCATCATCTTTGCGAATTAGATCAGCTTGTACTTTAGGGTCTTGAAGTAACTTATTGATTTTTAAAGCTTCGTCTAATGTCTCATCGCGCTTGAAACGAAATGTTGGAATAAATTTCGTTGTTGAAGAACGTGAAAATTCATGACGGATATGGCCAGTGGCCCTGTTTAACCCTTTAACAACCTCGTCAGTATTATTACCACCCAAGTCACTGACAAAAACCGTCGCGCTGCGTAAATCAGAACTAACACGGACTTCAGATACAGAAATAGCAGCATTCACAAGTGCAGGGTCGCGGAAATCCGCACGTTGGATAATTTGTGCCAACGCATGACGCATTTCTTCACCGACGCGCAATTGGCGTTGAGTGGATGGTTTACCGGAACGTCTGGTCATACTTGTTACTCTATTAAACGAGAAATCTCGGAAAAAACATAATGTTCTTTACCGAGATTTCTAAACTGATTGATGTAAGCGCTCTTATAATTCTTGAGCGATTTCTTCCATCTCGAAACATTCGATCATATCGCCTTTTTTAAGGTCGTTATAATTTTCGAAGGACATACCGCATTCAAAGCCATTTTTAACTTCTTTTGCATCATCTTTAAAGCGTTTCAACTGGCTGAGTGAACCTTCATGAACAACAACATTATCACGAAGCAAGCGAACTTTCGCCCCCCGTTTAACGACACCCTCGGTAACCATACAACCCGCAATCGTACCGATTTTAGTAATATTAAATGTTTCACGAATTTCAGCGTAACCAATGAATTTTTCTTGATAGACCGGATCTAAAAGGCCAGACATCATACGTTTCACATCGTCTACTGCATCATAAATGATAGAGTAATAGCGAATATCAACATTATCACGTTTTGCTAAATCGCGTGCTTGTGGGTTTGCACGCACATTAAAGCCAATGATTAAGGCGTTTGAGGCACGTGCCAGTGTAATATCTGACTCGTTAATCGCGCCAACCGCACCGTGAAGGACTTTTACCTTCACATCGTCGCGGCCCAATTTATCAAACGTACCATTCAAGGCTTCGATCGAACCTTGAACGTCACCCTTAATAAGAACTGGCAATTCTTTAACTTCACCCGCTGCAATTTGGCTGAACAATTCTTCAAGCGTTCCGCGTCCACCCGCAGCAGCCTTGGCCGCTTTGGTTTTATTGGTACGATATACAGCAACTTCACGCGCTTTGGCTTCGGTTTCGACCACGATAAAATTATCACCAGCAGAAGGCGTACCGTTCAAGCCCAAAACTTCAACAGGTGTCGCAGGACCTGCGTCTTTTACATGATGACCATGATCATCTACAAGAGCACGAACACGACCCCATTCAGCACCAACAACAAAGATGTCTCCGATATGAACTGTACCGCGTTGTACCATCACAGTTGCGATGTTACCACGACCACGTTCTTGGCGTGCTTCAACCACAACGCCTTCACCGACACGGTTTGGATTGGCTTTCAATTCCAAAATCTCAGCTTGAAGAAGAATGGTTTCTTCTAATTGCTCAAGGTTCAAGCGTTGTTTTGCAGACACTTCCACATCCATAACGTCGCCACCCATGCTTTCAACTTGAATTTCATGTTGAAGCAGTTCTTGACGAACGCGGCTTGGGTCTGCACCCGGCTTATCAATTTTATTGATCGCAACAATGATTGGAACTTCTGCCGCTTTTGCGTGGCGAATGGCCTCAATCGTCTGTGGCATAACACCGTCATCAGCAGCCACAACCAAGATCACGATATCTGTTAATTCAGCACCACGCGCACGCATCGCTGTAAAAGCTTCGTGACCTGGTGTATCAACAAACGAGATTTTCGCACCACTGGCCATCGTCACCTGATAAGCACCAATATGCTGCGTAATACCACCGGCTTCTTTATCCACAACATCTGTTTCGCGCAATGCATCAAGTAAAGACGTTTTACCGTGATCAACGTGACCCATAACTGTAACGATTGGCGCACGTGAAACCATATCGGTCTCCGCATCATCCACACCTGTTAAGTTTGTTTCAACGTCAGCATCAGAAACACGTTTAACCGTATGACCAAATTCTTCAACGATGATTTGCGCTGTGTCAGCATCAATGGTTTGGTTGATGGTCGCCATGGTACCCATGGTCATCAACGATTTAATAACAGCCGCCGCGCGTTCTGCCATACGGTTGGCAAGTTCTTGCACCGTAATGTGATCTGGCAAAACCACTTTCATGACTTGCTTGACTTGATCTTGACCGTTGCCTTGTTGTTTTTTCTGTTTCTGACGCGCACGTTTCACAGAAGCAAGGGAGCGTTGACGTTGTTCACCGTCAAAGTTGGAAATAGACAATTTACCTTTACCGCGTCCACGTGTGTTAGCACGTTGGTTATTTGCCGCAGGTTTTTTAACTTCTTTTTTCTTAACAGCAGCAGGTGAAGCTTTTGCTTCCTCTTTCTTTGCTGGTTCAGGGCGGCGTGCACCATCTTTTTCTGCACGAGTCGCGGCGAGTTCAGCTTTTTCAGCTAAACTACGCGCTTCGGCTTCGATACGCTGCGCATCAGCGGCATCCGTTTTTGCTTTTTCAGCAGCAGAGGCTTTTGCTTTCTTTGCTGCTTCGGCATCTTCTTTTGCACGAACCTTTGCTTGAGCTGCATCGATTTCAGCTTGCTTCTCAGCTTCTTCAGCCGCAACTACTTTTGCAACTTCTTCGGCTTTTTGTGCGTTTTGAAGAACTTCAGCACGTTTTGCCATCTCGCCATTAGTCAGATGTTTATCACCTGCAACTGGTTTTGGCTTCGGCTTGAAAGCTGCTTCTAAAGCTTCTTTAGCGATTGCGGCGTCATCTTTGCGCACCTCAGCCATACGGCCCGTTGTGCCTTGCACGAAAGTACGTTTTTTGCGCACCTCAACAGCCACAGACTTGCTGCGCCCATGAGAAAAGCTTTGCTTGACCTGACCTGCATCAACAGTTTTTTTCAGTTCAAGTTTGCCGGGCCGATTGAGGCTGAGCTTGTTGCTGTCGTCGCCTTTATTATCTGTCATATCCGAGCTGTGCCTGTCTTTCGTACGTTCGCATTCTTTTAGAAATAAAGAATGCCTCTCTCAAATTACTCTTCACCAGAAACTTCTGATGTATTTTTTCGAAAACCTTGCAAACGCGAGGCTTCCACTAAAAAACGCTTGGTCATTCGACCGCCCGTAAAACCCATATGAACCACATGGTCGCGACCCACGGCCTGCCCCAATTCCGAAGCATCGAATAATTCGATCAACGGCAGGTCAGGTGATGCTGCTTCCATCAGTCCCCTTACTTTGGCACGGCCATCAGCTGCACCATCGCGGGCAGCCAACAAAACGGCACATTTGCCTTCTCGTAACCACCCTCGGGTTTTTTCAAACCCTGCAATAACCCCGCCTGCACGACGCATCATCCCAATAAGGGAAAGACATCGCCCTGCTAGCAAGGCTTCTATTCTATCAGCCAAACCATCCATAGGTTTGACTTGCGCTTTCGCTGCACGTGCAAATGCGTTTTTCGCAACTGCAGTATTTACCACATCCAGCTCAGCACTCAACCACAATCCGCGTCCTGGCAATTTTGCATCCACATCAGGGACAACAACACCATCAGGACCAGCAACACACCGGATCAATTCACCTATAGGGCGAATAGACCCAGTAACGATGCATCTGCGCTCAGGGATTTCTCCCTTAAGCTTCTTCATCTTCGAACCAATGTGCACGTGCTGCCATGATAATTTCATTCGCAGTGTCTTGGTTCATGTTCTTCTCACCAACGTATTCACGCAGCTCGTCACCCGCCAAATCGGCCAGATCGTCCAACGTTTTCACGTCATTCTCGCCCAAGGCAACAACCATGGTTGCCGTTAGACCTTCAACCGCGAACAATTCATCCGTAACACCCAACTCAACACGCTTGGCATCAAGGACTTTATCTAATTCTTCAAGGTATGAAAGGGCACGTGCACGTAGCTCTTCAGCCACATCCATGTCGAAGCCTTCAATTTCTGCCAACTCAGCACGCGGCACATAAGCCACTTCTTCGATGGAAGAGAAACCTTCGGTCACCAACAATTGTGCGATCACGTCATCAACATCAAGACCGTCGATGAATTGTTGAGAACGGGTTTTGAATTCTTCTTGACGACGCGTCGATTCTTCGGCTTCTGTCAAGATATCAATATCCCAACCTGTAAGCTGTGAGGCCAAGCGAACGTTTTGCCCGCGACGTCCAATTGCCAAAGACAATTGATCATCTGGTACAACAACTTCAATACGGTTGGTTTCTTCATCCAACACAACTTTCGCAACTTCAGCAGGCGCCAAAGCGTTTACGATGAAAGTTGCAGGATCAGCAGACCACTGAATGATGTCGATTTTTTCGCCCTGTAATTCAGACACAACGGCCTGAACACGAGAACCACGCATACCAACACAAGCGCCCACTGGGTCAATACTTGAATCTGATGATTGAACAGCCATTTTGGCACGTGAACCTGCGTCACGCGCAACAGATTTAATTTCAATCACGCCATCATAAATTTCTGGAACTTCTTGTGAGAACAGTTGCGCCATCAATTGTGGGTGCGAACGAGACAAGAAGATTTGAGGGCCACGATTTTCGCGACGCACATCAAAGATGAAAGCACGAACCCGGTCGCCATTTTTAAAATGTTCCCGTGGAATACATTCGTCACGGCGCAGCAAAGCTTCTGTGCGGCCAAGATCAACGATAACATTCCCAAATTCAACACGCTTAACAAGACCGTTAACGACCTCGCCAACACGGTTTTGATATTCTTCAAACTGACGATCGCGCTCAGCATCACGTACTTTTTGAACGATAACTTGCTTGGCAGTTTGGGCTGCAATACGACCAAAATCAATTGGAGGCAATGGATCGACAAGAAATTCACCAAGAATAGCGTCGCTTTTTCGAACTTGCGCTTCTTTCACGGTCATTTGCATGTATTCGTCTTCGATCTCTTCGACGACTTCGATATAGCGGGCTAATTTAATTTCGCCTGTTTTGCGATCAATATTGGCCCGGATATCATGTTCTTGACCATATTTGGAACGACCAGCCTTTTGAATGGCTTCTTCCATGGCTTCAAAAACTGTGTCGCGCTCAATCCCTTTGTCACGAGCGACCACTTCGGCAACTTGTAATAATTCTGGGCGAGGCATTCCGCTAGACTGTTCCATCTTTCTTTACAATCCCTGTTCTTTAGAAGCTGCAGCAAGTAAATCATCCGTGAGGACCAATTTAGCTTTTACAATATCTTCGAAGGGAAGATCTTGAGCTACACCATCAACTAGAATTTGCACATTTCCATCCACAAGTCCCACCAAGCGACCTGTGAAACGTTTGCGACCATCAATCAAGTAGTTCATTTCTACTTTGGCTTCGAAACCCGCAAAACGATCAAAATCTTCTGCCCGAACGAGCGGGCGATCTACACCCGGAGAACTTACCTCCAAGGAATAGGCTTCTTCAATTGGATCATCCACATCTAATAAAGGAGAGACTGCACGACTTACCTTGGCGCAATCTTCAATATCCATGGCTTTGCGATCAGAACGTTCGGCCATAATCTGCAAAGTCGTATGACGGTCACCTTGCAACTGCAAGCGAACCACCACATAGCCCAAAGACTCAAGGGTCGGCGCAATTATATCTTGAATGCGTTGTGTCGGTGATGACATACAAAAACCCTTTCCTTTTATCGAATCACATGATCCATCAACAAAAAAAGCGGACCCACAGGCCCACTCTAGCAACTCCACCTAAGTGGTTATGTATTGAGTTGGCCTCTTTATACGCTTCTTCTAAAGAATTGCAAGTGAATTTTCCAAGTCATCACTGGAACACAAAAGAAGGCTTTTCCACATAAACGCAAGCCCTAAGAAGCCGTCAAGCCAAGTGCTCAGCTTCTTAGAAGGTGAATTGCCCAAGCAATCCATTTTTTTTAAGAAGAGCTGGTAAGCTTCCATCTTTAACAAGCTTGTCCAATAAAGCCTCGAATTGTTCGACGCTAAGGGGGCTACCTTCACGGATCAATGTTTTAAGGCTATATTCCTGATCCATTTTTTCAGAAACCAGAAGATCGTTTTTAATTTCAGGATGCTTCTTTCTATATTGCTTTAAATATGACAGCGTCACCACGCCAATATCAATCTTGCGCTTTAAAATTAGATCAATAATTCTAGATTGGGAATGCGTTAATAGAATCCTGAAGTGTTTTTCCAACCAAGCACGTTTAGTATTAAAATTTGCAAAATGGTAATGATATCCGAAATGGGCCCCAATATGTTTCGATGGAAGCTCATCAAAATAGGATTGGTTTATCGCTCGTTTTTTATGTGCGATATAAACTTCCCCACCACGCATCATCTCGCGTGTCGTTGAAAATTTGACATCTATATCATGCCAACCCCATTGGGGCATTTCAAACAATATCATATCCTGTTTCTTTTTTTGAAAACCGAAATACCTACGTTTTGCCGATTTAACAGATAATTCAAATTCAAATTCATCTTGTGATTTGTTCAATAACGCAAGAATGTCCGAGGTTAAACCAGATTTCATATCTTGCAAAACAAACGGCGGGAATGGGTAGGCAACCACACGTACAAGCGTCTTTGCCTGTGCTTCGTTAACAAAGCTCAGCAAAACGAAAAACATACAGCATAAAGAAAAAAATATGCGACGCGAGCAGAATGCCATTCACTCATCCTATAATTCAAACTAAAATAATTATAGCCTATTTTCATTATAATTAGCATAGGAGGAAACGTATAATATGCGAAAGAACTTGATAGCTTTTAACCGATTAGAAGGCCCATTGACGCAATACACCTTCTCTCTCCAAAAGCTCCTGTAGCTTAAAACTATTCTTTAGATCGCTTAACAATTCATTGAATTTAGAAAGAGAGATCGGCGCCTCTTTTCTGATCATAGCTTTTAAGTGATAAACTTGTGCAAATTTTTGAGAAACTAAAAAATGGTGAATTTGATCTGGGTTTTTCATAAAATATTGCTTTAAGAACGACACCGTCACAATACCAACTTGAGCTTTTCCCTCATATACCATATTTAGAATATCACGGTGATGTGCAGCAAAACTGATGTCAAAATTTTCTTCCAGCCATTTTTTGTCTGCATTATATTCAGCAAAATTATAATGATAGCCCGCATATGCCACGATATGCTTCGCCCTTATATTTTCAAAATAAGAAAAAGTTCGCCCAGCATCGCGCTTAGCAATATAAACCTCTCCATCTTTCATCAACAAAGGTGAAATTTGAAGGTCATCCAGTTGGTCCTGCCAACTCCATTCGGGCATCTCAAACAAAATCATGTCTTGCTGAGCAAATTTCAGACTTTCATAACGTGCATTAGGTTCTTTGATGACCACTTCGAAATGAAATTTTTCTTGAGCCTCATTTATTAATTTCAAAATCTCAAAAGTAATGCCTGTTTGATGGTCTTCATTCACATAAGGAGGGAAAGGATAAGCCACGACACGCACAAGCGTTCCGCCCCATGCTTGGGACATAAGCATCCCAACAAACATGCAGACCATAATCCATATAGAGAAAGGGTTTCGCACACTCGTAACCATTTGTTATGACTCCTACTATCAAATCATAACAAAAAAATTATGCTGGCAATAGGCTATTTACGCCGAAAACGTAAATAGACACAGGCCTTACCTTGCCGCAATGCTTTTTGTTCATAGCGCGTAGGTGGCCAATCATCTGGGCGAACACGCCAATCATCTGGGCCTTCACAAATCCATTCAAAGTCATCGCGCGCGGTCATATGTTCTAAAGTCCAATCGATATAGGGCATATGATCGCTCCCCACACGAAATTCAGCACCGCTTTTAAGTACACGGGCAACAAGATCTAGATTCTCATCGCCAATAAAACGACGCTTGCTGTGACGGTTTTTACGCCATGGATCAGGAAACAATAAAAACATACGGTCAATAGATGCATCAGGGATAACATCTAAAAGCGGACGCGCATCATTATCTAAAATTCGAACACGTTCATGAAGGCCTCGTTTCTCAACATGACCCAACAAACTGGCCACGCCATTCATAAAAGGCTCACATGCAATAATACCCACATCCGGATTATTTTCAATTTGGGCTGCTGTATGTTCACCACCGCCAAAACCAACCTCGAACCAAACGTCTTTAACAGGCACTTTAAAGACAGTTTTTGGATCAATCGTCGATCCGTCTTCATTTGGTAAAAGACGTAAATCAGGCAGCAAATTATCAATAAGATCCTGCTGACCTACACGTAGTTTGAAACTTTGCCTACGTCCAAAAGATCTAAGTCGGGTGCTATATTCGTCTGGTTTATCGGTCATGTGTTTGCCTGAAATTAAAATGCAAAAAAGCCCGGTCTTATAACCGGGCTTTCAAGCGAAAGACAACGATTGAATTAGAACTGACGTTTCAGTTCATCAACCAAGTCTGTTTTCTCCCACGTGAAGTGACCTTCAGCAGTGGGTGTGCGACCAAAGTGACCATATGCAGAAGTCTCTTTATAAATCGCATTATTGAGTTTGAGGTGTTCACGAATGCCACGTGGTGACAAATCCATGATCTCAGCAGCGATTGCAGCCAATTTCACTTCATCTACTTGCGCTGTACCAGCAGTATCAATGTAAACCGATAAAGGTTTAGAAACACCGATAGCATAAGACAATTGAATTGTACATTTGTCAGCCAAACCAGCCGCCACAATGTTTTTTGCCAAGTAACGAGATGCATATGCCGCAGAACGATCGACCTTGGTGGGATCTTTACCAGAGAACGCACCGCCACCATGAGGCGCAGCGCCACCATATGTATCCACGATGATTTTACGACCCGTTAGGCCCGCATCTCCATCTGGTCCACCAATAACAAAACGTCCTGTTGGGTTAACATAAATTTCGTTATCTTCAGGCATCCAACCTTCTGGAAGAACTTCTTCAAAATATGGAAGAACCAATTCACGAACATCACCTAAAGAAAGTTTTTCTTCATGTTGTGTTGAAACAACCAAAGACGTTGCACGAACAGGTTTACCATTTTCGTAAGCCAATGTGACTTGAGATTTAGAATCAGGTCCAAAGCCTTCGACTTTACCAGAATGACGATCTTCAGCCATACGACGCAAAATTTGGTGCGCATACATGATCGGTGCTGGCATTAATTCAGGCGTTTCATTTGTGGCATAACCAAACATAATACCTTGGTCGCCCGCCCCTTCTTCTTTATCAACGCCGGTTCCCTCGTCAACGCCTTGGGCGATGTCTGCGGACTGAGAATGAATTTGCGATGTAATTTCACAATCACGCCAATGAAAACCACGTTGCTCATAACCAATTTCTTTAATGGCTTCGCGTGTGAGTTTTTTAAACATTTCGTGATCAAGATCATCTGGACCACGAACTTCACCAGCCAAGGCAACAAAATTTGTTGTGACCATTGTTTCTACAGCAACACGAGAATAAGGGTCGCGTTCTAGAAATGCGTCGATGATTGTATCGGAAATACGGTCAGCAACTTTATCTGGGTGACCTTCTGAAACTGATTCAGATGTAAATAAATATTTGTCGAGAGCCATTTAATAAGCACCTTTCGATCAAAGAGTTAAACCAATGGATCAAGGGCACTCATAAAAGGGTAAGCCCCACTTAGCGTCATTCGTTTTGCGTGGGTGCGCAAGCGATCCAAATCCCCCCACGTTTCCTAAGGTTTTGCTTAGGAGAATCAGTCGCGACTTGTAACAGAAAAAGGCACATGGTCAAGCTATTTTCATATAGGGTTACATAAAAGAAGCCCTCACACATTTTCTTGAGCGAGGACTTCTTTATTTGACAATAATCGGTCTTAGCGCGTAGGAACGGGCTCATCACCAGAATAGTCATAGAAACCACGACCCGTTTTGCGACCCAACCAGCCTGCCTCAACATATTTTGTGAGAAGAGGACAAGGGCGATATTTCGTATCAGCTAGACCTTCGTGAAGTACGTTCATAATCGCAAGGCACGTATCCAAACCAATAAAATCAGCCAACTGAAGCGGACCCATTGGATGGTTGGCACCAAGACGAAGGGCGTTATCGATGCACGCAACGTTACCCACACCTTCATAAAGAGTGTAAACGGCTTCGTTGATCATTGGGATCAAGATACGATTTACAATGAAAGCAGGGAAATCTTCGGCAGAAACTGATGTTTTATTAAAGCGTTCACACATTGCTTTGATAACAGTGTAAGTGCTTTCATCCGTGGCGATACCGCGAATTAATTCGACCAATTTCATGACAGGCACAGGATTCATAAAGTGCATGCCGATGAAACGTTCCGGACGATCTGTTGAGGCCGCAAGGCGCGTAATCGAAATAGAAGATGTATTTGATGCCAACAATGTATCGGGACCAACAACTTCACACACCTGTTTGAAGATCGCTTTCTTGATCTCTTCATTTTCAGTTGCCGCTTCGATGACCAATTCAACATTCGCCAAAACAGACATTTCAGTACTGGTTTCAATACGGGCCAAACCTGCATCACGATCAGCGCCAGAGATTTTCTCTTTACTAACTTGACGGTCTAAATTTTTGGTAATGGTCGCGATACCATTCGTCAACGCATCAGCACTCACATCAATGAGTTTAACATCATATCCAGCCATTGCAGCAACATGCGCAATGCCGTTACCCATTTGACCAGCACCAATCACGCCAATTGTTTTGATTTCTACAGACATGGTCCCTCTTTTTCCGTCGATTCGTTATTTAAGTGGATTTGGGGCAAAAAGCCGGGGATTAACCCAGCTCTTTTTCCAATTCCGGTACAGCCTCGAAAAGATCCGCAACCAGGCCGTAATCAGCCACTTGGAAGATCGGAGCTTCTTCATCTTTATTAATCGCAACGATGACTTTGGAATCTTTCATCCCAGCCAAATGTTGAATCGCGCCTGAGATGCCCACAGCGATGTAAAGTTCTGGAGCCACGATTTTACCCGTTTGGCCGACTTGCATATCGTTGGGAACAAAGCCAGAGTCAACTGCTGCGCGTGATGCACCAATGGCAGCACCCAACTTATCAGCAACTTTCTCAAGTATTTCAAAGTTTTCGCCACTGCCCATGCCACGACCACCAGAAATGATGATTTTAGCAGAGGTCAATTCAGGACGTTCAGACACAGATAGTTCTTGGTTCACAAAGCTTGCTTTCCCACCATCTGACAAGGCAGCAACCGTTTCAACGCTGGCAGAACCACCACCCAAAGCCGCTGCATCAAAGGCCGTGCCACGTACGGTGATGATTTTCTTCTCATCCGAACTTTGCACAGTCGCCAATGCATTACCCGCATAAATTGGGCGCACAAACGTATCAGCGCTTTCAATTTTAATGATGTCAGAAATTTGTGCCACATCTAGCAAAGCT
>Ga0209345_10005519_pt1 | contig 11700 bp, 12 predicted proteins | sample Cruoilmetagenom7_FD_187294 | JGI IMG/M metagenome (GOLD analysis project Ga0209345, IMG submission 187294) | Oil polluted marine microbial communities from Coal Oil Point, Santa Barbara, California, USA - Sample 7 (SPAdes) (version 2) | ecosystem: Environmental > Aquatic > Marine > Oil seeps ...
GTTGGATGCCCCCCTCTCAGAGCATAGTGCCCGCGCGGCATCTACCAAGTCTGGCGAGCGTCTGCTGAAAGAAAGTTACGGCCTATCAGCCATTGATGCGCTGGGGGATTTCTCACGTGCTGAGCTGACCGCCATCGGCCTCTTGCTAGACTATGTGAAGCTGACACAGGCTGGCGCAGATATAAAACTACAGCGGCCCGCTCAACAATCCGGGCAAGCGTTTCTCGCGATTGACGCTACAACCCGCGCCAGCCTTGAGCTTGACCGCACCCTCAGCCGTGAGCGCGCGGGCAGCCTGCTGGATACAATTGACAAAACCGTCACAGCGCCCGGCGCGCGCCTGCTCGCCAACCGCCTGGCCAGACCGTCGATCAACCGCGACGAGATTAATGCACGTCTCGACACGATCAGTTGGTTTCTATCGGACACGAACGCCAAGGAAGACACGCGTCGTCGCCTCAAAGCCAGCCCAGACTTGGAACGCGCCCGCACGCGCTTACAACTTGGGCGCGGCGGCCCCGCAGATCTCGCCGCCATCGGCAAGGCCCTCACCTCAGGCGAAGCGGCAGCGGCAGAACTCGTTCGCAGCGGCGCAGATTGTCCGCCCCGTCTACGATCGGCTGTTCATGCCCTTACGCTATCGAATTCTCAGCAGCTAAGCGCACTCGCTTCTGATCTATCGCGCGCGCTCACAGAGACGACACCCGCGCTCGCCCGGGACGGCGGCTTTATTGCTCCCGGCTGGGATGCTGCCCTCGACGAGGCCCGCAGTCTGCGTGAAAATGCGCGCCGCATTATCGCTGACCTCCAAGCCCGCTATGCCAAGGACACATCCGTTTCGGGATTGAAAATAAAATTCAACAATGTCCTCGGCTATTTCATAGATGTGCCTGCGCGCCACGCAGACCCTTTAATGGCCGCGCCGCTGTCTGAAACCTTTATCCATCGCCAGACACTCGCCTCAAATGTTCGTTTCTCGACACAGGAATTGTCAGAACTCGCGGGCCGCATCTCACGCGCAGAAGATGAAGCTAAAGGACGCGAACTCGCGCTGTTTGATGCCTTCTGCGCACAAGTTAGCGACGCCTCTGATGCCATCAGCGCCGCTGCCAACGCTATCGCTGAAATTGATGTCGCGAGCGCATTGGCCGAGTGGGCGACAACCAGCAACGCTGTGCGCCCTGACCTCACCGATGATCTTGTCTTTGAGGCTGAAGGCTTGCGCCATCCGGTTGTCGAAGCCGCTCTCAAAAAAACGGGCGACGGCTTCACACCGAATGACCTCACACTTGATGCTCAAGGCGACACCGCCCCGCGTCTCCTCTTAATCACCGGGCCAAATATGGCTGGTAAATCCACCTACCTGCGCCAAGCTGCCATTGCCGTTATCCTCGCGCAGACTGGATGCTATGTCCCGGCTCGCAAGTTCAGGCTTGGCCTCGCAGACCGCATGTTCAGCCGTGTGGGCGCATCCGATGATCTCGCACGTGGGCGCTCGACCTTTATGGTCGAAATGGTTGAAACCGCCGCAATCTTGAATCAAGCTACCCGTGCAAGCTTTGTTATTCTTGATGAAGTTGGTCGCGGCACATCCACCTATGATGGTCTCGCAATCGCTTGGTCAGGGGTTGAGCATTTGCATGACACCAATAGCTGCCGCGCATTGTTCGCCACGCACTATCATGAACTGACGCAGCTCGCCGTCGATCTCCCCTATGCCGCAAACGCTTCGCTGCGCGCCAAGGAATGGAAGGATGATCTTGTTTTCCTGCATGAGGTCCAGCCGGGGCCTGCTGATAAATCCTATGGCGTTCAAGTTGCAAAACTAGCCGGCCTGCCAAAGCGGGCCGTACAACGCGCCAGTCAAATCTTGCAAAAGCTAGAAGCCGACCCCTCCAGCACAGAGGCCCTACCCCTTTTCGCGGCAGCGCCACCGATACTAGAGGATACGCCCGTTGCCCCCTCACAGACACAAGAATTGCTAGCAGACACAAACCCAGATGATCTAACGCCTCGCGATGCCCTTGAGTTGATCTATCGCCTCAAGGCGCTGAATTAAGAGGAAAATCTGCCGGGTCAAAATCGGCTAAAATGCGTTTCAACCCGGCTTCACGCACGCATCGCCGCGCTTCCTTTGTCGACAGCCATTTTCGCTGACGCCTACCCGCCTCATCAAATTCTTCACGGACATCTGTCACACGCAACGGAAACACACACGCGGCACCGCGCTTCAGTCTTCTGACCGCGGTCTTTCAGATATTTGTACGTACCGATGCTGCGCACACCGACATCCCCAACAATACCTGCTTCCTCAAAGGCCTCAATACGCGCCGTCTCAGAGAGTGTTCGGTCTTTCATGAGCCACCCTTTGGGAATAACCCAGCGCCGGGTCGTCAGGCTTGTGATGAGCAAAACACGATACTGGTTATCAATTTTACGATAGCACATCGCTGCAGCCTGCACCTCTCTTCCGCCTGCACGTAAGGTGTCCAGTGATCGCTCTTCTCTGCGGGACATCACCTTGCCACCTCTAGGTTGAAAGAATAGGCAAAAATAAGCCTTCTACTGCCGAAAATTTCAAAACGACTGTTTGCCCTGACTACCAAGTAAGGTAGCATAGAGGAATTGCCAAACTGATTTGCGAGACGGTAAAATCAGTTGATTTTGGGGGAAGAAAGGTTTGACGAACTCAGTACCCCTTTTTCAGAAAACGCTCACAAATATTAGTCGTGCACAGAACAACCAATCTGTCTTGCGGGCTTTAAAGTCCCTCACAGAAACATTTGGCCTAGACTACATCTATATCACACAATTTGTGAACCCAACGAGAGGCGTGCCCGACGCTTGGCTACGCATTCACAATTGGCCCTCCCAACTCATTCAAGAGCGGATTGGCAAGAACGTCTTCAAAAAAGACCCCCTTTATCGCAAAGCCATCAAAGCCCACCTTCCCTTCTCTTGGCAGGAGGCCCGCGACGAAGCCGACCCCGAAGGCCTTGAGGTTCTGAAGCAAGCTGAAAAGTACGGCCTTATCGAAGGCTGGCTTATTCCGATAAGATCAGATGATCTTCCCGTTGGCGGTGTCTCATTAGGCGGTGCAGTTTGTACCGCCACCTCTGAAGACCTAGAAATGATCTGTGAAGCGGCGACGCACGCTTATACACGCATTTTCGTGCTGTCCGGAAAATCCAAAACGCCTCCCGTTGAGCGCCTATCACAGAGAGAAGCGGAGATACTCACCCTCATCGCGGAGGGCTGTAAAAACGAAGAGGCCGCCCAAATACTCGGCATTGGCCGCGACGCAATTAAAGATGCCCTTACGCGCTGTTATCGAAAACTTGGCGCCAGCAGTCGCGCAGATGCCGTGGCGCTAGCCCTACAATCTGGTCAAATATTTCCGTTTACGGGCATACACACACCAATCGGGTAGTTCCCATCTGATGTGTACCGGTCATTGTGAGCGGTCATAAGGGAACATGTATATGAGTAAATCAGAAGAACCGATGCGCAAGACAAGCGCTCATACCCAAGCTTTGTTAGAGCTAGAGGCAAGTCTAGTGCTTATAGAGCGCCTACAAGAGCTGAAAAAAATTGTCGGCAACATCGGCCCCGACAATCCGGTAACAGAGTGTGATTTGGATTTGCATCTCTCAGCAGCACTTGGCGCTGCCAGTCATTGGCGTCTGGAAACGCAAATCAATCTAGCCGATACAACAACCATTTAGTGTCGCGTACAAAACCTGATCGCACATCTCAGACAAGGCTTGTCGGCTGCACGCATCCTAACAAAAGCTGTCTCAGTCTTCCTTCAGAGCAGAAAGGACACGATTGGCAGCCTTCAAATCATCAATATTTTTAATATTATCAATGGCCTTCTTCGCTTCACGCTTCAAATCACGCAGAAGAAGCTTCTCTCTCGCCTGAACGCCGTCTTTTACAGGATGATCAAACGGCTCATAGAAGAATGTAATTGGTTTCTTCAAAGCGATTGCGGCGTCACGCAGACGACCTGCAGATAAGCGGCTGTGGCCTGCTTCATACTTCTGAATTTGCTGAAACGTCACCCCAATCAAATTCGCAAGGCCGTCTTGCGTTAGGCTCATTTCACGGCGGCCTTGACGTAATTTCGTTCCTACAAACCTGTCAGCATCGCTGGGCTTGCGAGCGCCATGTTGATTGGAGGGGTCTTTACTCGTGGCCATCGACATTCATTCACCTTAATTACATTGGAATGCACACTACCACACTAATAGAGCACAGCCCTACGCTCGGTAGCATCACACTTGTTCACAGATACCTGTAGTAGAAAATCATATACGCATGCAGGCGAAGCAATCAAACCCTTTCACGCAAATAAAATTCCCCGAAAAAGCACAAAAAATGGCGCACCCAATAGGATTCGAACCTATGACCTCTGCCTTCGGAGGGCAGCACTCTATCCAGCTGAGCTATGGGTGCGTCTCATTCATGTCCTAGAACACAGCGCAGTTCCGCGCAATTCCTGAACCTACATTTGCGTATCTAGTTTCACATATTTATCTTTTAACTGGCCTTCTCTCAACCGCAGCCAGCCTTGTGGCGCTTTTACGTCAACGTAAAAAGGCTCATCTGGTGATAATACCAGATGAGCCAAGTTTTTATTGAAACGTGATGGTGTCGCGCTTGTTGAGAAAAGGCTTCTAAGCGGCCATCGCTCGTTTATTTTGTATGGCAGTTGCAACGCGACCCGACATATTGTCTGGCATCGCCGCGCCAATCATATCCAGCAAATTCGTCGAACCTGATGACTGTGACGCGACCTCAGTCGCAGGGGCTTGCGTGCCATGCTCCAAATCCATGCGCACAGTGGCACGGCCACGACTAACACGGCTCTTGATCGTGCCGCCTGACGTGCCACAAATCTCGCCGGCCTCATCATATGTAAACCCAGCCGCCAAAACCAAAATCAATGCATCGCGCTGGTCTTCTGGCAAATTATAGATCGCAGCACACATGCGGTCATGCTCAAGTGACTTCAGAAAATCACCCGTGTCATTACCTGGCAGGTGCGCCTCATCTTCTTCAGACAAATTATTCCAGCGCCACTCACGACGGACCTTTTGATAAAACTCATTACGCAATATGCGGAAAACCCAGGGTCGCATCTTCTGAGACGGGTCATAGCTATCCGCCGCTGACCAAGCCTTCAAACAAGCATCCTGAACAAGATCATCAGCTAATGTCACGTCTTTGCAGAGACTGCGCGCAAACGCTCGCATCTCAGGTAGCAAGCCTTCTAAAGCCTCAGTGAATGACCAATTTTCGGGTAGGATTTCGCTCATGCCGCCCACCCATCGTGGCATGCATTCAGATTGGCACTTATCCCTTGTCGCACTCGCGGCGCTTCAACTCGTCGATCAATTTTTGCATTTTTTCGGGTATGGGTTCGTCGGCCACAGACCGATAGGCTTTCCGCAAGCCCTCTCCGACAGGCTTTTCTCCAAGCCACCCAGATGGACGCCCTGCCCGCGGGCTGCCCGCAAGATTCTGATCGTTCTTGCCTGACACTTGCAGTAACCGCATCCATATTCGTTGTCGAAATTCCCATTCAGTTTGCCCCTGATCGCTCTGTATGTCCAGACAACTATGGCAGGGAAAACTTAAGATTGCGCAGAAACCGAGGTGCAAATTCAACATATAAATTATGCATTTTTTAAGCGTGTATGCATTAACGTTAGCCTTAAGCAAACAGTAATACTGCCTGTGCTTTTTTAGTGATACATGCTTAAGTGGACGGCAATTCTCCACAGCTTCTTTGTAGCAATCTAATTATCGACGAGGTTTAAGTTTAGAATGAGTGAAGCCAACTCCCTCATCGAAAACCTCCCTGCACTTCGCCGTTATGCGCGCGCAATTAATGTGTCCGCCATAGAAGGTGATAAGTGTATTGAGCGTTTACTCGAAGGCGTTCTAGAGGGAGACATCAAACTTGCCTCCACTGACAGCCGCCCCATTCTCGGGGCATTCCATGAGTTGGACCTTCTTTTAAAAGCGGACCGCTCAGACACGTCTCCTCTGATCGCGTCCACGATTGATCGCCGCGCGCTGCTTCTCGTGACAATGGAAGAATTTTCACACCAAGATGCCGCCATAATCTTGGGCATACCTACTGAGGCCATGCCTGAACTTCTGCAAGTTGCGGAAGAGAAACTAAAAACATCTTTGGCAACAGATGTGATGATCATTGAGGATGAAGTCCTCATCGCGCGCCACATTGGCAGCATTATGGAAGATATCGGGCACAATGTTGTCGCCTATGCCACGACACAGAAAGAGGCGATCACCCTCGCCAAAGAAGCCAATCCCAATCTTATTCTGGCAGATATAAAACTCGCAGACGGTAGCCTTGGCACGGACGCGGCAGAAGATATTTGGGCAATGTTTCCAGATATGCCGATCATATTCATTACGGCCTACCCTGAGATTTTCCTGACGGGCGACAAAAAAGAACCCGACTTTCTTATCCCCAAACCCTTCCGCCCTGAATATGTTCAGGCCGTTGTGAGTCAGGCATTGATCGGGCAAAAGATCGCCACATAAGGCGCGCGCCACTTTGGCTAAAAAAATACCGACACATCCTGCGTCGGCATTAAAGTAAATGGAGCTTTTGTCCGGAGACTTCACATAGATTATGCATGTGCAAGACAAAGCGTTCTAAATTATCCTGCTTTTTCCAATACAATTTGCTACAGCTAGGCGTTCAAATTTCTTCCGCCCCAAATAGGGAGCACCTCAACGTGCCGTTTAAATCTCTTCTTACAGCGTCTTGCGCCATCATTGCGGCAGCCCTGCTTACAGCCTGCGGCGCATCTACACCCGATGATCCGATTGCCGCCGCGCTGGCCTCTAAAGGTGCAGGCGAGCCTGCTGTCTGGACACTTCGCGATGACGACACGACCCTACATATTATGGGCACGATACACCTACTAAAGCCGAATTTAGACTGGCGCACAGATGCTATCAATGACGCCCTCAATGCCGCAGACACGATCGTTTTTGAAGCTGACGTTGATAGTCAAAAAGCGGCGGCAGAGATGATGAAGTTCATTTCTCGCAAAGGCATGTTTACAGACGGCCGCCAACTCACCGACACCCTGACTGAAGCTGAGCAAGCCCAACTGAATAACGCACTCGAAACGCTAAATCTGCCATTGGGCGCGATCCAGACCATGCGTCCCTGGTTTGCCGCGATTAATCTGGCTGTCCTTCAAGTTCAAAAAGGCGGTTACGATCCAGAATCTGGTGTCGAACGTGTGCTTCAAGCGGTCGCGCAGGCCGATAATAAGGATTTCAAATATCTCGAAACTGTTGATGAACAACTCATCCGACTGGCTAGTCTGCCCGATAAAGATCAGGTCGCATTTTTAGTATCGTCCATAGAAGACATGGAAGAAGGAACGAAAATGCTTGATGTACTGGTGGATGAATGGGTCGACGGTGACATCAATGGCCTCGCGATCCTTCTTTCGAATCCTGACATCATTGGATCTGAAAGCGTCTATGATGCCCTCCTGAAAGACCGCAATCAGGATTGGACACCGAAGATCATCGACATGCTGGAAACACCGGGCACGCGCCTCATTGCGGTCGGGGCTGGCCACCTTGCAGGCGATGACAGCGTCATCAACATGCTGCGTAAAGAAGGCTATACGGTTACAGGCCCTTAAGCTGTACTGGCTGATCGACGTAGTGCCAGCAGCGCTTGATCCAACACAGGTTGAGATGACGCGCACACAAGTTGGCCGCCGGGCCGGGCCTTGTTGCCACGCCAATCCGTTGCAAGCCCCCCTGCCCCCCGCACAACCGGGATCAATGCTGCTGCATCATAAGGGGCCAGCCCGCTCTCAGCGACCAGATCAATTGTGCCAGCTGCTAAACGTGCATACGCATACGCATCTAGACCATAACGCGTAATCCGCGCCGTTGCCCGCAAATGGGTCCATGCGCCTTCTTCAGCTGGCGTAAAAATAAACGGGTCCGTCGTTGCAAGTGTCGCTTCCCGCAAATCCGTACAGCCCGACACATGAATAGGCACCCTTACGCCGCCGGACTCCATCGCCGCACTGCCCGGCCAACCAATATAGCGCTCATCCAGCACAGGTTGGTCAATCACACCAATGATCGGATCACCGTCTGGATCACACAGCGCAATCAGCGTTGTCCACACCGGCAAACCTGCCACAAAAGCGCGTGTGCCATCTATTGGGTCGAGCACCCACCGCCAGCCATTCTGACTATCCGTTTCTGGAAATTCTTCACCAAGCACGCCGTCATGCGGGCGCTCTTTGGTGATCAATGCGCGCATCGCCGTTTCAGCGGCGCGATCTGCAACAGTTACAGGGTCAAATCCACCACCCCCGCCGTGCGGCTTCGATTCAACTGAGTCTAAAGCGCGAAAATGCGGCCGGATCGCAATCCGGGCCGCATCTGCCAGCCGACATGCAAAAGCAAGATCAGCATCTATATCAAAAGTGCGTGCCATAAGGCGGCATAGGCCGCCCGTTATGGCTTAAGTCAAGCGGCACCTGTGCTTGGGCTATCGCCTTGAAGCGCTTTTGCTAGCTCTAGGAGGCGACGACGCGGGCGCTCATCCAAGCGGTAATAGGCGCGCACAAGTTCCAGCGTCTCTTTCTGTGAAAGAATGTCGCCTTCCAACTGTTCGGCATCATTTGCCGCATCTGGTGCATCGGCGCGTGGGATACCATCAAAGAAATACTGCACAGACACGTTGAGAGCTTTTGAAAGCTCATAAAGCCGCGATGATGTAATGCGGTTTGCCCCACACTCATACTTTTGGATTTGTTGGAACCGCACGCCAACTTGGCTTGCAAGGTCTTGCTGCGTCATGCCCAGAAGGCGGCGGCGACGGCGCAATCGCTTACCAACGTGCAGGTCTGTATCGTCTGCCATATTATGCTCCACACATATTCAAGAACTCGATTGAGTCCCATTTCAGGATAGTTGTGAGAGACAGGAGCAAATTGCATTCCGGTTGAGCAGCTCTGCGCAATTTAAGTGCAGAATACCTTTTTCCAAAATTTCATGCGTATTGGGTGTTGTTATATGCTGCACCGCACAATATATCAGTCATATGCACTTCGGTGCTAACGCTTTTATAGCGTTTCCTCCCTTTTACCTTATGCCGCGCCTTTTGGCGCGGCTTTTTTTTGGAAAGGGCAAATTTTCCTAATTACGCGAGTCAGATAGAATATCGTTTGATACATCTAGAACTTCACGAATAATACTCGCGGCAATTGTGCGTATTTCCGCAAAGCGTTCATTTCGCTGAATCAGCTGTTCATCCATGTAAAGCCCGCGATTAATCTCAATTTGCAGCGCGTGCAGTCCGCGCTTTGGACGACCATATTTTCGCGTCATATATCCACCCGCATAAGGCGCATTACGCGCGACCGTCAGGCCATATCCGCGAAAGGCGCGCTCCACACGGCCTATCAACCGATGGTCACAACTGGACCCAAAACGATCGCCCAGCACAATATCAGCCAGAAGACGCCGCCCCGGTTGAACAGACGGCATGGAATGACAATCCACAAGGATGGCGGCCCCGTGGGTCTTTTTCAATTCCGCCAATTTCGCCGAAAGATAAGCGTGCCATGCATCATGTATATCTCTGAGGCGCGCCTCCCCTTCGGCTTTCGTCAGCAACCGATTGTAAATGACGTCGCCGCGTGACGCGACATTGGGCAAGCACCCTAAGCCTGCCGCAACACGCGCCGTCGGCTGCCCGCAAACACGCGGCGGACCATCGCTGAACATTTTCGCGTCCAACTCACGTGGGTCACGATTCAAATCAGCAATCATCCGGCCATAATTTGCCGCCACAAGCCACGCGCCAAAATCGGGTGCATCATTGAACAGTTCATCAACAAAGGCATCCTCAGTGCGCCGCAGGTCCATTAAAGGCACACGCAGCACAGATTGAACCGCGCGCGGATACACAGACCCAGAGTGCGGAGAGCTAAAAATAACAGGCGCCGTCACTTCCTCAGGGGTCAAAACCCGAAAAGGCGTGTCATACCCAAGCGCCTCACTTGGCGGGATGTTCGTAGATTTCACGTCGGGAAGCGCACCATTCATTCCCTGTAAGGTTTGTATGTTGGCCAGAAGGTCAAGAGATAACGGGGAGAAACACAGCAAATGTCGCTTTATTGCAATTTTGTTTACGCCTGCTTTACTCTAAAGGCGCTTTATGTGGTAGAAACCATACCTAACCTAAAAGGGGTGAGCATGAGTAAGATCTTGCTGGCTGAAGATGACGATTCAATGCGCAGCTTCTTGGCCGCAGCGCTCAAACGCGCTGGACATGACGTACAAGACTATCCTGACGGCGAAGCTGGCCTTGCCGCTTTGGAGAGAGAAGTCTTTGACCTATTGCTAACCGACATTGTCATGCCGGGTATGGATGGCATCGAACTCGCCCGTCGCGGCGCTGAGCTTGATCCTGCCATGAAAATTGTCTTCATCACCGGTTTTGCAGCCGTTGCACTGTCATCAGGCGCCCCAACACCTGCAGGTGCAAAAGTGCTGTCCAAGCCCTTCCATCTGCGTGAAATTGTCGATGAAGTTGATAAAGTTATGGCTGCTTAGACACATATACAGTCAAATAGTCTTGACGTATCGGGTCTGATCTAACAAAACGCGCGTCTTGAATGGTTTACCAATCATGGTCGATTAGCTCAGCGGTAGAGCACTGCATTGACATTGCAGGGGTCACAAGTTCGAACCTTGTATCGACCACCATTCGCAGCCACTTCGCATCAGCGAATGAAATGATCGAGGATCAATTCAAGGCAAAGAATGCCCCGGCGGCGGCCACAGCCACCCAAACATTGCTTCCAACCGCAGTAAATCAATACATTTGGATTCAGCCTCAGCCACGACTCGGTTAATTGCTAATAGCTTGCCGCCATGCCTGCACGCACATCCTGCTGAATTCCATATTGCGCGAATGGGTAACGAAATCCGTTCTTGGCAAGCGCTTTCATGCCAGAGATCGCTTTCTCAAGCTGCTCCGGCGGCAATGCCATCAACATTTCATCATCAAGCACACCGCCATATCGGCGCTCTGCGAAACACGGAATGGAAAGAGACGGCTCCCGAAGCTTGAGTGCGCGCCCCCAACTGTCGGCGCAGGCAGACTCTCCAACCACGGACCAATCAAAGCGCTTATAGCCTTCCCACTGCATACCATTGATAAAATACATCATCGCGCCCGGTGTCGCGTAAAACAGAGCAATATCAGGAGGGTCCAACCTGCCGGACGCCAAGGGAGAGACAGCCAACGCCTCGTAAATGCCATCCTCGACACAATGCATCGCGTCTTGGTGCGCCGCCGCGCCCTCATCATCCGCGAACCATACGCCCTTCATATGCTGACCAGATCGCCATGCCGGGTCTTTGGCATTCCCCAAGCCGACGACAGCACGGCATTGAGATCCAACAAGGTCTTCACTCGTAATGCCGACGGTTCTGCCCAATCTGGACGCCTGCCCAACAATCTGGTCCAGCGTGTGGACATCTGTTGGCCGCCTGATCTTCTCTATCGCCTCCATTTCGGCAATCGTGTCGAACATCTTCATCCCAAATGGAATAGATCGAAGTTTCAGTAAATTCTGTAATTCGCCAGCCAGAGCATTCCAG
>Ga0209345_10005520_pt1 | contig 11700 bp, 8 predicted proteins | sample Cruoilmetagenom7_FD_187294 | JGI IMG/M metagenome (GOLD analysis project Ga0209345, IMG submission 187294) | Oil polluted marine microbial communities from Coal Oil Point, Santa Barbara, California, USA - Sample 7 (SPAdes) (version 2) | ecosystem: Environmental > Aquatic > Marine > Oil seeps ...
GCACCATCAGTTTCATTACTTCCCCTTTGATCCGGCCGGTCCTTCAGATCATGGCTCCCAAACTTGAACTTTCCCGCCTCAACAAATACAAGAAACAGTACAGAAAAAGACATACTCCCGGATCTTCGTTGGTTTGCCATCATGCTCCTGTGGTTCTCCTTTTCCATGCTCCTGTTAAAAAATACGGTTTGGCAGCTGCAGATGCCAATATCTGGGCAACCTATACCTCAATTTATGCCAATACCCTGGGATTAGGAAGCTGCTTTAATGGATTTATTTCAAAAGCCATGGAACGTAGCAGATCCATGAGAAATAAGTTTGAAATCCCCACGGGCCATCAGGTCTATGCAGCGCTGCTTATTGGTCACCCTAAAGTTAAATACACCAATGAAGCCGGGAGGACAGCACCCCGGGCTGCATTTATGTAAAATGGAGAATGAAAATTACGTAATTTGGTACCATGAAAACCTTTGAAGATCTGGCCCTGCCCGGAGCCATTTACCAGGCCATTGAGGATTTGGGGATAGATAGCCCAACACCCATACAATCAGAGGCTTATAATGTTATTCTTTCTGGAAAAGATGTGGTGGGAATCGCCCAGACCGGTACAGGGAAAACCTTTGCCTACCTGCTTCCCCTCCTGAAGGAATTAAAATTCTCGAAAGAGATCCATCCTCGTATCCTGATCCTGGTTCCCACCCGTGAACTTGTGCTACAGGTGGTTGAACAGGTCGGGAGTCTGACTGAATACACCAATACCCGAACACTGGGCGTATACGGTGGGACCAATATGAATACCCAGGCCCAGGCTGTGGCTAAAGGGATGGATATTCTAGTGGCTACTCCGGGACGTCTTTATGACCTGGTACTGAATGGGGCCCTGCGTCTGAAAGCTGTAAAGAAACTGGTAATCGACGAGGTGGATGTCATGCTGGACCTGGGCTTCCGCTACCAACTCAAGAATATCTTTGATTTGCTGCCAGAGCGCAGGCAAAACTTGATGTTTTCCGCCACCATGACCGAGGAGGTGGATGCACTGATTGATGATTTTTTTACAGTTCCGGCAAAAATTTCCATTGCGGTCAGCGGAACACCCCTGGACAACATAAACCAAAAATGTTATCCGGTAAAAAATTTCTATACCAAAGCCAATTTGCTTATTCACCTGCTGAAAGAACAGGATGTTTTCAGCAAAGTGCTGGTCTTTGTATCCGGAAAAAAGAGTGCGGACAGGTTATTTGAGTTACTTGAAGAACCTTATGGTCCCGAGGCCTGTGTGATCCATTCCAACAAATCTCAGAACTACCGGATTCGTTCGGTCCGGCAATTTGACGAAGGGATAAACAGGATCCTGGTCACCACCGATGTAATGGCCCGTGGAATGGACCTGGAAAAAATTACTCATGTGGTCAGCTATGACACGCCCAAATATCCGGAAAACTACATGCACCGGATCGGTCGTACCGGCCGGGCTGAGCAGCAAGGGCATTCCATCCTGTTTTACACCGAGACAGAGGAAGCTGACAGGGGGGCCATCGAGGACCTGATGCACTATAAAATTCCACAGATTGATTTCCCGCCGGAGGTGACAATATCCAATGAGCTTACCCCGGAAGAAAGTCCAAGAAAAGCTGAGATAAAGCTAAAACCCGATTCTGATATAAAAGTCAAAGGGGGTGCCTTTCATGAAAAGAAAGAGAAAAACAAGAAGACCAATCAGGGCGGATCTTATCTCAGAAAGAAAAAAAAATACAAGAAGCCCAAAACCATGGGCGATAAAAACTTCAACAGGCGAAATCGAAAAAAGTAGGCGGCATTTTCAACCCAAAATCCGTTTGTAGTTCTCAACGATTCCCCCGGCGTAAGGCTTCACAAGCTCCACCAGCTTTTGCATATCAGATTCACTCAGTTTCTTCAGGTTTTGAAGTACCCCGATATTATGTTCCATCTCCTCCAGGGTATTGCATCCGCTTACCAGGGATGAAACCGGGAGTGCATAGACGTATTGATGTAGATCTGCAAAGGAAATTCCCGTTTCTTTAACCATATCCGGGATCATGTCTGTGGTAATCTCCTTGGGGGTGGTATCGATGCGCTTTCCCATCATGCTTCCACCGCTCATGGTTTTCATGGCGATAATCCCATATTCTTTCTCGAGAAGTACCGGAAGCACTTTCTCCTGGAAGGATTCAAAGCTGGGATCCAGCACATTCAATGGCAGCTGACAGCTGTCCAGTTCCAAGCCAAGCTCATCCATTCTTTTTAAGAAATGGAGGTGAGTCAGCGGACTTGTATGCCCCGTGAATCCTATGTACCTGCTTAAGCCTTTTTCCTTAGCCTCCAGGAAAACATCCAATACCCCGTTTTCGATACGCTGGTCCACATCTTCCGGGGTTCCAAGGGCATGTATCTGCCACAGATCAAGCTGTTCCGTTTTTAATGCCTTTAAAGAAAGCTCCAGGTGCTTTTTTGCATCCTCAGCAGTCTTTGCATGACTCTTGGTCATCAGGAAGATCTGGTCCCGGTATTTGGGGATTAAAAACCGGCCCATGAGCTCCTCCGATCTTCCATTTTGGTAGACCCTGGCATTATCGTAGAACCTGACCCCCAGCTCCATGGATCGCTCTATCATCTTCTCTGAGATTGCCTGACTCCCGGTATTTCCCAGGTGCCAGCCACCCAGGCAAAAAGCTGTGACCTTTTCCCCGTTTCTAATCAGCCTGCGCTGCGGAAGGATGCTTCCGTGAATATCCGTAAGAGGAGTGGCCGCGGCCCATTGATGAAGCAGGCCGAATACTCCCAATACGGCCGATGTTTTAATAAATTCTCTTCTGCTTTTCATTGCTATATCTTTAGAGTAAATGTTCCTTCCAGAATATCAGGGCCTGACGGGGGTTCCATCGGGTTTCCGGACCTGGGTCCAGTTGTAGTTAAAGTGTGGCAAAGGATACTTACGAGCCTTTTCTTCGTCTATGTCAATCCCCAGTCCGGGTGCTTCATTCACAAATAAATACCCATTCTTTATGGTTGGGGTTCCCGGAAAAATCTCCCGGGTGAGTTCGTTAAATCGCTGGCCTTCCTGAATGCCAAAATTCCAGACAGCCAGGTCAATATGTGCATTGGCCGCATGCCCTACCGGAGAAGTATCTCCCGGACCGTGCCAGGCAGTTCTGATATTAAACCATTCCCCCAGTCTTGCCACCTTCATGGCAGGGGTGATTCCCCCAATCTGAGAGATATGGATCCTTATAAAGTCATACATTCTCTGACTCATGGGTTCAATCCATTCGTGGGGATTATTAAACAATTCTCCCATGGCTATGGGCACCGAGCACTGCTGGCGCAGCATCTTGAACCAGCCCATATTTTCAGGCGAAAAAGGATCTTCGATGAAGTATGGCCTGTATTCTTCAAGTTTTTTTATCAAATCGATCGCATCCATGGGCTCAATACGTTCATGTACATCATGGAGGAACTCGATATCATCTCCAAATCGCTTCCTGGCCATTCGGAACATATCAACAACCCCTCTTTTATAAGCCTGCACATCCAGCGTATTATCATCGGGCTGCCCAAAACCATGCTGCTTGTAGTCCGGGGTTTTTGAAAGGTGGGTAGAGCCATATCCTCCCATCTGGATGCGGATATGCCTGTATCCCTGCTCCCTGTATTCTGCCACCTTATCCATGACCTTCTCGGGAGTAGGACCGGAAGCATGGGTATAAGTGTCCACTGCAAAGCGGGTTTTACCACCCAATAACTGGTATACCGGCATTCCAGCCATCTTCCCTTTAATATCCCACAGAGCCTGGTCCAGACCACTGAGGGCATTGTTCAGAACCGGTCCGTTCCGCCAGTAAGAGCTCACATAGGCCGTCTGCCAGATATCTTCAATATTGGCTACCTCTTTATCCCTGCAAAAATCATCCAGGTAATCATCTATGGCCGATACAACTGCATGGGCTCGTTGCCTGAAGGTGGCACATCCGATGCCATAAAGTCCCGGCTGGTCTGTTTCCACCTTAACAATAACCAGTTCGATCCCATAGGGAGCAGTAACAATGGCTTTTACCTTTTTTATTTTTGCTTTCCCCAGGTTGAACGTTGCGCCAACGGGCTTCCAGCCCACCGGTGAGGCCGGAGCAAATCCAGGATCCTGAACCATCCCGTTTTCAACATTTCTGGTACAGGCTGCCAGTGGAAGCAGGGCCATTGCTTTCAATAAATCTCTTCTGTTATTCATGATTTTTGGAATAGGTCTTTCTGAAATTAAGGAATTAATCCACTCCGGTCAATACAAGTCAGTTTAAAAACGTGTTAATTACGGGGATTGGATTATTCAGGGAATTACCTTTCCCCAGGAATGGCTTTACCTCTTGCCAGCGAAGCAAACACGCCCAGAATACAAAGAATCACAAAAACCACAAAGGTGGTTCTCATGCTACTCATGAATTCTGGAGCATATTCCGCGGAAATGGGCTGGTTTCCGATAAATAGCTGGAGGATCAGTGTGGCGATCCCCATACTCATCATCTGTCCGGTCAATCGCATGGTCCCTACCGTGGCAGAGGCCACACCCAGGTATTTTCTATCTACCGCCCCCATGATCGCATTGGTATTGGGTGATGAAAACATTCCGAAACCAAATCCTACCAGAGCCAGGATTCCCACCAGGTACCTGATGGATGAATGTTCCGTAAGAAAGCTTAACAAAACAAGGCCCACCACGATAATGGCCATTCCTGTGGAGGCCAGGATCCGGGGATCATATCTATCAGAAAGACGACCCGAGATAGAGGCCACAATGGCCATCAGCACCGGCTGGGTAATCAGGATCACTCCGGCATCCCTGGGTGACAGTTCAAGAATGTATTGTAGATAGAGGCTCAAAAGAAAAGTGATGGCAAAGGTGGTGGCATAATTGATCAGCGCCGCCAGGTTTGAAAAGGCAAAAAGCCGGTTGGATGCAAACAGCCGGAGGTTAAAGATCGGGAATTTAACCTTCATCTCCAGAATCCCAAAACCAAGCAATCCCAGCAGTCCAGCCGCTGCCAGAAAAATGGCTGTAGTGTCGGGAAGGCGGGAAAATCCAAACATAAATGCAGACATGCTGATTAGATAGAGTACGGATCCGGAAAGATCAAACTTATCTCCTTTGGCGTCTGCCCACTCCTCCTTGATATACCTCCAGGTGATCCATATCACAAACAGCTCAAAGGGGATGGTTGCATAGAATATACTACGCCACCCCAGATACTGAGTCAGGATACCTCCCAGAAATGGGGCCAGGGACAACCCGACATAGACCGAGGTTACCGTAACACCAATGGCCTTACCCCGTTCCTTTGCAGGGTATACGGAAGTAATAATGGCTATGCCGGTTCCAAATACCATGGCACTTCCCAGGCCCTGAATGGCCCGAAGTGCGATAAGAAAAGCTCCGGAAGGTGCAAGTGCACAAAGGACCGAGCTTGCCCCGATAATGATATTCCCAATAAAAAAGATTCGTTTTCTTCCCCTGATATCGGCCAGTTTTCCCAAGGGAACCAGGAAGACAGCCGAAGAGAGGAGAAAGGCCATGGATACCCAGCTCATTCCTACGGCTCCCATGGTGAAGTCCTCACTGATGGCAGGCAGAGCGATGTTTATGGAGGCTCCAAGGAAAGGATTGATAAAGGAGGTAATAATGATTGCAAAAAGGATCACCCTTTTGGAGTTGCTGCTACGCTCTGTCATCTGATAATTGCCATGTATATAGAGCTCTAAATATAGGGTCTTTTGTATATTATTCAGTTTTTTCAGAGTAAAGCTTAATTTAGAGCTATGAATCAGAACCGGGCAAGGGCATATTCCATTCTGCTGTTCTTCATTATCCTTGTAGTTCTCTACCACATATTCGGGTATACCGGCCATTATGGATTTGATGACATCCACTATGCGGAACTGGCAAATGATTTGCTTCTGGGATCCGTTGATTTTGAGGACCATGCTGCGTACCGGCTTCCTGTGATTCTGTTTACGGCCCTTTTTTATTTCATTTTTGGGATCTCCGATTTTAGCTCATCACTGCCAGCCATGCTGGTTACAATCACCATCCTGCTCACTGTTTTTAATTTCCTGCGAGAGCAGGGACCCAAGGTCCTGGTGATCGGACTTTCGCTTACTACAATCTCAAACTGGTTCCTTTTCTATTCAGATAAGTTAATGCCTGATATCTATGTGGCCCTGTCGATTATCTGGGCGCTGGCAATTATTCATCGTTATAAATTCAGGAGCGATAAAAGTAAAACAGCGCTGCCTGCTTTCCTGCTTGCTTTATCCTTGCTATTCGGCTTTATATCCAAAGGGACCATTGTTCTGATAATCCCTCTTCTTCTCTTCCTGATCGCTACAGATATTGTCCGGAAAAGAGATATAAGATTCTGGGTTTACAGCCTGATCAGCGGACTGGTTTTGATGACTCTCTACCTGTTTGTCACCTGGATAATCACTGGTGATCTGTTTAAACGTTTTGATGCCATTGCCGGTAACAGCTACCTGAACCTATGCAGCTACGATCAGCAATCCCTGAAAATTTTGTTAAAGAGAATCTTTTTTGGCTTTTTCGAACTTTCCATATCCCATACACTGGCCACCGGATTTATCTTCATTCTCGCCGTTCTGTTTCAAAGAAAAGGTCTGGGCATATTCAGGATGGAAAACTCCTTCTCATTTTTTTTGGTCTCTGCGCTACTCTTGTTCTTTTCATCCAGTTTCATGAGCATCTCGCTTACCTCCTATTCACCCATGTGTCTGGATCCAAGACACTACCTGTTCCTGGTACCAGTAGCCGCTATTCCAGCTGCAAAGATTATCGCTGAATTCATAGAGCATAAGAAAGCCGGCATCCAGATAATTGTGGCCTTATCTTGTGTAACGGTGATTAGTTACTTTTTGCAGGGAAACAGTTTTTGGAGACTTTATTTGCCACTCAGTGCGCTCTTTGTTGTCTACTTCTTCGTGAGACCGGGGAAGCGGATCCAGGACCTGTTTGTCCTCCTGTTTGCTGCCATACTGCTTCTGCTTCCCCTGAATATGATCCGTTATGCTCAGCAGGTCAGGTACAGAAAGCAAAAAGAGATTGTGGTCGAACAGGTGATTCAAAACAGGCAGGATCATCTCATTGTTACCAACGAAGTCCAGAAGCGGTTTCTGGAATACTACAGTGATTTCGAAAAAGACCAGAGCCAGAGATTTGTTAGCTACGCAGAGTATGGATCCAAAAGGGCTAAGGAGGGAAAAAAGCTTTTGCTACTAAACTGGCATACTCGTCATTTGTCGGGAATGAAACAGCAGGACCTGCCTTTTTATGCTCGTCAGATTCCTTCAGATATTGATCCTGTGTATATAAACGAACGCCTGAACCTCGCAATCTACGAAATGAAGGATCTGCCATATCATAATCTTAAGGAGATCCCCTTGTACACCACATTGAATGATTTTGAGGATGCGGTCCCTTTCTGGAAGCAGAATGACAGGGATATTTCAAGACACATCAAAGACAGGGGAAGCAAATCAAATAAAGTCTCTGAGTATTCCTCCACATTTGATTACCCACTGGACTCCCTGCCAATTTCAGGAAAGCATAATCTTATGGTCCAGGCTACCCTGAGCTGTTATGCGGAAACTTTTACAGAAGCAAAAATTGTTATTTCCCTGGAGAATAATACAGGTGCCACCTTCTGGGAAGCCCTTGAGGTGAACAGGTATTTAAAGGCCTACTCCAACTGGTGGCCGGTCAGTTTTGAGGTTTCCATTCCAAAACAGGACCTGAATCCTTCCTCCCGTTTGAAAGTATATGTCTGGAAAAATGACAATTCTGAGATCTATATCGATTACTTTGGAGTAAAGATCTTTGCCATTCCTGCCCTGTAATGAACCTTGCCGAATAACCCACATCGCCTTTCAGTAGCCTGTGCAAAACTTAAAAAATTGTTAATCATTAAAAAGCGGAATTTTGTAGCTACAAACGTGGCACAGTTTTCGTAGATTGCATTAAGGAATTATTCACCAATAACCCAGACCATGAAAAAAATTGCATTATTGGCTTTCAGTATGCTCATCGTATCTGCCGGATTGAATGCGCAGAAGATGAACACAGTTAAGACAGACCTGTTCAGTGCTTTCCTAAGAACAGGAGTACTCAAATATGAGAGAGCAATTAATGAAAATATGAGTGCCCAGCTGGGCTTTTTCTACACCGGATACAGTCCGGGTGAAAGCGATGGTAAGCTTAGCGGTATTGGGATCACCCCCGAATTCCGCTACTATTTATCAAGTACCCCGGCACCTAATGGTACTTACCTGGCTCCCAACTTTCGTTATATGAGCCTGACAGTTTCAGATCCTGTAGAAGACGTGGAAGGTACCCTTACCACCCTTGGCTTTGCCATCAATCTGGGAAAACAGGTGGTGCTCAAAGACCTTATAGTGATCGATGCCTGGGTGGGACCCGTATATGCATTCAGATCTGTCAGTGAGTCAGCAGGAGGTGTAGATTTAGGACAAATCTCAGGTGCAGACGGATTTGGCATCAGGCTGGGGATCGCCATTGGTATAGCGTTCTAATCTAGAACACCAGTCTGAACTGGGTTCTGCCGGATTGGGAATCAAACTCGATCCGGCCTCCGTGCATAGCCATCACCTGACGGCTATAACTGAGCCCCACACCGGTCCCTTTCTTACGGGTTGTAAAGAAGGGCATGAAAATTTCGTCGGATATTTCTGGAGGAATGCCTTCCCCATTGTCGGTTACCTTCAGGACTATCCGATTATTTTCAAAAGCCGCTGATAGCACAATTTCAGCCGACGCAATACCTTCCACCGCCTGAACTGCATTTTTCACCAGGTTTAACATTACCTGGCTTAGCATTTGCTCATCGGCCAGGATCTTCAGCTCAGGAGAGAGGCATTCAAAGGATATCCGTAGCTTTGGGTTTTCCTTATAATGCTCCACCAGGGTTTCCAGTTTCTCAAATAAATCACACACAGCAAGCTCTTTCTTTACCGGATCAGGAATTCTCGAAAGCACCCGGTATGATTCAAAGAAAGTTGTTAGCCCCGCACTCTGCTCGGCAATGGCATCAAGCCCTTTCATGGTTTGATGAATGGCAGATTCCGCTGCTCCAATGGCCGCATTGCCTGAATCATATTCGGCCCAAACCTCCTTCAAGGTGGTAGAGATGGAGGTAATGGGCGCCAGGGAGTTCATAATCTCATGGCTCATAACCCGGATCAGGCGGATCCAGTCATCTATCTCTTTCCGCTCCATTCCAACTGATAGGTCATGGATGCTTACCACCCTGACATCCTCCCCCTTGAGATTGATCTCAACCACCTGTAAACCCAGGACCATTTTCAGTCCAGTCTCCCTGTCCTGGAGGCTAAGCTCTGAACGATCCAGTGTGTTCATCTCCTTAATCCTTCTGGAAAGTCCCGGATACATTTGAGACAGAGCCTTGATATGCGTAAGTTTAGACATTTTCAGAAGCCTGAGTGCTTCCTCATTGATATGATTGATATGGCCGGTCTTTGAAAATACTATCAGACCGCTCGACAGGTGCTCCAGAATCTGGCTGAAGTACTGTTCGCGCATCTCATTACTCAGTTTCATCTCCTGAAAACTGGTATTCAGCCGGTTCAGGTGCTGATGCAATTCATTGATAAACCTGCTTTGATAGGTGGAGCCGAATGAAATGGAAGTATCATCATTTTCCAGTGCCCTGAAGAAGAACAGAACTTCCCGGTTCCACCGCGTCAGCTGCGTATAGAGTAATACCAGTACAAATACGAGGGTGATCCCAAGCAGGATGGATAAATGAATCCTGGAGGATGAAAGGGCCCAACCCACCAGTGCAGCGTTGATCACCAGGAGAACAATCCAAAAGATCAGTTTGATTTGATATGACCTAAAGCCCATACTTCTTAATTTTATTGTAAAGGGTCTGCCGGGAGATCTTCAGTTGGGAGGCTACTGCTGTCATATTTCCACCGTTCTTCTGCAGGGCATATCCAATCAGTCTGGCCTCCACCTCATCCAGGCTTCCTTCAAAAGAGGCATAAGAATGGGTGGCAGCAGCAGTAAACTGGAAACTATCACCATTTATGATCTGATCCTCTGTAAGGATCACTGCCCGCTCTATGCTGTGCCGGAGTTCTCTTACGTTGCCGGGCCAGGACCATTTTTTTAAAGCGGCTTCAGCTGTTCTATCCATCTTTAATCCGGGCTTGTTATACCGGTTCGAAAAATAGTGAAGAAAATAGGCTGCCAATAAGCTTACATCATCTCCCCTTTCTCGCAGAGGAGGTAGCTCCACCTGTATGGTATTGATCCTGTATAGCAGATCCATCCGGAAGCTTCCTTGCTCTACCATGGCTTCCAGGTTCATATTGGTAGCACAAATCAGACGAATATCCACCGGGATCACCTCTGTACTTCCCAGCCTGGTAATGGTACGGTTTTGAAGGATGTTCAGAAGCTTAGCCTGGAGTGGCAGAGAGAGGTTTCCAATTTCATCAAAAAAGAGGGTCCCTTTGTGGGCCGCTTCTATTTTCCCGATCCTGTCTGAACGGGCATCTGTAAAAGCTCCCTTCACATGTCCGAACAACTCACTCTCGAAAAGCGAATCTGGTACGGCTCCCAGATCAACACTGACCATAATCTCCCTGGTGCGGTCCGACCGTTCATGGATCTCCCGGGCAATCAACTCCTTTCCGGTTCCATTCTCCCCGGTGATCAATACATTGGCAGGCGTTGCAGCTACTTTTTCCACCATCTTCATCACCCGGGATATGGCTGAGGATCTTCCTATGAAGCTAATGGACTTCCCCTTCAATTCAGTCTTCAGGAACTCCTTGTCTTTCTGAAGCGATTTGACCCGACGACGAGAATCTGTAAGTCTGACCGCAGTACGAATGGTGGCGAGCAGTTTCTGGTTGTCCCATGGTTTTAACACAAAATCAACTGCACCATCCTTTAGTGCGGTCACAGCCAGCTCCACATCACCAAATGCAGTAATCATAACCACAGAGAGATCCGGGTCCAGCTTCATCAGCTGCCTCAGCCAGTAGAGTCCTTCGTTTCCGGTATTCTGGCCAGCCGTATAGTTCATATCCAGCAGAACCGCAGTGTAAGATGACTCCCTGAGTTCGGAAATGATCTGCCCTGGTTTACTGAGACATTTCACTCCTGAAAATTCCCTGGAGAGCAGAAGATCCAGGGCGGTAAGGACATTCCGGTTATCATCCACCACCAGTATGCGGGCATCGGTCATGGCATAAAACTACAGCCGGGTCTGATTAAAAGCAATTAATTGTCCAATTATTTGACACTGAGTTGTCTAAATCGTGGACATTTTCGAAGTTTCCTGAAATCTTATCGTGCATAAAAAGAGCACCTTAGCCTTATGGCACAGCATTGGCACCCAGACTTGAAAACAGAGTATCCGTATTTAGCATAACAATAACCTGATGAAAGAGATAATCATTCAAACCAATCAGCTGACAAAGCAGTTTATATCGGAGGAAGTGGAGACCACCGCAGTGAGTCATGTAAATCTGACTGTTGAGAAGGGGGAATTTACTGCTATTATGGGACCATCCGGCTGTGGTAAGTCAACGCTGCTTAATCTCCTGGGACTCGTCGACCGGCCCAGCTCGGGT
>Ga0209345_10005521_pt1 | contig 11700 bp, 9 predicted proteins | sample Cruoilmetagenom7_FD_187294 | JGI IMG/M metagenome (GOLD analysis project Ga0209345, IMG submission 187294) | Oil polluted marine microbial communities from Coal Oil Point, Santa Barbara, California, USA - Sample 7 (SPAdes) (version 2) | ecosystem: Environmental > Aquatic > Marine > Oil seeps ...
AATGGGCATTGCGTCCGTACACTTCACGCTGAGCAAAATGCCATCATCCAGGCGGCCCTTCATGGGGTGATAACAGAAGGTGCGATCATTTATGTGACCCACCAGCCTTGTTTCATTTGCGCTAAAACGATCATTAACGCAGGTATCTCTGAGATCGTTTATGACAAGGAATATAGGGATGATCGTTCTCTGGACTTTCTGAACCAGGCAGGAGTGAAAATCACTGCACTTAAATAAATAAGACAGTTAAACACATCAGATGCGGGATCTTGGGTTTTACAGATCCCGCATCTTTTATTTTCGTTTCTCGTCCATCTCAGGAGCTCAAATCCGAATAACGATCTTCGAGCCGGTCAATGTATTCATCGTAATCAGGAGCAATCCTTTCATATTCGCTGTCCAAGAGGGGAGAAGTAATGATGAAGTCTGCAGAACAGCGATTCATTGCAACAGGGATATTCCAGACTACTGAAAGTCTCAACAGGGCCTTAATATCAGGATCGTGAGGCTGAGCTTCGAGAGGATCCCAAAAGAAGATCAACACATCTATTTCCCCTTCGGCAATTTTTGCCCCGATCTGAAGATCTCCTCCCAATGGACCGCTTTGCATGCGTTGGATTGGGAGTTCCAATTCCTCTGATAGCATTCGGCCTGTTGTTCCAGTGGCAAAAAGGATGTGCCTTGAAAGTTTTTCCTGGTTGAATTTGGACCAGGCCAGCAGGTCATCCTTTTTATGATCATGGGCAATCAGAGCTATTCTTTTCTGTTTGAAGGGTGCTTTTTTCTTGGTTTCCATTTTGCCCTTCCCGGGTTCTGATGATCGATAACATCTATTTAACCATATCTGGGAAAAATGAGCATTTACTGGATTGCAATCTTCCTTTAGCAATGGGCGGGAATCCGTAACTCCGACCGAATTTCAGGTTTAAAGTATTAAGAGAAGTTGATCATCTAGCCCTGCTCTTTTTTCCTTCCGGTTTATTAATGGACAAAAACCATCTATAATATATTTAAGCAATCAACTCAAGTGAAATTATATGGATGATCTTGAAAAGAAAATAAAAACGCTAGCAAATGATCTCGTATTTGAGCTGAATAAATCCCTTGGTTTCAGAAAAGATGGATTAGCCCAACCATTCTTGAAACCGCTGGTATGGAAACCAATGTTCCGTTTCTCTGAGATGGCGACAATCTTTGAACACCGGGTTGTGCAGGAAGGCTGGCAAAAAGCTTCTGCCTGGATTATTACCCATTTTGTTGACAAGGTAAAAACATTGGGTGCAGAACATCTGCCAAAAGAAGGTCCGCTGGTGATTGCTGCCAATCATCCAGGCGCTTATGATTCATTGGTAATCTCTTCCCATATCCCGCGGGACGACGTGAAGATCATTTCATCGGATATCCCGTTTGTAAAAAAGCTGCCTGATACCAGCAAACATATGATTTTTTCCTCACAAGATACTCATGACCGTATGAGCGCCGCCCGGAACGCGCTGCGCCACCTGAAGAAAGGCGGTACATTGCTGGTGTTTGCCAGGGGCACCATGGACCCGGATCCGGCTTTTATGCCTGGCTCAGAAGTAGAGCTGACACGCTGGACTTCCAGCCTGGGTTTGTTCATGCGCAACGTTCCACAAACCAAATTATCTGTCTCTCTGATAAGTGGTGTAATATCACCAAAATTCATTAATCACCCGGCAACTCTGTTTAGAAGAGGACGGGTAAACAAGCAGCGCTTGTCTGAGTTTTTCCAGGTAATGTACCAGCTCCTGGTTCCGGGGAAGATAATGGTGTCACCCAATCTTTCCTTTGGCTCACCGGTCACTCTTGATGATCTTGGATTAGAGGACAAGGAGAATATCAATAAGATCACAGACAGAATCATCAAAAAAGCCCAGGAGCAGTTCCAATTTCATCAAAATAATTTACTAGCTGTTTGAGCATATTCCAGATTTCCGATCATTAAAACCCCTGGATTTGGAGTGCACCCCATAAGGTGGACAAATGAATAAAACCTCTCTGGTCTTCGGCCCATACAAAGGGATTGACCCTTACAGGGTGCTTCGCAAAATCCCGAGAGAGGACATCCAGCATAAGCAGCTGGACGTCCAAACGTCAACGGCTGTCGACGATGAATACTCAGTAAGTCTTGAGACATATTCCGTTCTAAATTCTTGGATTAGCAGAGTGTTAAACGTCCCCGCAGGAGGACGTTTGGTCTGACCCTGGGCGAAGTCGAAGGGGAAGACCCAACCCTTCAGGCACAAGAAAACACCTCCTGTATTAATTATACGAGAGGTGTTTTTATTCCATGTCCTGTTTTTAGGGTTCAGTTCAAATTTCCCAGGGGTTCTTTATTTGAAATCCAGTTATTCTATGAACTTATTTTCCTTGCCTTACTTTGCACCCATTGAAATAGGACTGCTCCAGCTAGGCCAAAATAAGCCAGGAAGCTTCCTGCGATTAACAGCCATTTCACTCCTGAAAATATCGAAGTTAGCAGGGCTAGTCCGGTTACTTGAGTAGGATATAAGCCCATAACCAGAGACGCGCTGGTGTTTTCCAAATAGTCAAATAAACCAGCTGCTACTGGCAGAAGATTTGTGTAACCTATCCAATCCGTTGGGTTTTCTAGTTTTTGATGGAACCAGCTGATCCCGGCAACCAAAAAAAAGATATAAACGAGGGGAAAAACCAGGTCAAATGTCCACCGGGCTTGAATATATGCCAGCCTTCCTCCTGCACCATATTCTTCAGCCGCTTGAAGTAGATCCCCGGGGGCATAGAAAAATGAGGTATCAGGGGATATGCTACCCCCAGCATTCTGTTCAGCAGAAGCTGCTTGTTCTGGAAGCACTGTGATCATGAAGAGGACCATTATGGCCAAGGTCAGGATCATGACCCAAGTTTTGGAAACTTTATTAAACCAGTTGGATATATTCTTAATCATTTTATTATTTTATCCAAAGAGTCCTTTGCAGGATTGAGATTCCCGTAATGGACCCTGTTCATTATGAGAGGTTTTTCAGATTCTTGATCTGCTCCTGCAAGGTCTTTACTGTTTCCTGATACCCTACCAGTTTATCTTTTTCCTTCTTGACCACGGTTTCTGGCGCTTTTTTAGCAAAGGGACTGGCCAATAAACCTTCCAATCGTTTGATCTGTCCTTCCAGTTCCTTGAGTTCAGATGTAAGGCGTTCTTCTTCCGCCGCAGGATCTATCAATCCACTCAGGGGAAGGTAAATTTCCACGGGTCCTGCTACGAGCGCAATCTGCCCCTGGGGCTTTTCCATGAGCTCTTTTTTGATGGTTATGGCTTCAGGGTCCAGTTGGGCCAATGTTGTCAGGCTTCCTATTTCCCTTACCAATGTGTCATGGTACGAACTTGAAACCAGATTTGCAGGTATCAATTTCCCGGGTTTGATATTCTTCTCTGCCCGTAAATTTCGGATAGTGCGGACAATCTCCTGGATAAGTTCAAAATCTGCTACTTTCCCATTTTCCCATTCCTCTTCAGGGCGTGGTTCAGGCCAGGATGAGATCATTAAGGCATCTTGCCAATCCGGCAGGCGATCGTTGAAGGGAGAATCTTGGACTGCACCTTTAAGATGCTGCCAGAGTTCTTCCGTGATATAGGGAGTGAAGGGATGGAGCAATCGCATGCTCAGATCGAGGACCTTGATCAAGGTTTCAATAGTATAGAATGCGCGGTCTCCGCCTTCAGCGATCTGGCTTTTAGATATCTCAAGGTACCAATCCGCATATTCTCCCCAGAAGAAATCATAGATATACCGTCCAGCCTCGCCATATTGGTGATTGTTGAAGAGACGATCAACATCCCGGATCAACTGCTGCATCCGGGCCCAGATCCAGGAATCTGCCAGAGTCCAATCCGGACCAGCCTGGGGAACCAGGGGAGCATTTTCCAGGTTTCCGAGAACGAACCGTCCGGCGTTCCAGACCTTGTTGGCAAAATTTCGATTGGCTTCCACTTTGGGAAGACTTAGGTTGGTATTGAGTCCTGGCGTGGAACCTACCAGCATAGTAAAACGCACAGCGTCTGTTCCCATATCGTCCATGACATCAATAGGATCAATTACGTTTCCTTTAGATTTGCTCATCTTCTGGCCGTGTTCATCCATCACAAGTCCGTGCAAATAAACAATCTCAAAGGGGGCTTTCCCGATTAGTTCGAGACTGAACATTAGCATTCTTGCCACCCAGAAGAACAGGATGTCATATCCGGTTTCCATCATGGTTGTTGGAAAGAAATAGTTCAAGTCTGGGGTTTCATCCGGCCATCCCAGGGTGGAGAATGGCCATAATGCGGAAGAGAACCAGGTGTCAAGCACATCTGGATCCTGGTGGATATTTTTACTACCGCAAGCCTGGCAGGTAGTTGGATCCTGCCTGGTTACAGTCAGTTCTCCACAGTCATCACAATACCAAACTGGAATGCGATGTCCCCACCATAATTGACGGCTGATGCACCAATCATGGATATTCTCCATCCAGTTGTAATAGACCTTTTTAAACCGTTCAGGAATGACTTCCACATCACCATCCCGAACAGCCTTTAGCGCTTTTTCAGCCAACGGTTTTATTTCCACAAACCATTGAGTGGAGATCATGGGTTCGATGATCTCGCCACCGCGCTGAGCCCGTGGGATCTGATGCAGATAGTCCTCTTCCTTGATCACTAATCCGGCAGCCTTCATATCCTTCCAAAGGTTCTTCCGGGCTTCAAAACGATCCTGACCCTGGTAGGGTCCACCAACTTCTGTCACACAGGCTTTTTTATCCAACATGGATAGAAGTTCCAGATTGTGGCGCAAACCGATCTCGTAGTCATTGGGGTCATGCCCGGGTGTGATCTTTAGAGCTCCCGTGCCGAACTCAACACTAACATACTCATCCCCGATCACAGGAATCTCACGTCCCAGGATAGGTACAAGGACCATTTTGCCGATATAGTCTTTATACCGGTCATCGGCAGGATGAACTGCCACAGCGGTATCTGCCAATATGGTTTCCGGGCGAGTTGTAGCTACAGGAATGAATATCTCCGGGTCATCAGCCAGTTGATATTTGAAGTAATATAATTTTCCTTGTTCCTCGGTATGTTCCACTTCCAAGTCAGAAACCGCGGTTTGCAGGGTGGGGGACCAGTTGATCAGGCGCGGCCCACGGTAAATCAACCCTTTTTCATACAGATGCACAAAAGCTTCCCGGACCGCCCGGGAGAGCCCATTATCAAGAGTGAATCTTTCCCGGCTCCAGTCACAGGAGGCACCGAGGCGGCGGATCTGTTCTACGATCCTTCCACCATGTTCTTCCTTCCAGGCCCAAGTTTCTTCCAGGAAGGAGTTCCGTCCAACTTCCTCGCGGCTGGTACCCTTGTCTTTAAGCTTCATTTCCACTTGAAGCTGGGTGGCGATCCCGGCATGATCAGTTCCAGGAACCCACAAGGTGGGCACTCCCTTCATGCGCTGGTGGCGGATCATCAGGTCTTCCAGGGTCACAAATAGGACATGGCCCAGGTGCAGGACTCCGGTAACATTGGGTGGCGGAATGCTGATCACATAGGGTTTTTTCGTAGGGTCATGGCCGGGAAGATTCGGGTCATTAGTGGGTTTAAAGTATCCATTCTCTTCCCAGAATTTATAAAGGCGCGCTTCTGCGGATTTATAGTCGTATTTTGTTGGAAGCATACCTATCACCATCCTGTAATTGATCAAACCTGTTTCAAACCACAGATCAATATATTCCTGTCTACATTAAATTAAAAAAACCTTTCATCCCTGAGGACGAAAAGTTTTTATGCTTTCCGCGGTACCACCTCGTTTTGTGCGTCTTTTGAACACACACGCTCAATTCCTGATTCGATGAACAGGATTTCGCTTTATCGGGCTCACCCGTGCCGTTCTACTCTTTGGGATCAAATTTCTTCGGCAGACCAACTGGGGGACTTTCCAGAGGGTACGCTAAGGGCGGCTTTCAGCCGGAGGCCTCCCATCTCTACCAGCGATTTTCTCTGTACTCTACCCGGTTATGGGTCGTTTTTTCAATTTTTTGCATTATACCTGCAGATAGACAGCGCGTCAATAAGATGGAGGATTATTGGCAGTGCTGTGATCTACTATCCTGTGCAAAAATCACCAGAATATAAGTTCTTGATTTCTAACCTTAAAATTTCTTGACTTTCACCCTGTGAATATGCTATTCTTTGGTTTATTGAAGGTGGGAAAATTACTGATTTCTGTAAGAATTATTCATCCGGGAGGGTAAAAAGTCTATGATTCACCGGGAACGGGTTGCAGATGACGTTTATACATTCCAAAGCGATGTTTACGCTCAGGTCAATGCTGGCGCTGTAATCGGCCAGGATTGGGCTGTGGTGATTGACACCCTGGCTTTTCCAGAAGAAACCCTGGCTATCAGAGAATTCATTGAAGATGAATTACAACGGAAAGTACGTTATGTGATCAATACCCATTACCACGCTGACCATAGCTGGGGAAATTGCTTTTTCCCTGGTGCTTATGTTCTCAGCCATGTTCTTTGCAGGCAGTACCTGGAAAAATTCGGCGCCGACTCTCTGCAAACTGCCCTTGAAATGGATTCAGTATTCCAGAAAACCCAGATCGTTTTACCGCATCTAACCCTTGATACAGGAGTCATGGAATTGATTGTGGGGGATAAAACCCTGAGATTCATCGAACTGCCGGGGCACAGCCCTGATGGGATCGGAGTTTATATCGTTGAAGATGAGGTCTTGTTTGCCGGGGATGTCTGGATGCCTATTCCCCATATTGTTGATGGAGATCCACAAATCATGCGCGAATCACTGCATAAGATTGAATCCATGACCATAGAAAATGTGGTCCAGGGGCATGGGGAGGTGATCCTGCGAGGTGAGGTGAATTCCAGCATCAAGGATAGGATCATGTACCTGGACAAAATTAATCAGATCGTTCAAGATGCAGCTTTGGATGAATATCCGGGAGAATTCTTAAAAGAAAAGGACATTGAAGGTTGTGGGAAAAGCCGGATTCTCTTAGGTGGGGCTGCGGAAGAGATCCATCAACAGAATTTACGTCATCTCTATCGTATAGCCCATGGAGAAGAGCCTAATGGTTATGATTGATGATTAAATGAAGAGCGTGTTCATAAATATTGAAAGGTCCTGGTTTATTGATACCATGACCTTTTTATTTTGGGTTCATTCTTCCTGTTTTTTCCTCTTGGCTCGAAATCCAACCAGTCTTTCTGTACCATCCAGCAAGCGTTTAATATTTGGCCGAAGAGCCCAGATTATTAGGATCTCTGATAATAATCCGGAAAATATATATTCCCAGGGTTGGTCAGCATACAGAAATCGGATCAGGAGGATAAAACTTCCGATCAGCGGTAAACTCATTGTCGCAAGAGATGCGTAGCCAACTACCATCACTATCAGGTAACCCGCAGGAACAAGGATGAAAAAACTAGGCCACCATAAACCAATGATGGCTCCTATAGCAGGTGTCCCTCCCGCTCCTCCTCCAAGCTTAATTTTTCCCCGCTGATCTTTTTCGAGCAAAAAGATAGAGAAATTATGGCCAATCACCGCAAAGAAGCCAGCAAATATCTCAAGCCAATATCCATCCGGGATTAAATAACGTGATATCCAAACTGCTGCAGCGCTTTTTAACATATCCAGCAGTGATGTAATGAAACCTAATGTAAAACCCGCAGCGCGCATAGTGTTGGTTCCGCCGGTGCGGCCGCTCTCGACATTCCTGACATCCTTACCGGTGAAGGCTTTTACCAGGATATATCCAAATGGGATAGATCCCAATACATAAGCAACTAAAAGAATACCGATTGGTAAAAGGATAGGCATTACTTAACTCCTAAATTTATTTTTATTTACTGACAATATATTAAACACAAGAAAGTCATCTGGGAAACGAATTAGATGAAAAAAGAAATTCCCCAGGAGAGGATCAATATCAATCCGGGCCAGAAGATCTTCTCAAGCGGGATCTTCTTCTCCCCAACTGGAAGATTATCGCTGATCTCGATCAATGCATACAGGGGACCTGCCAGGGCAAGGCCAAAACCAATCGATCCGACTGGGAGATAGTGTAGCCCGGCTGCGAGCTCGCCAATCAACAGGAATGGAACTGAGCCTTGATTTATAGCCCAGACTCCTCTCTGACGGAGATGAACTACTCTCAGATAAACCAATAAGGCAGCTGTGCTGAGTACTGGCACCCTGTAGAAGAGTCGGGTTTCTGCACCATGCAGAGAAATTGCCAGGATGAGAAATAAGACAATAGAAAGAGCTGTAATACCCATTTCTGCAGGTATGAAAAAGCGATTAGATGGATCGAGCACGACGTACTCAGCAATAAGAACCAGTATCAGTCCCAGCCCGCTGGCGGCTGCGGCAACCCACCATATACCATTGAATGGAAGCTGATTCACTGCAAGCATCAATACCAGTGATGTCAGTGAAGGGAGCAGCCAGTGGATTATTGTATTGTCGAGTTCTCCCTTGGCTGGATGATCCTGCAGCAGCCAGGCTGATCCCGAAGCGGTCAAGCCAGCAACCAGAATGGATACGAGTGTAGCGAAATTGATTCGCAAATTGAAGAAGATACCCATAATAGAAAATCCCACTTCCTGGGGGGGGATAGACATAAAATGGGTCAATGTATAGGCTAATAAGATCGTAGAAACGGTTATGCTGAGCCGGTTGAGATCAGGTAGATTATTCCTGATATTATCCATAGCTTCATTCTACCTTTAAGTCCGTGATTGTGAGTGTCTGTTAAATGAGTCCTGTATGATAGACTAAAACATATACCATAATGTGAATCTGTTAAAGATGATGAATACTAATAAGGAAGTTGGCCGTTGGGGAGAAGAGATCGCTGCCGCCTATCTAAAAAGGAAAGGCTACACAATCGTTGATCGGAATTTTTATACACCAGAAGGTGAGATCGATCTGATCGTTTTCTATGAGGATAACGGGGAAAAGATCCTGGTATTCGTAGAAGTAAAAACCCGGACCAGTGAAAAATTTGGTTATCCCGAAGAAGCATTCACGCGGAAAAAATGGGAGCATGTGTTAAAAGCAATAGATAGATATTTGCAGGATCAACCGGATTTCGGAGATGCCTGGCAGGTTGATGTGATCGCAGTTCAGAGATTGAATAGAGATAAGCCGCCTGATATTGAGCATTTTGAAAATGTTGTGATGAATAATGATAGAGAGTAATAAACCATTGATTGTTATTGTAGGTCCGACAGCTGTGGGGAAAACAGACCTTGCAATTCGGTTGGCCGCGGCATGCCAAGGAGAAATAGTCTCGGCGGATTCGAGGTTGTTCTACCGGGGAATGGACATTGGCACCGCAAAACCATCCCCGGAAGAACTAGCTCAAGTACCGCATCATTTAATTGATGTTGCGACACCAGACCAGGAATGGAGTTTGGCAATGTATTTATCCCGGACTCAGGAAGTGATTCGGGAAATCCACAAGCGGGGAAAGCTGCCTTTCCTAGTCGGTGGGACTGGCCAGTACATCCAGGCAGTAGTGGAGGGGTGGGATCTGCCTAAAACTAAACCCAATCCTGATCTGCGGGAAATCCTGAATCGTTGGGCGGATGAAGTCGGGATAGATGGCATGCGCGCCCGTCTGGCCGAACTGGATCCAGACGGTGCAGAACGGATCGATGGTCCAAATTTGCGAAGGATAATCCGAGCCCTTGAAGTCATCCTGACTTCCGGGAGGCAATTTTCCGGACAGAAAGGGAAAATTACCCCTTTCTTTCGGATCTTGCAGATCGGTTTGATACGTCCCAGGGAGGAGTTGTATCAAAGGATTGATCAACGGATCGAAATGATGTTAAACCAGGGACTGGAAGCTGAAGTAAACTCTTTGCTCGACGCAGGATACAGACCTGAATCATCCGCCATGTCGGCCATCGGTTACAAACAATTGGCAGCTTATCTTTCCGGTGAGAACACATTGGAAGAAGCTGTTAGCCAGATAAAAAGCAAAACACGCAAATATGTCAGACAGCAAGCCAACTGGTTCAGGGAAAATGATCCAAATATCATCTGGTTTCCAGCTTCAGCTGATCCATATGATGAGATCCTGAAAGAAATTCAACACTTCTTGTCCTAAATTTGTTATACTGAAAGATAGCCAATCTATAAATCTTGTCAAACGAGGAGGAATCCGATGGAGCACCGACCCTGGCATGATTATTACGATGAAGGTATTCCAACCAGTCTCACATACCCGGCTGTCCCCATTTTTCATTTTTTAGAAGAGTCCACAAAAAAATTCCCGGATAAACCCTGTACAATATTTAAAGGGGCGGAAATTTCCTATAAGGAAATGAGCCAGATCACAGACCAGCTTGCTGCTGCTCTGGTTGATCTGGGTGTGAAAAAAGGTGACAGAGTTGGTATATTGATACCAAACACACCTCAATTTGTGATGGCTTATTTTGCTGTCCTGAAGGCTGGTGGGATCGTGGTTGCCACCAACCCGCAATATACCGGAAGAGAGATCATTCACCAGGCCAATGACTCCGGTATGGAATTAGTGTTCCTGATGAGCAACTACTATGAATTAGTCAAAAGTATCCAGAAAGACACCAGTATTAAACAGATCATTTGCACAAATATTAAGGAAACTCTGCCCCCTTTGCTTAGTATGCTTTTTACCCTGGCGAAAGAAAAGAAAGGTGGATTCAGGGTGACCTTGAGGGACAATGATATCTGGCTGCCGGACTTAATGGATAAGTATCAGGGGCGTGAGAGGCCAGTTGTTGATGTAGGACCGGAAGATACGGCAATTTTCCAGTACAGCGGCGGCACAACTGGCATCCCAAAAGCAGCTATTGGCCTGCATCGAAATCTGGTTGCCAATACAATTCAAATGTTGTATTGGATCAGAACTGCCGTTATGGGGGAAGAAGTGGTGATGATGGCCATTCCTCTTTATCATGTCTACGGGATGGTTGCTGGTATGAATTATGGTCTGGCTGCTGGTGCTACGCTAGTGATGGTCCCTGATCCTCGCGATCTGAAAGACCTGCTGAGCAATATTCAGAAGTACAAAACCTCGATCTTTCCTGCACTGCCAGCTTTGTATAATGCGATCAATAATAATGCGGATGTGAAAGCCGGAAAATATGACCTGAGTGCAATTAAAGCCTGTATCTCGGGTTCAGCACCCCTATTAAGGGAAACCAAAGAGACTTTTGAAAAACTGACCGGGGGTTTGTTATTTGAAGGATATGGTTTATCAGAAACGCCCACTGCCACTCACTGCAATCCCAATCTCGGGGAGAACAGGACTGGTTCAATTGGCTTGCCGTTTCCGGATGTAGATGCCCGAATCATTGATCTGGATGATGGCGTCACTGTCCTGGCTCCTGGAGAGATTGGCGAATTAGTGATGAAAGCGCCCCAGGTTTTCAAGGGCTACTACAATATGCCTACAGAAACCCGCAATGCGCTCAGAGATGGTTGGCTTTACACAGGCGATATCGCACGCATGGATGAGCAGGGGTATTTCTACATCGTTGACCGAAAAAAGGAACTCATTAAACCAAGCGGGTTCCAAGTTTGGCCGAGAGAGGTTGAAGAAGTGCTCCAGAACCACCCGGCCATCCAGGATGTGGGTGTGGCAG